>JAEEGL017342354.1_pt1 | contig 30805 bp, 22 predicted proteins | sample 9134231 | NCBI WGS metagenome assembly JAEEGL01 (sample SAMN16246548, study PRJNA631951) | gut metagenome | biome: gut microbiome; feature: rumen; material: fiber-attached | host: Bos | place: Iran: Karaj | collected 2018-10 | reverse complement strand
CTCAGTCTTTGAATATTCCTGAGTCTCTGCACGGTAACGTCCGGAAACGGAATTCTTGACGAATGTTCCGTCTTCGTTTAACTGCACGTTATCCTGTGCTACATGATAGTTATCTGCCTCATCGGCGGTCATATATACCCACTTGTCGGTTACGCGGGGGTTCTCGGGATCGGATTTGTCGATGATCCTGTAAGGAGCCTCTATAAATCCGTACTCGTTGATCCTTGCAAATGAAGCAAGCGAGTTGATAAGACCGATGTTGGGTCCTTCGGGAGTCTCTATGGGACACATACGTCCGTAGTGTGAGTAATGTACGTCACGAACCTCGAATGAAGCACGTTCTCTTGAAAGACCGCCGGGACCGAGGGCCGAAAGACGTCTCTTGTGAGTAAGCTCACCGAGGGGGTTATTCTGATCCATGAACTGTGACAGCTGTGATGATCCGAAGAACTCTTTGACAGCAGCCTGAACGGGCTTGATGTTGATAAGAGCCTGAGGGGTAACCTCATCGGAATCGTGTGTCGTCATACGTTCACGTACAACTCTTTCAAGTCTTGAAAGACCGATACGATACTGGTTCTGTAACAATTCTCCGACCGCACGGATACGACGGTTTCCGAGGTGATCGATATCATCGTCGTTACCGATGCCGTATTCAAGATGAATGTTGTAGTTAATGGAAGCAAAGATGTCTTCCTTGGTGATATGCTTGGGAATAAGCTCGTGGATGTTCTTGCGAACAGCTTCTTCGATATCGGCCTTTTTCTTGTACTCGTCAAGGATCGACATGAGCACGGGGTAATAAACCCTCTCTTTGATACCGAGGGCTTCCTTGTCGATCTTTACAAAAGAAGCGATATCGACCATAAGGTTGGAAAGAACTTTAACAACCTTTTCTTCGGTCTGTACATATACATAAGGAACAGCCGCATCCTGGATCTTGTCGGCGATCTCTCTGGTTGCCTTTTCGCCCTTGGCAAGCATTACTTCGCCGGTCTGGGGATTGACAACATCCTCAGCCATTACATGACCTGCGATCCTGTTTCTGAAAGAAAGCTTTTTATTGAATTTATAACGACCAACCTTGGCCAGATCATATCTTCTGGGGTCAAAGAACATACCTCTTATAAGGCTTTCGGCGTTTTCTACGCTTAAAGGCTCACCGGGTCTGATCTTTTTGTATAACTCTATAAGACCGGAGTCCGCACTGCCTTCGGGGTTCTTCTCGTTAATGGAAGGATCCTTGGCAATACTTGCTTCGATCTTGGGTTCATCGCCGAAGAGTTCTCTGATCTCGGCATTTGTTCCGAGTCCGAGTGCACGAACGAGTACGGTGATCGGAACCTTTCTGGTACGATCGACACGTACATAGAAAACATCGTTTGAATCGGTCTCGTATTCAAGCCATGCACCACGATTGGGAATTACTGTTGACAAAAACAGTTCCTTACCGATCTTATCGTGCTCTATATTATAGTAGATACCGGGTGAACGGACCATCTGGCTGACGATAACACGCTCGGCACCGTTGATAACAAATGTGCCCGTAGCGGTCATGAGCGGAAGGTCTCCCATGAAGATATCATGTTCAAACACATCGCCGGTCTCCAGATTGTGAAGACGGACCTTAACTTTGAGGGGAGCTGCGTAAGTCGCATCTCTTTCCTTGCACTTCTCGATCGAATACTTGATATCATCTTCGCACAATTCGTAGCTTACGAATTCAAGGCTTAAATGACCGCTGAAGTCTTCGATAGGAGAAATGTCGTCAAATGCCTCTTTGAGTCCTTCCTTAAGAAACCACTGGTAGGAATCCTTCTGAACCTCGATGAGGTTGGGCATTTCCAAAACTTCTCTCTGTCTTGAATAGCTCATACGTGAATTCTTGCCGGTGGCAATAGGACGTATTCTGTTTTTTTCCATTGACATTCACCCCGTTCTTATGATTTGGCGCGGGTTTTTATGGGTAAAAAAAGCCGCAAAAAAACATAGCACACCACAATAGTGCATCGTCCATTGTACAACAAACAATTTTTAAAGTCAATGAAATTTTTAAGATGTTTTAAGATGTTTTTGCCCGATGCAATTCCTTTAAGATCGTTTCGTACAAAAGATCCGGATTGATGGGTTTAGACAGATGCGCATTCATTCCCGAATGAGCCGAAAGGCTTATATCATCGGAAAAAGCGTTTGCGGTCATGGCTATGATGGGCACTCTCTGAGCATCGCGCCTGTTAAGTCCCCTTATCTTTCTGGTAGCTTCAAGACCGTTCATCTTGGGCATTCTGATATCCATAAGTATGACGTCATACTCATCTTCACGTGAATTGATAAATTTCTCCACCGCTTCGGCACCGTTTGTGGCGGTTTCCGCAATTATATCCTTGCGTCCCAAAATGGCAACGGCGATCTCTCGGTTTATCTCGTTGTCTTCGGCAACAAGGATCTTTCGCCCCTTAAGTTCATCCATATTAAGCTCTACAACTTCGGCTTTTTCGACATCATGGGGCACTGCAGCCACAAAGTTAAGATCTACCACAAATGTGGTTCCCACATCTTTTTTGCTGGTAACGCTTATCGTTCCGCCCAGGGCATCAACAATACCCTTTGTAACGGAAAGACCGAGCCCGGTACCGTTTAAGCTCTCGCGATTGTTCTCAAGTTCCTGTGTGAAAGGCTCAAACATATGCTCCAAAAAGCCTTCGCTCATACCGATACCGTTATCCTTTATAACAAACCTGTAATATGCCCGGCCGTCTCGCTCGCCGACGTTATAAGCATTGAATTCGACTCTTCCGCCGGGATTGGTATATTTAACGGCATTTCCCAAAAGGTTCATGAATATCTGCGTAACTCTTAACTTATCGCTTTTGATGACCGTATTGTCCGCGATCTCGGAAATGCATGTATATGTAAGGTTCTTTTGAATACATAAAGGCTCAATGAGCGTATTGACGGTATTTATGAGTTCCTTGTAAGTAAAATCGTTTTCCAGAATGTTGATGTGACCTTCTTCTATTCCGGCCATATCAAGCATATCGTTTATAAGCTGCAAAAGAAAATCGCTGGATGCCTTCATCTTGGCGATATAATTTTCAAGACGATCGGGATTTCCTATCTCATCTTCCATCAATGAAGCCAGTCCCATTATGGCATTCATGGGAGTACGCATCTCGTGACTTATGCGCGATAAGAATTCGGTCTTGATGTTATTGGCCTCATTGGCTTCCGAAAGAGCAACTTCGAGTTTTTTGCGTGCTTCGGTATCCTTGCGGACAAGATCCGTTACATCCTGCTCAAGAACGATCAGGAATCTCTTGTTAACATCAAGATAAGAGAACATGAAATGCTTCTTACGCATCTCATCTTCTCCGATTATATGCTCGTCAACCACGAATTCGTATGTGTCTCTGCTCTTTAATTCTTCAAATACGTTTTTCAAGTGGCAGGACTTAAGTGCACGTTCTCTGTCATAATCCGCAACACGCTCGGTTATGTATGTGACCATCTCTGTCTCATAATCGCCTGCCAGCGTTCCCTTTACTTCATTGTCATCGCGCACCCTGAAGATAAGGCTGTTATACTTGCCTCTTTCAACGCACATCACCATATCGTAATCATGTGCGATAAGTTTGCTTAATATCGCTGTCAGGATATGATCTTCCGTAACATCCTCGATAATGAGAGTGCACATTATCTCACCCGAGATCGGATGCGGCCTTAACGACAGTTCAAAGGAAAGCCACATCCTGTCCCCGCCGCGGATATTGAAATTACCCGTAAGTGTTCTTTTGCCCGCATTGGAAATACTGTCGAGTTTCTCTTTGTCAAGCTTAAGGAACTGTTCAAAAGATCTGTATGTTTTGGGATCGCCCGCATACCTTAAGATCCTACGGCCCATTTCATCCCAGTCCATTAAAGGTTTAAGATCGAAGATGTTGTTTTCGCGTACGCTGTCCAGTTTGTTTTTGGTGTAGTTAAAAACTATCGTAAAAGTCTTACGCTTGGAAACATCGTCTTCTTTGAGAAGTCCGTATTTGATACCGCCTTCCCAGAACGCTTTGCTGCCGTCTGCAAATCTGTCGTCCGAGCCGGTGGCTATATAGTTGATCTCATTGGTAAAAGCGATATTCTCGATACGCACATACCAAAGCAGCAGGCCCGCCAGCACGGCTATGCCAAATCCCGCCGCGATGATCACAAGGCCGAGCGGCTCAACTTTTCCGTCAAAAGAAATGTAATAGCATATCGCATATGCTATGGCGCCCTCGATCTGCCCCAGGATAAGGAAAAACGGATTCATGAGGACAAGGCAGGCGATCATGATCGCTATGATCACATAGATCGGAAACGGCCTGTAATCCTTATAAATGAGCTGACAATGGCAGGCAAATGTAAAAGAAAAAATATACTCAATGATCAGGAACCAGTCCTGTGCCTTGGGATGTCTGTCGCGGGTAAATACCCACAAAAACGTAAGTCCGAGACAGACCGCCGCATACACAAAGAATTCAAGTCTTACACTTTCCGGTCCCAGTATAAGACGCATTATAAGATCGACAAAAATGACCGTCAGAAAGAGAGTCACACTTGCCCAAAGCCCGCTGATGTTCTTTTTATCTATTTCCTTTTTGTATTTGTAAAAAGCATTCAGGTTGAAAAAGGGTGCTCTCATCAAAAACCTCTATTGATAAGTATTTTGTGTGTCTTTCTTAAATACGATATTTCTGATCTTAAGACCTTCCTGCGTAAAGGCGATCTTCAAAAATCTTTCCGTTGAATAACCGTGTCCCAGCAAAACGTCTTCGGGCACAAATTCACGTTCGGTTCCGTTTTTGGTGATGACCTTCATGACCGTATTGTTGACCGCAAAAGAAACTGCCATCTGTGAAAGCTCGCTTCCCTCCGCAGCGATCTCGAAATGCATATGGTAATCGCCCTTTTCGGGGAACCTGAGTGTGATCATGTTGACATTCCCGCGACCGGTCTTTAAAAGTCCGGCATCGAAACCTTCGCCTTCCCTGACAACATGCTCGAACACAACATCGGCCATAACAACGTTCTCCGAAGGTCTGTCGATATCGTTAAATTCAAACTCTTCGCCGCATAAACGGTCGTATGCCGGCGTATTCATAACGGTATAAACGATGTTTTCGGCGTTACGCGCAAGTTCTTTTCTGAGGATAAGACCCTTTTCAAGTGCTTCACGCGTATCGTCATTGTTGGCGTTTTCCTCGGAACTGTTGGTTACCATATAAAGGTCGTTCTGGGCGCGTACCATATATCCGGTCTTTCTGATATTGGGCTCCGGATCTTCTTCGGATCCCACAACTGCCCACCAGTCTGTCATTGAAACGCCCTTAAATCCCCAGTCGTTTCTCAGCACCATGGTATTAAGTTCAAAGCTTCCCGCGGTGTGCCATCCGTTAAGTACTCCATAGGTAGTCATGATATGAGTCGCATGACCTTCTTTTATCGCGATCTCGTAACCCCTTAAATATATCTCTCTTAAGGCTCTTGCGGAAACCACGGCATCGCTGCCGTATCTGTTGGTCTCCTGGTTGTTGCACGCAAAGTGCTTGATGCATCCGGTGGTGTTGTACTTGCCCATACCGGTGAGTTCTGCTGCCGCAATGCGTCCGGTTACAAGCGGGTCCTCGCTGAAATATTCAAAGTTTCTGCCGTTTAAAGGATGCCTTTTGATGTTCATGCCCGGGCCGAGTATACAGTCGATCTTATCGCGTAAGAGTTCTTTTCCGAGACATGTAAAAAGCTTTATCAGCAATTCGGGATCGAATGTTGCCGCCATACATGAACCGTTGGCAACCTGGAATGCCATCATACCGCTGTCTATCCTTAAGCCGTTGGGGCCGTCGGTACAGGCGGCTGCAGGAATACCATAGTTCTGAAGAGAATCGAGAACTCCGCCGTATGCGGCACATGTTCCGGGAACGACACGTCTTGAACTCATACCCTCGCCTCTGCTCATAACGATGAGTTCTTCATCGGAGAGCTGGACGATAAAATCTTTCATTTCGGCACGGCCTTCCTTGACATCTTTAAGCTTTATGCCTTTATCTCCCGTATAAGGGATATCTTCTATGTCATCGCGCATCTTAAGTATACGCTCTTCCGTCGATACTTCGCGTACCGGAACGGGCGCATATTTGGGCACGAATCCGTCATTTTGATAGTCGGGAACCATTCTTTCAAATTCCCTGATGGGATAAAGCGCGGGAGATGTCTTTTCGATCTCGGTCGTTTCCGATAAGTTAAAAGAACCCGTGTAGTTTATATCTCTTACATTGGCGCCGGTGTAGAAAATGTATTCACCGCCCTCCATTACAAAAGAGTTCTTAAAGCTGGTCGCGCCGGTATCGTCATACGAAGCCATCTCTCGCTCGGTCCAGTTGACGGTAAGCGTTTCGCTCTCGCCGGGCTTTAAAAGCTTGGTCTTATTAAATCCCACCAGAGTTCTCAAAGGTTTTCCGAGCATTCCCTGGGGAGATTGCATAAATACCATAACGGTCTCACGGCCCGATACGCTTCCCGTATTGGTAACGGTCGCGGTGATGAAAGGTGCATTATCCATTGAAAAAGAAGCATCTATGGAAAACGTCGTGTATGAAAGGCCGTAACCGAAGGGATATAACACTTTATCCGGAGCGAATGTCTCAAAATATCTGTATCCCACATATACGTCTTCTTGGTAGAAATTGCGTGTGGGATCTCCGAAATTGGCATGTGAAGGGTAATCCTTAATGTCTGCTGCGATAGTCTCTGCAAGTTTACCCGAAGGATTTACTCTTCCGCTTATAACATCAGCAAGGGCATTACCGCCTTCGCATCCGCCCTGCCATATGTACATAACGGCCGAGGGACCGATCTCTTTAACCCAGCTCATATCTATGATATCGCCGCTGTCTATCAAAACCGCGGTTCTTTCAAACCTTGCGGTAACCTTCTTAATAAGATCGACTTCGCCGTCCGTTAAATAATAATCGCCTTTTTCGGCCTTGCAGTCTTTGTCCTCGCCCGCAAGTCTTGATATGAAAACAAGTGCAAGCTCCGCATTTTTGCGCGCATCACTGACGATCTCGTCGGTTACGGGCATCTCAACCTGGCTTGTAGGCTCGGTGGCCCAGCCGTGTCCCTTGTCAAAGGGATTTTGCTCGATCCACTTTCTGTATATATCAGACAAAGGTTCGTAAACCGAAATATCCTTGCATGCCTTAAGGCCGTCATAATAGTTTACGACATACGGAACGTTAACGAGTCCGCCCGAACCCGTGCCGCACCTTATATAATCAAACTGTGTACGTCCGAACAGTGCAACACTCTCGCCCTTTTTGGCGGGAAGCGTGGCATTGTCATTTTTCAAAAGTACCATTCCCTCTGCGGCAACCTGCCTGCTGAGTGCAATATACTCTTTCCAGTCAAAATCGATCTTTTTCATAAAACATTCGCTCCTATTATTACTTAAATACCTGCATTACAGGCCAAACAGTCGCATATTTTATTATATCTTAATTACACCCGGCGTGCAATGAAGATAAGCCCTGAACGACCATATTTTGTGAGATATTTTAGATTGTCCGTGTAAATATATCCCTTCTCGCCACGCTTTCGCTTATACCGTCAGCGTAGCGGCCGGCGTGATCAATTGTTCACAAACTTTATCAGTTTCGTGCGTTTGTAGTAGACGTAGCGAAGCCATGCGGTGAAACCGCTTAAGAACCATACAACGCCTACGCTCCACCAGATGCCCCAGAGTCCGATCACAGGGATCGCAACGAGAATAAACGGTACGGTGAAACGTCCGATGACTTCGACTATACCGTTTAAGAGCGCAAAGAAACCGTCGCCCATACCGTTAAGGACTCCGCGGATAACATAGATCATACCCAGGAAAATATAGAAAATGCTCGTGATGGTGAGCGCTTTGGCACCCATCTCGATAACTGCGGGATCGTTTACGAATATCCGTATCACCTGATGGCCGAATAACGTCATCACGGGCCACATGATGAGCGAAAAGATCACCATCAGCAAAAAGCTCTTTTTGTAACCTTCAGATACTCTGTCCATTTTCCGGGCGCCGTAGTTCTGTCCGGTAAATGTGGAAAGTGCGGCACTTAAGGTCTGGTAGGGCTGGTGAATGATCTGTTCTATACGGCTTGTTGCGGCAAAAGCGGCAACGGCAACTTCACCGAATGTGTTTACGACTCTTTGAAGCGCCATACACGATATCGCAATGAGCGAAAACTGAAGTGACAGCGGGATCCCGAGAGCTACCGTCTTTTTGATGATGGTCGTATCGATCATGAGATCTTCGCGTGTTAGTTTGAAATAATCGTTCTTTTTGATCGAATAAACTATGCATCCGAATCCGGAAACAAACTGGGAAATGATGGTAGCATATCCCGCACCCTTAACTCCCGCGCCAAGGTAATAGACAAATATGAAATCCAGTACCGTATTTAAAAGGCACGAAAAGATCAGGAAGTATAACGGTGTTTTGGAATCTCCCAGTGCTCTTAACATCGATGAAATGAAGTTATAAAGCGATACAAAGATTATTCCCACACACATCAGTCTTACATAGGAAAGTGACATGGGTAGTATCGTATCCGGAGTCTGCAAAAGAACAAGAAGCGGCCTCGAAAGCATAAATGCAACCGCTCCCACTATCGCAGGGAACACGATCATTATGTACGCGGTGTTTGAAATACATTTCTTGACCTGCTTATGATCGTAGTTTCCGAAATACTGGGATGCTATAATGCCTCCGCCGGAACCGATACCGTTGCAGAGTGCAAAGAAAAGAAATGTGATCGAGGATGTTGCGCCCACCGCCGCAAGTGCGTCGGCGCCCACAAGTCTTCCCACTATCACGGAATCCACAAGATTGTAAAGCTGCTGGAATAAATTACCGAACAGCATGGGAACGGCAAAATTCACTATAAGCTTTAAGCTGTTACCCTCGGTCATATTAACGGTCTTACCGGAATGTCTTGACATATTCGCCTTTCTTGTTATCACAGCCAGCATAGGGCTGCCCGCCAAAACGCGGTCACACAAACATCATCTGAAAAAAAAGGCCCTAAACGCCTGCGGCGTTTGGGCCTTCACGTTCTATATTGGATTATATCCGCAAGAAGTTTAAATAATTGTATATTTCTTCTTATTTCTTGAATCCGTCTTTTAAAGATACACTTCTGTTAAATACCAGATGATCCGCGCTGCAGTCTCTGTTATCCATACAGCAGAATCCGACTCTCATGAACTGGAATGTCGGTGCGTTCACACCTGTACGGTTCTCGGCCGCATCAAATTCTCTTGCAATATCCACCATTGCGGGTTCAACCTTACAGTTCTTAAGAACCACAAGACTGTCGGGATTTAAGCATTCAAGGAAGTTCTTGTCCGGTCCGTCGGGCTGAACGTCATTAAAGAGATTGTCGTAAACTCTTACTTCGGCGTCCACACAGTTGTCCCTGTCGATCCAGTGGATGGTGGCACCCTTTACCTTTCGTCCGTCTGCGGGATTTCCTCCCCGGGACTCGGGATCGTATTCGGCAAACACTTCAAGCACTTTGCCGTTTTCATCCTTAAGGCATCCCGTACATGTAATAAGATAAGCGCCTTTAAGTCTTACTTCGTTACCGGGATAGAGTCTCTTATACTTGGGAATTGGCTCTTCCATAAAGTCTTCGGCTTCGATCCAGAGGTTTCTTGTGAATGTGATCTCATGCATGCCCGCATCGGGATCCATGGGATTGTTTTCAACCTCGAACACTTCCGATCTTCCTTCGGGATAGTTGGTAATGGTAAGCTTAACGGGATCCACTACCGCCATGGTACGTTTTGCGGTCAGGTTAAGATCGTCTCTTAAACATCTTTCAAGCTCTGCGAATTCAATTATGTTTGTGCTCTTGGCAACACCGATGGTATCACAGAAAGTACGGATCGAAGCGGCCGTATAACCGCGTCGTCTTAAACCGCACAGGGTAGGCATTCTGGGATCGTCCCATCCGGATACATAGTGCTCTTCCACGAGCTGACGAAGTTTTCTTTTGCTCATAACGGTATGATCGATACCGAGACGCGCAAATTCGATCTGACGGGGCTTGTGATAAGGAATGGAAACATTGGTCACAACCCAGTCATATAAAGGCCTGTGATCCTCATATTCAAGCGAACAGAGCGAATGGGTGATACCTTCAAGCGCATCCTGTATGGGATGGGCAAAATCATACATCGGGAAGATGCACCACTTTGTGCCCTGTCTGTGATGGTTGATATATCTGATCCTGTATATTACGGGGTCGCGCATGTTGAAGTTTCCGCTTGCAAGGTCGATCTTGGCACGAAGCGTCATCTTGCCTTCCTCGATCTCACCGTTTTTCATCTTCTCAAACAGCGCAAGGTTTTCTTCGATCGGTCTGTCTCTGTAGGGCGATGTTGCGGGAGTGGAAGTATCGCCGCGGTTTGCCTTGAACTCTTCGGGCGTAAGCTCGCAGACATAGGCAAGTCCTTTTTTGATGAGTTCTATGGCATACTCGTAATCCTTGTCGAAATAATCCGAACCGTAGAAAAATCTGTCGCCCCAGTCAAATCCGAGCCAGTGAATGTCCTGCTTGATGGCATCGACATATTCGGTATCTTCCTTGGCGGGGTTTGTGTCATCCATTCTTAAATTGCATATTCCGCCAAAGCGCTCAGCCATTCCGAAATCTATGCAAAGTGCCTTACAGTGTCCTATATGAAGATATCCGTTGGGTTCGGGAGGAAAACGTGTATGAACCGTCATACCCTCGTACTGACCGCCCTTGGCGATATCTTCTTTAATGAAATTGTAGATAAAGTTGGTGTTTTCGGTTTCTTTTTCTTCGTTTTCGGATAAAGAAACCTCGTTTCTTGTTTCTTCGGACATATATTCTCCTTAAAAGCCGGCTGTCAATAGCGGCTTTTGTAAAAATGATTTTTCATTCTATCACTAGTTATTTCAGTTTACAACCGCTTAGATCACGGTCTTCGCACCGGCTCCTGTATCAATCGCCGTCAAGCGCTTCGAGTCCCTTTACGTTGGCAACTTTTTGGGCCTTTATGTTCTTAACGAGTACCGTAAAGAGCGTAAAGCTTAATATCACAAGGATACCGGCATATATCGGAAGTGCTCCCCACTTTCCCGAAGCCTTGAACACAAGCCCCAGGAGTATCGGGGTGATGGTCTGAGCCGACATGCTGGCCGAATAATAGTAACCCGTGAACTTTCCGATCTTTTTTGACGAGCAAAGTTCCACTACCATAGGGAACGAACAGTTATGTACAAGTGCCATTCCGTAACCCTTTATGGCCCATACCACAAATAAAAGCGTGGGGAAAGAAAACTCTCCGTTGGCTCCGACAACCACTTCAGTGGGTCTTGCAAAGCACATCACGATATATGCCGCTATCGTAACGGCAAGTCCTGCCGATATCGTCCATTTACGTCCGATCTTATCGGCTATCGCACCGGCTGTCGCAAAACCTGCAACGCTTGCGACACCGCCTAATATGGTAAGTATCATCGTCTTACTCGATGAAGAGTTAAGATAATAGATAACATAGTTTCCTATATACGTTCCGATCGCATTGTCAGCCATGAACCATAAGAATTCCGCACCGAGGATCGCAAGGAGCATTCTTTTGTTGGCGGGACTCATCGGCTTATCGTCATCGATGGGCGTTTCAACGGCGGCAAGTCTTTCGCCTTCTTCCATCTCATCTTTGAGTTCCTCGGCGAGTTTGTTTTCTTTTATAGTAAAGAAAAGTACCATGGCCGAGATCACCATCAGGATCGAGGCGACTATGAAGGGTATCTCTATCGTCCAGACATTACGGGCTTCGTCGCCTGAATTGATATAATCGCTCAACTTAAGGAATATACCCAGAACCGTTGCAAATGCGCCGCCCAAATATCCCATGATGTTGATGATACCGTTGGCCTTGGCTCTTAAAGGCTTTGGTGTGATGTCGGGCATGAGCGCAACGGCGGGGTTACGATACATCATCATGAACATGAGGACTATAGCCATCATCACTACCATTCCCGCAATGTTATTCTTGTGGAAGAAAAGAGGTATGAACGGGAAAGCGACTGCGGCAACAAAGGTACCCGTAAGTATGTAGGGCATACGCTTACCGATCGATGAATGAGTCTTGTCGGAAAGGCTTCCGAATAAAGGAAGCAGGATAAGAGCCGCCAAGTTATCGCATGCCATTATGATACCGACTATCCACTGGACGTTCAGTATCTTGGAAGGATCGCTTGCCTTAAGGCCCGCAGACGACAGACCGTACATGCGGCGTGCGAATATGTCCGTTAAGAAAGTGGGACACCATGAATCGTATACCTGCCACAGTAAGAGTATGCCAAAGAAAGCAAATCCGATCAGGGCTGTCCTTTTTCCGTTAAGTTTAAGTGTTGTTGTCTTTGAATCGTTACCCATAGTTTCCCTCTCATGATCTTGGTAAAAGTAGGGCATATCTTTCTTTTGCCCTGCCTAAATATGATAGCATACTTGGAATATCGGGGCAATGAAAAAGGGTTCTTGCATCGGTCGGGCAAAAGAAAAAGGGCTGCCCGAGGGCAGCCCCGCTTAATTATTTTACAAGTCCTTTGTCGGTCTTTTTAACGTGCTTGAATACATTTTCGAATCTGTTAAGCGCTTCGTCTATGATCTCGGGCGTATCCGCCATCGAAGTGTAAAGTCTTGAACCCGCAAGCGTTACGATACCGTTGGCCATATATGCGGCGCCCATTCTTTCCATCGAATCCTTGCGCACATACATCATTTCCTTGTTCTTTAAAAGTCCCATTGCGGACTTAAGGAAGGAAAGTGACGAGAAGTCAAAGCTCATTGCTCCGGTACACTCGAGGTGAACTATCGATCCCTGGTTGTAAGCCACAAACGGAAGCGAATAACGGTCAAGAAGTTCCTTTAATCCGTCGCACAGACGGTCGCCCATCTTTCCGGCTTTCTCGCATGCGTTGTTTTTGTCGATCTCCTGAATGGCTGCGGTTCCGGCAACACATGAAAGAGGATTTGCCGCAAGTGTTCCGCCGACATATGCTCTGTGCTTTCCGGTCGCAAGACCTGCCGCCATGAGCTGTGCATATTCCTTTTTGCCGCCTACGCCGCCCGCTGCGGGATATCCGCCGGCAACGATCTTTCCGAATATCGTAAGATCGGGAACAACGTCAAAGTACTCCTGTGCTCCGCCCATTCCCACACGGAAACCGGTCACAACTTCATCGAAGATCATTAATGCGCCGTATTTGTCGCAAAGCTCTCTTACGTGCTTGTTGTAATCTCGGGCTATCGGTCTGGTACCGCTTTCGGGTCCCACGGGTTCAACCATTACGGCAGCCGTACCGCCTTTTAAGCGGTTTCTTTTAAGTATCGCTTCAAGCATGTTAAGGTCGTTGGGTCTGCACTCATCGGTGAGTCTGTAATCTGCTCCCGGTATACCGTGTGATTCCAAAAGTCCGCGGCTTCCCGGGATCTTAAGACCGTAAACAAGCTGGTCCGACCATCCGTGATAAGCTCCGCCCATCTTGATGATACGCTTTTTGTCGGTTGCGATACGTGCGATACGAAGTGCAGCCATACAGCTCTCTGTACCCGATCCGAGCATTCTGAACATCTCAACATTCGGCATATGCTTGTTGATCTCTTTGGCGATCATAAGCTCCGATTCGTGTAAAAGTCCCGTAACCGGTCCGCACGTGTTTAAAAGTTCCAATACTCTTTGACGTACCGGCTCGTAGTTGCTTCCGAGTATCGTAGGGCCGCCCGCCTGCAAAAAGTCTATATATTGGTTTCCGTCTTTATCGTAAAGATATGCGCCTTCCGCTTTTTCCATACACATCGGGAAAGGTTTGTTGAAAGCAAGGTTGTGCTGAACGCCTCCCGGAATATAATTCTTGGCTTCTTCAAATATTGCCTTGGACGACTTGCATTTCTCGTCGAAATACTTCATTACCTCATCGTTGTAATACTCATCGCTCACTTCCCAGATCGGCTGGCTTGTAAGCTCCTTTAACTTTGCATTGATCTCAGCGGGATCGTCCCATCTTGAAATACCGCAGTTATTCATTTACCTTCTCCTCCGTTGTATTGTTATTTGCTGCCGCCTGTGCTTCTTTTTGCGCAGCGGCGTTTGTGTCCAGACTGTTTCCGAAAACCACGAATCTGTCAAAAAGATATTCCGTTACAAAATTGAGTGCCATATTGATGCCGGTCACCAGATATTCGTTCCACATAAGCGTTTCTGCAAGATAATTTCCAAGCAGTGTGGAAAGGGGCGTAAACACGCAGTAAAAACCAGCAACCTTAAGCATCGCTATCGGAACGTTCGAAGCCGATTTAAACGTAAAGTTTCTGTTTAGCGTGAAATTCCACAGCACCGAAAGTACGAGTGCTATGAGATAACACGGCCAGTACGGCCATTTTACGAGTTCGTTTAAGAGGCTGAACGTTATGATCTCTATAATTCCTGCCGAGATCGAAAAGAAAACGAACTTTATCATCCTGACGGCTTCTTTGTTTTTGGCCTTCTTATCATCCATCGGTTTGATCAGCCTCCCTTCTTTTTGGAATACTTGCGTTTATATACAAAATGCATAAGAGCGCAGTCAAAAGCGGGAAGAATCTTCTTAATGCCGCAGGCATCCGTATAGAGTCTGCAGATCGCCGCCTTTTTAAGCAAAAGTTCAAGCGCATCGACATCTTCGGGATCGTCGGCCTTTACGATGCAGCCCGCACCCTTTATAAGTACGGCATCCTGCTTTGCAAGTACCGAAAGTGCCTCATCCTCGGTGTTTACGCTCTTTAATACCGTGCCCACCATCTGGGCCATATCATCAAGCTGAGGTCTTATATTTCCCAGGTTTGACAAAGCCACCATTTCGGGAGTATCTATAAGCCTTGCACCGGGATATACGGAAACCGTTTTATCGATCGAGATATTTCGTGCCTCTGCCGTATGTTCACCGATCTTTTCGGATACATGGCGTTTGCAGGCATTCTCAAGCGTTTCCGCTTTTAATATCGCCTCGTCCCTGTCTTTTCCGGCCACCACAACTCCGTGATGGATCATAAGTACAGTATCTCCGCCCTCATTAAGCGCTGCTATCACGGCCTTTTTAAGTTTTTTGGTACCGGGAAGTCCGTATGCCGCCACTTTTATGCTTCCGAGAATACCCTTTTCTTCATCGCTTAACTTAAGATCCTTAAGGCCTGCAAGTCCTACGGCTGTAGCATAGTCCTGATGGGTATGTATCACGAAATCCAGGTCCGGAAAATGCTCATACATGGCGGCGTGTATTTTCTTTTCGCTCGAAGGCTTTCTCGGGCCTTCATATGTTTTGTTTACCGCGTCATATATGGGAACATCCCCTGCGGTAATAAGGTCGTAAGCCATGCCGCTGGGTGATATGGCAAAATGCCCGGCGTCTTTTCGTGCGCTTATGTTTCCCCATGTACGTGCCACAAGTTTTTTATCGACCAGCAGTCTTCCCGTATCGGCCACCAGCTGTTTTAAAGAATTATCGTCCAAACCCTCACCCCCTAATTCATTATTTTGAAAAGCTTTTTGTTTGAAGGATACAGTTTTTTAAATACTTCATAAGATCTGTCATATACTTCCCGGTTTTGAGGATCGGGCGTAAATGTCTTTTTTACTTTCACATAGTTTCCGATCTCATCGATGGAAGATATGACTCCGAGCGAGACCGCGGACAGCATTGCGGCTCCGACCGCTCCCACATCCTGCGAATCTTCGACGGTCTCTATCGTTCTGTTTGTTATGTCGGCAAGTATCTGACAGGTGACGTCCGAAAGCGCTCCGCCGCCGACAAAGCGTATCGTTTCGGATGTTTTTACCTTTTTGTCCTCACACTCAAGCATCCACCTTAAGTGAAAGCAGATACCTTCAAGCACCGCTCTTATGAGCTCGGTCTTTCCGGTCTCAAGTTTTATGTTGAAAAACATTCCGGCCGCGTTTGAATCTTCAAAGGGGCATCTGTTACCGTGAAGCCATGGCGTAAATATGACTCCGCCCGAACCTGCCTTGGCTTTCTTCACCGTATCCGACAGATAATCGTAAAGGCTCATATAAAGCGTCTCGTCACTTTCCGCCACATCCTGCTTGTTAAGATAGATCCCTATCTCATCAAGTGCCAGATGTTCCTTGACCCATTCAAAACATTTGCCTGCAGTCTCCATCTCGGCAAAGTAATTGAATATCCCGCTCTTTGCTCCGACCGTTGCGGCGATCATGGATACCACATCCACGATCTGTTTGTCGGTCACCGTGGAAACCCAGCCGGATGTACCCGAATAGATATGTGTCTCTTGGGGCTTAATACATCCGGCACCCACACCGATCAAAGTGGCGTCACCGCCTCCTCCGAAAACGGGAGTACCTTCTTTGAGACCGAGTTCGCTTGCCGCTTTCCCCGTCATCTTTCCCGCTTCATCGGTACAATCTATAACTTTCGGTAAGTGTTTTTGATCGATCCCGTATGTCTTACAAAGCGATCTGTTCCATTTCCACTTACCTTTTCTCGTATCGTAAAGGAATGTCGCATATGCGGAATCCCTTGTCATCACAAATTCGCCTGTCGCCCTTAAGATAAGGTATTCCTTGACATCAAGCCATTTGTGGACTTTTGCAAAAACTTCCGGTTCGTTTTCCTTGACCCACCTGTATTTCCATAAGGGGTCCTTGACGCTTGTGGGCGCGGCCGTTGTTATGATAAGACTCTTAAGAAGTTTACCGATCCCAAGTCCCGCGACCTTTATTCCCTTACCGGCGCCCGCTTCCATTGTCTTTTCGGCGCGCTGATCCATGTAGCTCATGGGCCGCCTTACGGCATTTCCGTCACTGTCTGCCAGTACGAGTCCCTGCATCTGCGAGCAGAAACTGATACCCCTCACTTCGTCGGGAGATATGCCGGTCTTACCGATAAGTTCTTTAGTCGTTTTGCACATCGCGGCCCACCATTCTTCGGTGTCCTGCTCCGCTCCGCCGTTTTCTAAGATGTAAAGGCCGTATCCGGCATACGTTCCTTCCACAAACTTAACACCGCCTTCTATATCAAAAAGGCAGGTCTTGATACCCGTTGTTCCGACATCATACGAAATCACATATCCCATAATCTTCTCCGTTCACGATCGTACCCCTGACCGCTTTTTAACCCGTAACACCCAATGCGCCGCTTAAAAACCGCATCAGTTCCCGTTCCATCTTTTCGTCGTCTTCAAAAATCTCTTCACCGCAGTAGAGTTTAAGCCTCTCACGATAGTATTCACAGCTGTAGGAAAACTGAAGCATCATAAACAGGCTGTCGAAAAAGAACGCAAAGAGCGCCGGATCGGCATCGCTTCTGCACATACCGCTTTCCTTGGCTTTTCTTATAAGATCCGTATAGACAAGCGCCGATATATCCTCTATCTCTCGCGCCAGCATCACCGACATCTCACCGCGACCCGATGCTATCTCGTTGTATATCCTGTTTATGTTCCTGTTTTCGTGTGAATAAGCGATGAGAGTCTTTACAACACTTCTTAAACTTTCTTCAAGACTGTCGCTTTTTCCCGCAACTTCCGTAAGAACGTTGTTAAGATCGTTAAGACTGTATCGCACGCATTCCAGGAAAAAACTTTCTTTTTCCTCGTAATACTTGTAGATGACTCCGACACTTAAGCCCGCACGCTTGGCGATGTTTGCAAGGCTTGCACCGGCAAACCCCTTTTCGGCAAACTCATCAATGCCGGCTCTTAACATATCGTTTAACCTGTCATCGCTTAACTTTCTGTACATTGTCCCTCCGGTGAAGATCGCTTGAATTTGACTGATCAAACCGCTCACGTGAATCTCGATTCACGTCTTGCAAAAAGAATATCACTTTCCTAATAAAAAAACAAGGCATTCCCAAAGGAATGCCCTGAAAAATTATTGCATATATTAAGATGTCTTACCAGCTCTTGCCGTCGTAGTACTGATATGTTTCGTCACCGGTTCCGCCGCGCTCGTTAAGACCGTCCTGCTGGATCTCGTCAAGCTGATCGAGAAGATCGTCATCGGGATTTCCGCCTCCGCCGTTTTCGCCGTTATCACCCTGACCGTCGTTATCCTGATCGCCGCCACCGCCGCCTTCACCGTTGTCGCCGTTATCGCCGCCCTGACCGTCGTTATTGCCCTGACCGTTATTGTTGTCCTGACCGCCGCCCTGGCCGCCGCCGTTGCCGCTGTTTGGATCCTGCTGCTGTTGCTGCTGTTGGTTTTTCATGTCCTCAAGTTCTTTGATATACTCGTCGATCTCTTCCTTGAGCGTCTGTGCATCATCGTTGTGCCATTCTTTGTTTTCCATGTCGGCACAGCCCTTTTCACACAGAATGTTACGGGCCTCTTTTAAAATCTCAATGGCCAGATCAACATTGTCGGCATTGATGCTTTCTCTTGTAAGAGGCTTCACCATCGAAAGAGCAAGGTTTATCCTGATCTTACAGTCCGTATCGTCTTTATCGGTGTGCTTTTTGGAAAGAGCTTCTCTGAATTCCGCCTCGGCCGCTTCGTAATCACCTTCCGAATAATGCGCCGCACCTTTATTGTAGTGGTCTTTATAAGGATTTATAAAGCCGAGTTCCGAAAGATCGCTCATCCTTAAACGGTCCTGGAAAAATGCCGTTGAAGCCTTACCTGTCCTTATGTAATTGTATGCAAGAGCGATAAGCACGCAAAGTATCACGCACCATACCGCTATCAGGATCTTTTTCTTCATTGTTCGTTTCCTGCCAAAGCATCTTTGACACCGGCCGATTCTTTGGGATCTTTGCCGGATCTGTTCTTTTTCCTGAGTGCAAATATCACTGCGTCGTAGAGTATAAGCGCAAGTAACGGGATCGCAAACCAGTAATATGTATCGTCCATTCCCTCGATCTTTTTGTCGACTTCCTCGCTTCCTTCAAGCGAAGCCTGACAGTGTTCGCGGATCTGATCCAGGACCGGATCGATCTTGGATTGTGCGGTCATATGGATGTATGAGATATTTAAGTCCTTGGCGATCGAGTTAAGTGTACCTTCGTTAAGTTTGGATACCGCAGGTTTCGAAGGATATTCCGAATAGTCCATTATGGGCTGCAGGTTTCCGTCGTAATCGGGCACATTCATGACCCCGCCGTTTGTGGTACCGTAACCCATCACCGCTCCGCCGCTTATATACCTTGACATGTCGGAAAAAGAAACCAGTTTGGAATCATCCGTGATCTCACCGTCACTTATGTAGAAAACAACGATATCACCGTTTTCTTTGTTGTAGGCACTGCTAAGAACATCCTTTAAAAGATCGTGTGATACGTTTAACGACGTTCCCCGCGCATAAAGTTCATTGACGGGCGTTATTGCATTTATCACGTTTACTACGTGATTGGAGTTGTCCGTAAAAGGTGTGATCACATTGGCATCGTTGTTAAAGGTGATGACCGCAAAATCGGCACCCGTGAACGCATCCACGATATGCTCGGCATCCCGGCGCACTCCCTCGAGACGCTGGTCCACACCGTTGTAGTCTTCGGCTAACATACTTAACGTGCTGTCCACCACAAATACTACCTTAAGATTTAATTTTTGCACTCCTACCGTGATCTCATGTCCGCCTGTCATGATACGAAGATTGATCATAAAAAGAAGGATTACCGCTATGATCTGTCTTATGAACGGGATCGTACCTCTGCGTTTTAAGCATATGAGTCCCACGCAGATGACCGCCATGACGGGGATGGGAATGATAGGATTGATCATTATATGTCCCATACCGTTTTATTTCCTTAATAATCTTGCAAAAAGCGTCATTGCCGCAAATCCTATAAGGACCCTTATAAACGCCTTTTTGGGAAGATCGTGATCGATATAATATGTATCTCCCTTTACAAGATTCTCACTGTGTCCTTCGATAAGTTCCACTATCTTATCGTATGTTCCCGACGTTTCCTCAAGGAAGAATGCTCCTCCCGTGGATTCCACCGCATCTTTCATACGGATAAGATTATAATTCGTCATTTCCTTGGTACCGATACCGTACACTATTATGCCGTGTTCTTTGCATATGCGTGCCGCTTCCTGGATATCCACAAGTTCCTGGCCGTAAGGATCGTTATCGGTCGTAAGAATGACTATCTTTGTTCTCTCTTCATCACCCTCGTTATCGGGGAAATTTCTGACCGTGGCCGCCAGCCCGTCTCCTATAAGGGAACTTCCCCTGAGTTCGTTGCCGACGAGCGTTCCGTCACTTATATATCTTTCAAGATAGTAATCTTCATCGCTGTAACTGTAATAACTGAACCAGTCATATGACTTTATTCTGTTCTCAAGCGCCTTTTGTATCATGTCTAGAGCATTGAGCGTATACTCATGGTCGCTTGTGAGCGGAGAAAGTACCACGGGAGAAGTGTTAAATATCACTATACCGAACCTCTCGCCCGACAGATTCATGACCGTATCCTTAAGTTTTCCGATGATACGGGCATTAAGTTCATCTACCGATGTCGATACGTCAAGGCACAGTATTATATCCCTGCAGTATTTTTCCTCGGTGATCTTTTGCCTGTAATACGGCCTTGCAGCCAGTATACATGCCGAAACGAGCGTAAATACGACCGAGGCGGCCAATCCCAGACATAAAAGCTTATATATTTTCTTTTGACGTACATAGAAACTGTCGTTATCAAGAAGATACGTGCCCGCAAGTTTAACACCCCTGTCGTATTTTCGGGGCTTACGGCCTACCGTAAAATACAGCACGGCTATTATGAGGACAACGACAATTCCAAGATATACGATTATCCCGTACTTTAATTCCATCCTTCTATAACCTTCACAACATTTTCAAGCGCTTCAAATACATCATCGTCCGTTTCGACCGCAAATTCCGGTTCGTAGAACGTTTCGATAAGTCTCGTGAGAACGGGTATGTTCTTTTCCCTGATCTGGCTTAATGTGCATCTGGTGATATCAAGCCCGCCGATCTCCTTGACAAAATCTCTTAAGATCTTACTGAGTTCCTGGTAAGCGGGGCGAAACTCTATCCCGCCCTCCCTTAATCTGTATTCAAGATCTTTTAAAAGACCGAGGTATCGAGACTTAACCCGCATCCTGTCAGTGCCTATGGGCACTCTGGGGCGTACAGCGGCAACTCTTCTCGGAGCGGGCTCACCCTTCTTGGAGAAGATACTTACAAGTATGATCACGCCCAGCGTTATCAGCGCCAAAGCCGCCAGCCAGATGGGAAGTGTCGAGTACATAAATATTCCGTTTAATTTAACCGATGATTCCACAGTTATTTCCTCATCAAGAATTTTCGTGTTTGTTGCGGTCAAGGAGTGCCAACAGTTTTCTTTCTATCTCATCAAGCGAATCTATCGATGTAAAAAGAATGCCGTACTGCTTCATTTTGTATGTTAAACTCTGCATGGCGGAAAGCCTGTTGGCTGCGGCTCTTTCGCGAACCTTTTTGTCGACCGCAAAAAATTCGGGCATATATGATTCACCGCCCATTAAGTACATATTGTCGTATGCGAATTCCGCATCGCTTATGTTTATGAGTATTATGTCGTGGGCAACCAGCAGACGCTTTATGTTCTGGGGAGAAATCTTAAGTGCTCCTTCAAGATCCGTAACGACTAACAGGATCATGCGGCGTCTTACGTTTTTGACGATAAAATCAAGCGTTGCGTTAAGGTCCGAGTGATTGTCCTCGGTCACTTCCCTGAAATAGCTTTCAAGTATCAGCTCGATATTGTCAAGTCCCGTCTTTAAAGGAAAATGATCTATCGAAGTGGCCGTTGCATACGTGGCTCCCACGAAATCACCGTGCTTTTCGACAAAATAAGCCATTGTACCGGCGCTCATGATGGCAAGGTCGCGCTTTTCGTCAAGTCCCTTGGAATCGGCAAGCATCCGGGCATTCGTATCAAGCACAAGCATGAGGTTGTGCTTTTTCTCGGCAACATATTCTCTTATAAAGAGCTTACGGTTTCTTGCGGATGCCTTCCAGTCAACGTCCTTGATGTCGTCCCCGGGAACATACTCTCTTAACTCATCAAAGTTCATACTGCGCCCTTTAAAGACCGATTTGTATGAACCGTCGAGTACGTTGGCGGTCGCACGCTTGGAATGAAGCGCCTGACGGTTGGAAACGTTCGCCCTGATCCTTGAAATGAACTTTAATCTCATGGTGTCCTGACAGCTCCTATAATGGCGTCGATGATCGTTTCTTCCTGAACTCCGTCCGCAACTGCGGCAAAGTTAAGAAGTACTCTGTGTCTTAAAACTTCATATCTCATGGTACGCACATCATCGGGAGTAACGTAATTGCGGCCGTTAAGGAGCGCAACTGATTTGGATACTTCCATAAATGTGATCGCCGCACGCGAGCTTGCTCCCATCGTAACGTACTGCGAAAGATTGGGATGGATGAGCTGTCTTGTATTACGTGTTGCCTGTACGATGTCAACGATATAACGCTTTACGGCAGGGTCGATATAAACCTTTTTGGACATCTCCTGCAGGAAAATGATGTCGTCAAGATCGCAAACGTTCTTTCTCTCCGAAAATACGTCCGCTTCTATCCTGTTAAGTATCTCTGTCTCAGCTTCGGCATTGGGATATGTGAGTTCGACCTTTAACATGAAACGGTCCATCTGTGCCTCGGCAAGAGGATAGGTACCTTCCTGCTCTATGGGGTTCTGAGTCGCGATAACAACAAAAACTTCGGGCATCTTAAAGATCTGTCCGCCTATGGCTACTTCATGCTCCTGCATGGCTTCAAGCATCGCACTCTGAGTCTTGGCCGATGAACGGTTGATCTCGTCAAGCAGCACAAAGTTTGCAAATACGGGACCGATCTTGGTCTCAAACGTATTTGTGGCCATATTGAATATCTGTGTTCCCACGATATCACTGGGGATAAGGTCGGGCGTACACTGGATTCTGGAAAAAGAACCGTGAACGGCATCCGTCATTACCTTGGCTGCGGTCGTCTTGGCAAGACCGGGCACGGATTCAAGCAGGATGTGTCCGTTGTTCATCATCGCTACCAGGATCGCCGCTCCCAAAAAGGGCTGTCCCACAACCTTGCTGTTGTAATAGTTTAAAATGTTGTCCGATATTTCCTTGGCCCTTTGGATCTGGGCATCGGTGATGGTGGATTGTGTTATCACTTCATAACCTCCTTAACGGTCAGTATCCCGTCGGATACATTGAATTTTATGTTAAAACCTGCAAACGAGATCCCGTACTCCCTTTCGGGATCATCGATATATCTCGGCCGCGGGTCCATCTCAAGCACTTTTATAAGTTCGCTTCTTTTATCTGCGGGTATGATGCTTGCAGCCGCATCGTCTATTATAACACTTAATCTCTTTCTTGTAACATTTTCCGTGAAACCTCCGCGGGCCCCGGGATGTGAATCTGTATACGCAAGATACGGTTTTATGTCATAAACCTCGGTATTGTCGCGCATATCGACACCGCTTACCATAAGTACTTTTCCCTCATCGCTGTCACGCACTTCAATGAGTTTTACCGATGACATGGCTATGCGGTTCGGTCTGAACGGAGACCTTGTGGCAAACACTCCCATCGTTTCATTGCCTCCCAGCATCGGCGGACGGACGGTTGCGTTAAAAGAATCCGGAAGATCCACGTCAAATCTCCAAAGTACCCATAAATACTCAAAGCCCTCGATGCCTTTTAAGGCATCGGGGGTTCTGTATTTGGGTTCAAAAACTATTGTCCCCGGGGCTTCCGCGACCAGTCCGCTCTGCCTGGGAACACCGAATTTTTCATTAAAATCGGTTCTTATATGTGCTATTACCTCTAAACCGTCTTTCATACTTTTAAGGGATGTCCGGTGAGCATCTCATAACAGCTTAAATATTTGTCTATGGTCTTATCAACAACATCCTGAGGGAGTTTCCAGTTGTGACCTTCGTTTGCCTTTAACCAGTCTCTTGCAAACTGTTTGTCAAAAGAAGGCTCGCTCTGTCCGGGCTTATATTCGCTTAAAGGCCAGAAACGTGAACTGTCGGGAGTCAGCATCTCATCGCCCACAACAACGTTTCCTTCCTTGTCGAGACCGAACTCAAATTTGGTGTCTGCGATTATGATACCTTTGGTAAGTGCGTAATCAGCACATTTTTTGTAGATCGCGATACTGTAATCCCTGATCTTTTCGGCATATTCTCTGCCCTTGCCGGGATAATATTTTTCAAGATGGTCGATACTCTCATCAAATGAAATGTTCTCGTCGTGATCGCCGATCTCGGCCTTTGTCGAAGGTGTATAAATAGGCTCGGGAAGCTTGTCCGATTCAACAAGTCCTTCGGGAAGTCTGATACCGCAGACGGTACCGTTCTTTTGGTAACTTGCCCAGCCCGATCCCGTAATATAACCGCGCACGATACATTCTACGGGTATCATATCAAGCTTTTTGACAAGCATTGCCTTGCCTTTGAAGTTGTCGTTTCTGAAGAACTCGGGCATATCCTCAACGTCTGTGGATATCATATGGTTGGGCATGATATCTTTGGTAAGTTCAAACCAGAACTTTGACATCTGGGTAAGCACCGTACCCTTATTTGTAACGATATTGTCAAGTATTACGTCAAAACAGCTTATCCTGTCGGTAGCCACAAGTATGAGTGCATCGCCGACATCATAGATCTCACGGACTTTTCCTTCTTTTACGGGTTTATATTCTGTCATAGTCTCTCCATTCTGTTAATTAAACATTTATTGTACCTTGCATTGCGCTCAGCCATCTGCCTTGCAGATTGCCGGTTCCTTAGTGATGGAATAAACGAATGCCGGTAAATGCCATTACCATGTTGTATTTGTCGGCACATTCGATAACAAGATCGTCTCTTACCGATCCGCCGGGCTGTGCGATATACTTTACACCGCTCTTGCGGGCGCGCTCGATGTTATCCGAGAACGGGAAAAATGCGTCCGATCCGAGCGTAACATCTTTGTTTCCTTCAAGCCATGCTTTCTTTTCTTCTCTTGTGAATACTTCGGGCTTTGTCTTGAAACGCTTCTGCCACTCGCCTTCTTTTAACACGTCTTCGTATTCGTCGCCGATGTAGACGTCGATCGTGTTGTCTCTGTCGGCTCTTCCGAGTCCGTCGACAAAATCAAGGTTAAGAACCTTCGGGCACTGTCTTAAGTACCAGTTGTCGGCCTTCTGTCCGGCAAGACGGGTACAGTGGATACGCGACTGCTGTCCCGCACCGATACCGATGGCCTGTCCGCCCTTTACGTAGCATACCGAGTTTGACTGTGTGTACTTAAGCGTTATGAGCGCGATTTTAAGGTCGATCAGTGCATTTTCGGGAATGTCTTTGTTGGATGTTACGATGTTTGCAAAAAGATCTCCGTTTATGTCAAGTTCGTTTCTGCCCTGTTCGAAAGTGATGCCGTAAACCTGCTTTCTTTCGATCGCAGCGGGTACATAAGAGGGATCTATCTTGATGACATTGTAATTACCGTTCTTTTTGGCTTTTAAGAGTTCAAGCGCTTTTTCCGTATAACCGGGAGCAATGACACCGTCCGAAACTTCACGTTTTATAAGCTTGGCGGTATCTTCGTCGCATTCGTCGGAAAGTGCAATGAAATCGCCGAAAGAAGACATTCTGTCCGCGCCTCTTGCCCTTGCGTAAGCGCATGCAAGGGGTGAAAGGTCTCCCTGATCGTCCACCCAGTATATCCTTGCAAGTGTCTCATCAAGCGGAAGACCGACAGCGGCGCCTGCGGGTGAAACGTGCTTGAAACTTGTTGCGGCGGGAAGGCCTGTTGCCTTTTTAAGTTCGCTTACAAGCTGCCAGCCGTTAAATGCATCCAGGAAATTGATATATCCGGGACGGCCGTTAAGTACCTCGACCGGAAGATCGCTTCCGTCTTCCATAAAGATCCTTGAAGGCTTCTGATTGGGGTTACATCCGTATTTAAGTTGTATTTCGTTCATGTCTTTCTCCTAAAGTCGTTAGTTGGCGTGTTTGTTTACTATCCTCTGTTCCCATTTGCCGGTCTCAAGATCGACAAATCTTACAAAGAGTGAAACTTTATTGTCAAAATTAAGATCTTCCCAGATCGATCCGGTGAATTCATCGATGTTTCCGCTTATCTTAATGACTTCGGGCTCTCCTTCGAAACTCGGAAGAGGAGTGTCGTCATGCATATAGGTATGAATGAACCTGCCCTCGCCGATCTTGGGATTGTCATATGAGAAGGTATATCTGTTGCAGCATGAGGGATCTCCGTTATTGCTCTTTAAAATACTCATCTCATAATCGAAAGTATCGTCAACGAAATTAAGGATTCCCGAAATCCTGGGTGTGAAGTTGGGATCGTCGGGCTCATATTTGCGGCTTTTTAAAGCCGCTTCAAAACTTTTGCCGGCCCTTAAGCCATCGTAAACGGTATCTGTCTGGTCGCCGTTCGTAACTATTGTGTGTGAACCGAACACTCTTACCGGTGCATAGATTATAAGACTCGGATCCGAAACTTTTGATTCATCAAAAGCCTGTGTACGGATACCTTCTCCGTCCTCGACAAATATACGGTTTCTGGAATTCTCGCTTCTGCCCATGATGAAATACGCGATCACCGCATTCTTACCGTCATCGCTTCTTCCGATCACGATACCCCTTCCGGGATAGGCATTTGACTTAAGCAGATTGCCAAGTTCATAAGTTTTCATATGATCCCTCCTGTGAAATGTGATAAAAAATGCCGACGCACTGAGGCCTTTCGGCGCCCAGACGGTCGGCATTGATAATCTATACTTCATGTGGTCGATTCCACTTATCCGTCAGTCATATAGATCTTACACCAAAATGGTATGACCGGAAGGCGGATGTGTCAATCGTCATTTTTCACAAGATATTAAAACGCGTTGCCTCCAATAACATCCGTTTTTACTTGTGCTTTAACTGTTTTACTATCTCTTCCTTGAGATCTCTTGTCTTATCCTTGATACGGGGTGAAGCCGCCGCAGATGCAAGGATCGTGGAGATCATCTTGGATGATACATCGAGATGACCGGTCATAAAGGCAAGATTTGCGATCAGATAATTGATGGTGGATTCATCCATTCCGCACATGGGAAAGTCTTCCGCGGCAACCGCCGATGTGAATCCGTTGTAGGCATTTTGAGTACACTCGGTCTCCATTGCCTTTATGTTCTTGTATTCGGGATCCGCTTCGGTTATCTCCTCGGCTTTTCCGCGATACAGCCACGACATCTTAAGGCAGATGTATGCCTTTTCGCTTGCTTTTGCCCCTTTTACGACCGCATTTAGAAGTGCCATCTTGTAATTTTCAAGCGCTTCGTCATATGTATATGTTTCGGGAGCGCCGGGACGTGTTTTAAAGTTCTTGCATATCTTTTCACGGACTTTCTGCTTCTGGAGATTGAGTATCCCTGGGAAATATCTCGAAAGAGCCGTATAACCGCACATTGGACACATGATGACATCGTATTTGGTAACATCGATGCCTTCGTGTCTGGGGCGGAGGTCGTTGTCGGTTCCCAAAAGTTTTGCGCCCGAAGCCTTAACGGCGCGATATTTAAACCTGTTGTCACATACGGGGCACTCGGCAGTCTTGTCAAGCAGGAAATCCTTTTCGCTTATTACCGGCTTCTCAACTTTAGCTTCTTGCGGCGCTTCCTGTTTCTTTTTCTCTTCGGCGAAAAGATCCACATCGCCAAGACCCGAAAATCCGAATGATTCAAGTCCCGAAAATAATCCGTCTGCCATAATTCCTCCTAAACAACATATTTTGCTTCAAAATCATCCTGTGGCATAGGTCTGTCAAAGTAATAACCCTGGACCATCTTAACTTTCATGCCACCGAGGACGTCAAACTGTTCTTTTGTCTCGATACCTTCCACGCAGATGTTTACGCCGATCGTTTCCGCAAGTTCCGCAACCATCTTTATGAATGACTGTGAATAAGCATCATCGGCAAGGTCGCGCACGAAACTCTGATCGACCTTTATGACATCAAACGGTATCTCTCTTATATGATTGAGGGAACTGTATCCCGTTCCGAAATCGTCGAGTGCGATCTTGACACCGAATGTCTTGATCTGGGAAAGTATCTTTTTCATGCGCTCCATATCGTTGATCGCAAGACTTTCCGTAACTTCAAGCGTAAGGTTTTTGGGATTGACACCCGTTTCGTCTATAGTCTTTTTGACGATATCCACGATATCCGTCTGCAAAAGCTGAACGACCGAAAGGTTTACGTTTACCTTAAACTCGGGATGACCTTTTTCGTTCCAGTTCTTGACCGCAAGACACGCTTCTTTTAATACGTTGTTACCGATGGGATTGATGAGTCCCAGATATTCGGCAAGCGGGATAAAGTCGCTCGGTGCGATAAATCCGAGTTCCGCCGAATTCCATCTGATGAGCGCTTCGGCACCGATACAGGGATTGCCGTCCTGCATGATATCGACGATGGGCTGGAAATAAACCTTAAACTCCTTAAATTCATCGCTGATCGCGTCACGCATGTTCTTTTCCATGTCAAGACGCTTGCTGGATGAAGAAACGATCTTGTCGGAATAAAGAGCCGCCCTGTTTTTGCCGCCTTTCTTGGCCTCATACATGGCAATATCGGCTTTTTTGATGAGTTCCTGGACACTTTCACCGGATTCGGGGAATTCCACGATACCCATACTCATCGTACAGTAATAATCGGCGTCTTTTAAGTACCAGGGCTTGCTGAAGATATCCTTGATACTCTCCACGATATTCTCAAACTGCGGATAACTCTCGGGCGGAATGATTATAACGAATTCGTCGCCGCCCATTCTGTAACATGTATTCTGTATCCCGTCAATTCTCTGAAGTGAATGGGAAATGGCCTTTAACAGAACATCGCCGTACTGATGTCCGAGACCGTCGTTTATATGTTTGAAATCATCAAGGTCAAGATAGAGCAATGCACCTTTTATATTGTTGCGGCGTGCCGAGTCCACATGTATCGCAAGGTCTCTTTCACAGCACATACGGTTGTAAAGACCCGTTAAGAAGTCTGTGCATGCCTGCTGCTCGATCCTTCGCTGATATGTCTTTTTGTCGGTTACGTCATATGCGGCGCAGAGCGATACTTTGCGGCCGTCAACCCAGTTGATGTATGTATAATGCAGATCGTACCAGCGGTTTCTGTCGATATGATTGATCTCATAAATGCCGCTGCCGCGATTTACCGGGATCGCGCTGTCAAACAGCTTATCAAGAGTTCCGTTCTGGAGTTCGGTCGCGAATGTGCTCTTTAAGATCCTGTTCATGAAAAGGGGTGTGTTGGTGTTTACATCCCTTACATATATAGCACTTCCGACATTATCAAGCACCGATTCAAGCGATGCATAGGAACCTGCCAGCGAGTTTTTCTGGATACGCTTGGTAACTATGGAATGAAGGACGTGCGAGGAATCGTGCAAAAATTTGATCTCTTCGATCGCCCACTTTTTGTCCTTGGCCCTGTCCATAAAGCAGGCATACATTCCGTATCCGCCCACAAGATGTATGGGAAGCACCACAAGCGCCTTGATCCCGAGATACGCCATATCCGCCGCCAGATCGGGCGTCAGATCGGTATCGTAGGAGACCACCACGGGTTTGTCACCCTTTACAAAAGAAAACGTCTTGCGGTCCTTGAAATTGCTTTCAAGAGAAACCGAACCCTTACCGGTCCATTCCGCACAGATGTCCATCGTATCGCGGCCCTGTCGGGTTCTTACAACGAGGGCCGATGATATTTCAAGATAATCACCGATAAGAGTCATGCATTCGCGCATAACGGTCTCGATGGCATCGTCATCGTCAAGGAGCTGAACTATCTGAGACACGGCTTCGAGGCGTTTAAGCGAATTTTTGGCCTCGGCCTCCGAATATCTGCTGCGAAGCGACTCCGCTTCGGCATTTTTAAGAGAAAGTTTCGAAGATATCGTAAGGCTTGTGATATCTCTTGCGATATCAACGGAGTTCATAAACCTTTCGGCAGTGGTAACATTTGAAAAGCCCGAAATATCGACAGAACCTTCGCCCTGTAATTCAGGATCCGACAAAACTCCTAACATTACCCATGTGATCACAGGTTCATCGTTCACAAAAAGAGCCGTAGCCGCTATGTGTATGTTGGGAACGGCAGTTTCTTCGATTGCCTGGATCTCCATATCCGAGTCAGAAACTCTGTGATAGAGATTGTCAAGCGTATCCCTTCCGACAATATCAAGGAGTCTTGATGACTCAGCGGGATCTCCCGTAATGTCGGTTAAGATCTCTCCGTCCTTATTTAAAGCATACGCATAAAGGCCCGCCACATCTGAGAAGCGCGCCGCCAGTCTGTGTACGATTACCAGATCCAGCCAGTTATTATCCACCCGTTAAGCCTTCTTAAAAATAGTAGTCGTCCAATAAAATTGTCCCCACGCATCAGTTTATCATAAGCAACCCTTAAAAACAACACGACATCCCGCTTTTATCTGTTAAATCGGACAAAAAAATCCCGGTCATCAGACCTGATATAATTCAGGTCAGATGACCGGGATAATGTTATTAATTCAACTGTGAAGAGTAGTTCGGCGCTTCCTTGGTGATGTGGATATCGTGAGGATGCGATTCCTTTAAGGATGCTGCGGAGATCTTGACGAACTTACCGTTCTTTTTAAGATCCTCTATTG
>JAEEGL012982115.1_pt1 | contig 30809 bp, 16 predicted proteins | sample 9134231 | NCBI WGS metagenome assembly JAEEGL01 (sample SAMN16246548, study PRJNA631951) | gut metagenome | biome: gut microbiome; feature: rumen; material: fiber-attached | host: Bos | place: Iran: Karaj | collected 2018-10 | reverse complement strand
CCGTTAACAAATTAAGAGAAGTGGGAATCATTCCCGACATGATTATATGCAGGACACAATATCCTATAAACGATTCGATGAAAGGTAAAATTTCTTTGTTCTGTAATGTCCCTAAAGAGGCGGTGGTTGAAGCAAGAACATGTTCTTCGATTTATCATGTTCCGGAATCTTTACACGAACAAGGTGTAGATGCTTTCATTTTAAAAAGACTTAACTTAAAGAGTAAAGTAAAATTCAGCAACAAATGGTTTAAATATGTTAAACAAGACACAAAACATTATAAGACTGTAAAAATAGGTGTTATCGGTAAATATGCGGATTTAAAAGATGCTTATAAATCCATAGATGAATCTTTAAAAATATCCGCTATGGAAGCAAAAGTTAATTTGGATATTCAATACATTTCTTCCGAAGATAAAAATTTAATAAAAAGATTAAAAACTTTAGACGGAATACTTGTTCCGGGCGGATTCGGTATGAGAGGTATAGAAGGTAAAATTTCCGCAATAAAATTTGCAAGAGAAAATAAAGTTCCGTTTTTCGGAATATGTTTGGGTATGCAGTGTTGTGTAATTGAAGCTGCAAGACATTTATTAAAATTTAAAAATGCAAATTCCACCGAAATTGATCCCAAAACAATATATCCCGTAATAGAAATGTTGGACGAACAAAAAGATGTTAAATATTTGGGCGGAACGATGAGACTCGGTAACTATGAGTCTGATTTGGTAAAAGGCTCGTTGGCACATCAACTTTACAAGAAAGATAAAATCGTGGAAAGACACAGACACAGATATGAAATGAATCCGAAATATATCGATATGTTTAAGAAAGTGGGATTTGAAGTTTCAGGTTATCATAAAGGAATTTTACCTGAAATAGTTGAAATAAAAAATCATCCTTTTTATATAGCAGTTCAATTTCATCCTGAATTCGGTGCAAGACCAACAAAACCGCATCCTATATTCCAAGGTTTTGTTTTAGCCGCAAAGAACAGAAATAAAAAATAGAAATGATAAACGAACAACTTGAACGATATTCAAGAAATATTTTACTAAAAGAAGTTGGAATCAGAGGACAACAAACATTGTTGTCCTCTAAAGTTCTTGTTATCGGCGCAGGAGGTTTAGGTTCTTCATCAATTTTATATTTGGCTGCAGCAGGAATAGGAACAATAGGTATAGCAGATAAAGATAAAGTGGAACTTTCAAATCTTAATCGTCAAATAATACATAATACCGGCAGAGTGGGAAAACTTAAAACAGAATCGGCAAAACAAACAATAAATGAATTAAACCCCGATATAAAAATAAATATTTACAACGAAATATCGTCTAAAAATATTTCCGGAATTGTTTCACAATATGATTTTGTTATAGATGCAACAGATAATTTTGAGACGAAATTTTTAATAAATGATGCTTGTGTGAAAGAGGAAAAACCTTTTTGTCATGCAGGAATCGTAGGTTTTCAAGGTCAATTGATGACATATGTTCCAAATAAAGGATGTTGTTACAGATGTGTATTTAAAGAGCCGCCTAAACAAGATTGTGTTTCTTCTTGCAGCACGGATGGTGTATTAGGTGCGGCAGCAGGAATAATAGGCTCGTTACAAGCAACCGAGGCAATAAAATATATATTGGGTACAGGGGAACTTCTTACCGGATATTTATTAACCTATGATGCATTAACTTCCGAGTTTAGAAAAATAAAGTTGCCGCCGCCGAATAAAGAATGCCGGGCATGCGGGGAAAAAAACTAAAAACTATAAACACTTTAACCATTCAACCATTCAATTGTCGTTTATGTATATTGTTTTACCGATCAAATTTTAATATAATATAATTTCACTTTAATAAGGGGGGTATATAAATGTTAGTATACAATAAAGAGAAAAAAATGCTTGAACCTGAAGAATACAAATTTGAACTTCAGGACGTTAAAGAGCCCAACTTATTAAGAGAAACATTCTCGTATTCGGATATTCCTAAAATCGCGTTTAATAATACTGTTGTTCCTATGAATCCTCCGGAAAATATTTGGATGACAGATACAACTTTCAGAGACGGACAACAGGCTTTTCCGCCTTTTACCGTGGATCAAATTTCTCATTTGTTTGACTTAATGCATCGTTTGGGCGGTCCTAACGGAATGATAAGACAAACAGAATTTTTCTTGTATTCGGATAAAGATAAAGAAGCTGTTAGAAAATGTCAGGAAAAAGGATATGAATTTCCTCAAATTACTTCTTGGATAAGAGCTAATAAGAATGATTTTAAGTTAGTTAAAGAAATGGGAATAAAAGAAACAGGAATTTTAACGTCTTGTTCCGATTATCATATATTCTTAAAATTAAAGAAAACGAGAAGACAAGCTCTTGATATGTATTTGGATATCGTAAGAGCAGCTTTGGAAGAAGGTATCGTTCCAAGATGTCATTTTGAAGATATTACAAGAGCCGATTTTTACGGTTTTGTTATACCTTTTGCAAAAGAGTTAATGAAACTTTCTAAACAAGCTAATATGCCTGTAAAAATAAGAGCGTGTGATACATTGGGTTTCGGAGTTGCTTATCCCGGTGTTGCTTTACCGAGAAATGTTAACGGTATTATGTATGGTTTAACTCACCATGCAGGTGTTCCTTCCGAATGGCTTGAATGGCATGGTCATAACGACTTCTACAGAGCATTAACAAATTCCACGTTTGCATGGCTTTACGGTTGTTCCGGAATAAACGGAACTTTACTTGGAATAGGGGAAAGAACAGGAAATACACCTATAGAAGCTTTAGCTATAGAATATATTGCTTTTAGAGGTAATCATAACGGTATGGATTTATCTGCAATAACAGAAATTGCAAAATATTTTAAGTATGAATTGAAATATGATATTCCAAGTATGCAACCTTTTGTAGGTGCACATTTTAATTCTACAAGAGCAGGAGTTCATGCAGACGGATTATTAAAAGAACAGGAAATTTATAATGTGTTTGATACAACTGCAATATTGAACAGACCTCCTGAAGTTGCTATAACCGACAGGGCCGGTCTTGCAGGTATTGCTTATTGGATAAATACACAGCATCCTGACTTTAAAGACAGTGATAAAAAAATAGAAAAGACTAATCCGGGTGTTGTAAAAATAAAAGAGCATATTGATAATCTTTTTAAAGGAGACAGAAGAAATCCTTTAACAAAAGATGAAATGATGGAGCTTACAAAAAAATACGTTTTATAAAAGTATTAAGAAATAGAAAACAGCTGTTAAAATTTAAATTTTAACAGCTGTTTTTTTTGTCTGTATTAAATATAATTTATTTCTTTTTTGCAGATTTCTTTGCAGGAGCTTTTTTCTTTGCTGCCGTTGCTGATGCAGCTTTTTTCTTTGCTGTTTGTTCTGCTGCTAATGCTGCATTTTCTTTTTCTTTAGTTCCGTCTAATATTTTAATTATTTCTTCATATTCCGGCTCTTCATAAGCTTTTGCCATATCTAAAGCTGTTAATCCCTTTTTGTTTCGTATTTCCTTATCTGCATGCAGATCTACTATCATTTGAACAACTTGAGGATTAGCAGATTTTAAAGAATACATCAGGGGGGTATTTCCTTTAGTATCGACATCATTTATATCTGCACCGTATTTATGTACTAAATCAAAAATAATTTTGATATAACCGGCTTCAGCAGCATACATAAGAGCACTTTTCCCGTTTTTATCTGATTTTTTTACATTTATATTTTTGTTGGATAATAAGGAGTTTATTATGTCAAAATTTCCGGACTCAATTGCATACATTAACGGTGTTTTACCGTCATTATTTGTAGAATTTATATCCATATCACATTCGTCAACCAAGAAATAGTAAGCATTAAGATTAGAATCTTTGGTTGCTAATAACAGAGCATCATTTCCGTTGCTGTCAATTTGATTTTTATTTGCACCATTGTCTTTTAAATAGCGTGCACTGTCAATATCGTTTTCAATTACAGCCAATGTAAAAGCGCTAATACCGGCGTTATTTGCATTATTTATAGCTATACCGTGTTGTACCAAATATTGCATCATGTCTTTTTCTTGGGTTTTATTTTGTTCCACAAAATCGTAATACATTGATTCATCGAGCTGAGCGATATCTTTTGCTGAATAAAGGACTTTTTTTATTATATCCGAATACATAAAAGCAATAGATGCTATAAGAGCATTGTTACCGTTTTTGTCTTTTGAATTTATATCAATTTTTAAGTCTTCTATCATATATCTTAATGTATCCAAATTACCTAAAGCCGCACAAGCTATTAGCGGGGTTACTCCGTTAATATTAGGTTGATTTGTTTTTGCTCCTGCGGATGCCAATATTTTTAATATATTCAGATTGCCTTGTCTTGCTGCAATAAAAAAAGGGGTTAATTTATGGTCGTTTTCGGTATTTACACTTGCTTTACCGGCAATTAAGGCTTTTATTATCTCAATTTGTCCTTTTTCTACCGCAAATATTAAAGCAGTATTGCCGTTCTTATCGGTATCGTTAGGATTTGCTTTCTTTTCAAGTAAAAAGTTTACTATTTCTGTATTTCCATTAATACAAGCAAACATTAAGGGTGTCATACCGTCTTTGTTTTTTACATCAATTTTAGCTTTTTCTTTAATTAAAAGTTTTATAATTTCAAAATTGTTTGTTGTACAAGCTACAATCAGGGGAGAAATTCCGTCATTATTTACTATATTAGGATTTGCTTTTTTCTTTAAAAGCAATTTTACGGCATCTTCTTTACCTATTGAACAAGAATATATAAGAGGGGTATTTCCCAAATAATCTTGCTGATTTACATCTTCTTTTTGGGCTATAAGATTTTCTATCAAGGCTGTGTTTCCTGTTTTTGAGGCATAAATCATATCTTCATTGTCTGATGCCATTATATTTAGTGATAATACTAAAATTAAACTAAATGTTATAAAAAAACAACAAATAATTTTCTTTAATGGGTTCATTTTGGCTCCTTTTGCCTAAAATTTTGATTTTAAAGATTATATAATTATTTTACTTACTAGTCAAAAAAAATTTTTTCTTTTAGGGGTTCCAAAATTTTAAAAATCAAAAAAAATTTATTAAAAACTTTTTTTTATTTGCAAAAAATTGCCAAAATTTACTGCTTTAATTGGTTCCGATAAGATATATTATGTTAAGTTGAATATATAAATTTTTGTTTGATTAACATTAAAGTTTGATGTTAACTTGAATAAAATTATTCATTATTATCAAGGTTAAATTTGTTTTGTTTGTATTTTATTTTAAGTGTTATACTTTATCATTCACACTTGTTTATATTGAAAAGCTTATTGGTTTAATATTTTGTCGGCTGGTTTTGTGTTTTTGATGCGTTTGTGATTTTAGGCCTGTTTTTTATTTTTCATGATATTTATTACCCTGATTTGCTTAATTTAGGTTGTTTTTGATATAAAGATTTAATGTATACTATATGATTCATTATAAAACAGCAGCATTTTTTGGATAATTTGGCTAAAAGTTGGATATATTGACACTATAAGCTATTTTTTATAGAATTTACCTATAAAATTGAAGCTTTTATAATTTAAAAACACAAGGATCTTTTTATGGGTACAAGAAGGCAATCCAGAGAATGTACTTTACAAATGTTATATGCTTTTGATAATTGTTCTATGGATGAAAAGTCTATTTTTGAATGTTTTGATGAATTTTTACCGGTAGAAATTCCTTATAGAGAATTTTCCATTACTATTTTCAGAGGTGTTTGTGAACATCAAAAGGAAATAGATTCTCTTATAGAAAAATATGCCGATAATTGGGAAATATCAAGAATGACTGTTATTGACAGAAATATAATGAGACTTGCCGCCTATGAAATCCTTTACATGCCAAAAACCCCTATTAGTGTAATAATTGATGAAGCCGTTGAAATATCAAAGGCTTATTCTAATAAAGATTCCAGCAAATTTGTTAATGGTATATTAGATAAATTGAAAAATGAAAGAAAAGCCAAGTAATATATATGGAACAATCAAATTCTGTTGAAAAACAAATCGAAGATTTACGAAATCAAATAAGACATCATGATTACTTATATTATTGTTTAGATAATCCGGAAATATCGGATTTTGAGTATGATAAACTGTTTAAACAATTACAAAAATTAGAAAATGACAATCCTTTATTTATAACACCCGATTCCCCTACACAAAGAGTATCCGGTTCTGTTGTTTCTTCTACATTTAAACAAGTAAAACATAATACACCTATGTTGTCTTTGGATAATTCTTATTCTATTGAAGATGTTTTTGCCTGGAATGAAAGAATTAAGAAAAACTTAAATAATTCTGATGATAATACAGAATTTATTGTTGAACCTAAAATAGACGGCTTAAGTGCAAGTCTTATATATATAAACGGATCTTTCGTTTCAGGAGCAACAAGAGGTGACGGAGAATACGGTGAAGATATTACCGAAAATTTAAAAACAATAAAAAATATCCCCCTTAAATTGCTTAAAAACGAAAGCATTTTATGTGAAATAAGAGGAGAAGTATATATAAATAAAAAAGATTTTCAGCAACTTAATGACAGTTTGCTTGATGGCGGTGCAGCAAGATTTGCAAATCCAAGAAATGCTGCAGCCGGATCTTTAAGACAGAAAAATCCAAAAATAACTGCTGAAAGAAAACTCAGCTTTTATGTTCATTCTTTTGGACAGGTTCAAGGTATAGAACTGAATAAACATTCCGAATTTTTAGACTTTTGTTCAAAAATCGGTTTTCCGATTCAAAAAGATATAAAAGTATGCAAAAATATTAAAGAAGTTACCGATTTCTTAATGTATTTGCAGGAAAACAGAGATAATTTGCCTTATGAAATTGACGGAGCCGTAGTAAAAGTAAATGATTATAATTTACAAAAAATTATAGGGTATACAAATAAAAGTCCTAAATGGGCTATTGCTTATAAGTTTCCTGCAAGACAGGCAACAACTAAGTTGTTGTCTATAGAATTACAAGTCGGAAGGACAGGAGTTATAACACCTAAAGCAACGTTATCTCCTGTTCAATTGTCCGGGGTTACGATTTCGAATGCAACATTGCATAATTTTGACGAAATAGAAAGATTAAATGTAAATATAGGTGATGATGTTATAATTGAAAGGGCAGGAGAAGTTATACCTAAAATTATAAAAGTTGCAACAAAAAACAGTGAAGGATATTTTCTTCCCCCGCTTCGTTGTCCGTCATGTAACAGTCATATCGTAAAAGAAGAAGAAGATGTTTATTATGTTTGTGTAAATCCTTCCTGCCCGGCACAGTTTAGAAGAAGTTTAATTCATTTTGTATCAAGAGATGCAATGAATATTGACGGTTTCGGCGAAGTTGTGGTTGATCAATTATTGAAATTAAATAAACTGCATACTTTCGCTGATATTTATAAACTTACTTTCGATGATTTAATGCTTTTGGATTTATTTAAAGAAAAGAAAGCCAATAATTTGGTACAAGCAATAATTGACAGCAAAAAACAACCTTTAAGCAAACTTATTTTTGCATTAGGTATTCGACATATTGGAGATAAATCCGCAAAAATATTGGCGGACAGATTTAAAAATATAGATAATTTAATTTCTGCAAAATCCGAAGATCTTTTATCTGTAAATGAAATAGGTCCTGTTTTGGTTCACTCCATCTTGGATTTTTTTGCAAACGAGCAAACTTTAAAAATGATAGATGAATTAAAGTCATTGGGATTAAATACGACAGAACCGGAAAGAGATTCTTCTTTCTCTCCTCTTGCGAATAAAACATTTGTTTTAACGGGAGAGCTAACAACTCTTACAAGAAAAGATGCGGAAAATATTATATTGTCTCTCGGAGGAAAAACAACTTCTTCCGTCAGCAAAAAAACGGATTATGTTGTTGTCGGTGAAAATCCCGGAAGTAAATATCAAAAAGCACTTGCATTGGGTATAAAAATATTAAACGAACAGGAATTTAAAGATTTAACAAAAATGAAATAAAATAAAAATAATTCATAAAAAAAGAGACATACTTGTTTTCAGTATGTCTCTTTTTTTATGTTAAGAATTTTTGCTTCTTTTATTTTTGTAAGTCTTTCATTTTTATCCAAGTATACTGGCTGCAGTTCTTACTTTTCCGTTATCGTCAAAAGGTGAAAATTTTATTTTTTTGTTTCCTTTTTTTATTGTCCATGTATTGCCGGTTATTTGAGTGAACGCTTGTCCTTTTCCTAATGAGAAGTAATAATATAAATCCGTTTTTCCTGCACAATTTATTTTATATCCTTTATTTTTTAAATCTTTATAAAGTTTAAATAAACCTGTAATAGCTGTTGTATTAACAGTACATTTTCCTTTTTCATTAAAAGGATAGACTGTAAGGCAAACAGTTTCTCCTTTTATGTTTTTTCTTGCAACCCAAGCATCAGGATTTTTACTGTCTTGAACAAATTTAAAACCTGCTTTTTTCAGTTCTGTTTTTGCTTTTTCAAATTTAAAAGCTTCTTTAACTTTACTTAAGGTAAGAGCTTTTCCTTTATTATCAAAATAAGATAATGTTACTTTTGTTTTTCCTTTGGATATAGTCCAATTATTCATCGTTAATTGTGTGAAAGATTGCCCTTTCCCTAATGAGAAGTAATAATATAAATCCGTTTTGCCGGAGCAATTTACTTTATATCCGGCCTTCTTTAGATCTTTATAAAAGTTAAACATTTTATTGATGGCTTTCACATTAACAGTACATTTTCCTTTTTCATTAAAAGGATACACTGTAAAACAAACAGTTTCTCCTTTTATTTTTTTACTTACAATCCAAGCATCAGGATTGTAACCGTCTTGAACAACTTTAAAACCATCTTTTTTTAATTCTTTTTTCGCTTTTTCAAATTTTGCAGATTCTGATGACGAAGATTTATTAAAATACTTATTTAACAATTTTTCTTTTTCTTCATCTGATATATTTGCATTTACAGTAGCAGAGTTTGAAGTCTGTTGATATTCAGGTAAGGATACTTGTCCGGTATTTTTTACCCCTGCAAAAACACTTGCCGGATTAATTAACAAAATAGAGATAAGAACAGAAACAAAACCAGTTAATTTTAAACTTCCTTTTTTCATACTATCCTCCATTAAAAAGGCAAATTTTATTTTAATTATTAATATAAATATATATATACAATATAATTTTATCTGAAAATATAAAAAAAAGCGTAAAATAAATGTAAAAAAAATGTAAAAAGTATTGCATGAATTTTAATTTGTTTATATTCTAATATAAAAAAAAATGATAAAATATAAAAAATTTATAATAGTGAGTTTTGAAAAAATATGAAGGAACTTTTTAACATTATATTTGAAAATGATGATGTTGTTGTTGTAAATAAATATTCCGGAATTTTTGTGTTGACCAACGAAGAAAGGAAAAGCAAGACAATAACGGATATTTTACAAGAGAAATTAAATCAAGAAATCATTCCGGTAAATTCTCTTGATTATGAGGCAACCGGAATTATAATATTTGCAAAAAACAGAAAAACTTATGATTTTGTTTCAGAACAATTTAAAAAAGAAAATGTAAATAAAATATATTATATATTGGTAAATGGTATTATGGATGAAACTGAGGGTGATATAGATAAAAATCTTATTGTTAACGAACAAACAACTTCTGTTGATGATAAAGGAATAAAATCGGTTACGAAATATAAGGTTATCGAACAATTTAAAAATTTTGCATTTGTTGAAGTTTATCCCCTAACTACAAGAAAAAACCAAATAAGAGCTCATTTTTGGGCAATAGGGAATACTCTTGCCATAGATAAAATTTATGGAAGTGAAGAACCGATATTGTTATCAAATTTAAAAAGAAGATATAAAGGAATTGCAAAAGAAAAACCTTTACTGAAAAGGTTACCCATGCATTTACACCAAATTGAATTATTCTTGCCGGGTGTTAAAGAAAAAAGTATTTTTACTTCTCCGTTACCGGATGATATTCAACTTACGTTGAAACAATTAAGAAAATATAATAAAAGAGGTTAAAATATGTCCGGAAAAGTTTATTTTTTACCTTGGAATAAAAAAAATGAGTTTTATAAATTCTTAAAATTTGCAAGAGCTTTCGACCATGTAAAAGCAAGACAGTTTTTAGCAATAAAAATGCATTTCGGAGAAGATGGTAACCAAGGTTATGTAAAACCCGAATATACAAAAGTTATAGTTGATATTGCTAAAGAAAAAACGGCTTTTCCTTTTTTGACTGATGCAAGCACAATTTATGTCGGTAAAAGATCCGATGCATATCATCATTTGTTACTGGCAAACAAACATGGTTTTAATATAGAAAATTGCGGATGTCCTGTAATTATTTCCGACGGATTAAGAGGAAATGCTGCTGCAGAGGTTGAAATAAATAAAAAACATTTTAAAACAGTTTCCATAGCAAGAGATATTTATTATACAGATTCATTTATATTTTTAAATCATTTTAAAGGACATGAAATTGCCGGGTTTGGCGGTGCAATAAAAAATATAGGTATGGGGTGTGGAAGCAAAGCAGGAAAATATGCAATGCATCATAATACAAATCCTGAAGTTGATACGACAAATTGTATAGGATGCGGAAGTTGTGTGCAATGGTGTCCGCCTAAAGCTTTGGAATTGAAAAACAAAAAAATTACATTTAATAAAGAAAAATGTATAGGATGCGGAGAATGTACAATAAGCTGTCCTAAAGGTGTGTTTGAGCTTTCTTGGGACGATAGTTTAAAAAATGTGCAGGAAAAAATTGTGGAAGTTTGTTATGGCGTATTGAAAAACAAAAAAAGTTTTAGTATCAGCTTTTTAAATCATATAACAAAATATTGTGACTGTAATACAAGAAAAGATAAGGTGTTGTTAGACGATATAGGAATAGTTGCCGGTGCAGATCCGGTCGCAGTAGATAAGGCAAGTATAGATATAGTAAATAAAGTGTACGGAAAAGACTTTATAAAACATCTTTATCCTGATATAGATTATACGGTTCAACTAAATTATGCACAAGAACTTGGAATAGGTTCCACCGAATATCAATTGATTGAATATTAAATTTATTATTTTAAATAAACTTTAATTTTTTCAAATCACTTTTTAAATCTCTTATGGTTTCGTTTTCGGTATATTTATTTAAAACAGCTATCCATTTTTCATAATCGTTTGTTTTTATATTTTTTGTTGAAGAGACGTTTGCATAATTGTTTAAAGATTTTAATGCAGCATTAAAATCTTCGGTAAAGATGTAAGCTCCTGTTAATTTATAATAAGCATATTCATAGCTTGAATCTAAATTTAAAATTTTAAGATAATCCTTAATTGAATCTTGATATAATCCTAATTCATATTTAGTGTTTGCCAATTTTAAATACAAAACGAAAGTTTTATCTCCGAATGATAATGCTTTTTGATAATCATCTAAGGCTTGTTTATATTTTTTTAAAATAAAATATACATCTCCTCTGGCAACATATCCTTCCGGATATTTAGAATAAGATTCTATAATATTTGATAAATCTGTTACAGCTTCATTATATTGCTTATTAGTTACTTTTTTATTTATTTCTTTTATAAGAGATTTTAATTCATTTCGTTTTGATTCATTTCCTTCTTCATTTTGATGTTCTAACATTAATATGTACTTTTCATAATCTTTTTTTGAACCTTCAAAATCACCGTTTTTATCTTTAGCTAAAGCTCTTTCTTTATAGGCTTCAACATAGTTGGGATCTAATTCCAATGTTCTTGAAAAGTTTGATATAGCCATTTTATAATTATTTGCTTTTAAGTTTTCCTTCCCTTTTAAAAAGAAATCTTTAGCTGTAAGTGCTTTTTTCTCTACGGGCTTTTTTGTTTCGACAACAACTTCTTTTTCTTCATCAAATAATTTCATATCAAACGGATCATAAAGATTAAATAAGAATAGACCGCCGCCGAGTAACAGTATCAAAAAAAATATTTTTAGCATGTTAACAGTACCTCTTTTTTCTTTAAATATTATGCTGCAGACAAGATATCTTTTATTTTATCAATATTAATGTTTTCTGTCATGTTTTCTAAAATATCCGCGGATTTTTTTGCTCTTGTATCAAATAACATAGGCCCGAATATTTTCTTAATGGATTTTGGCATTGAAACTGTTTCAAAAATGTCATTTACGGAACTGTTTACAAACATATTCTTTGTTGTCTTTATATCAAATACTTTTTTATTAATTTGATCTATAATGTATTCTTTTATTTTATTTTGAATAGTCTGTTCATCGAGATAGCTGTTATCTTTGTCATAAGTATATGAATAAGAAATAACGGGGATGAATCCTTTGGCAACTTTTATTTTATGTGTTTTTATTTCAACATCAACCAATACACCATCAATGTCTAATTTTTCTTTTAGAACTTGTTGTTTGTCTTCTTCAACAAAAGCAATTCCTTCCGTTATTTGAGACGGTGCAATAATAATGTTTTTTATTCCTTTAATATGTTCTGCTTCTGCTACAGTTTGCAACTCTTCCTTGTTTTGGAGTATGTCTATAATAGTTGTGTTTCTTTTGTTTATTCTAATATTACCGAAAGATAACTTTTGTTTTAGATAAGATAAGCCGTCATATATTTTTTCCGTAAGTACTAAAACATCTTTTAATATCGGGAAAATATTAAAAATTATACTGTTTATAAATATTTCTCTTGATACATCCGGAGTGGCACTGCTGGTTATTTCTGTTGATTCTCCGGATATGAATCCTCTTGTACTTATACCGCCGCCTATAAATCTTACAAGACCGGCTCCTTTCGGCGGCGCATATTCCGGAGACATATTCCCGTCGATTTGTACAACATTTATTATTTTAATTTCTTTATTGAAGAATCTTAAAGTTGCATATTCAAATTGGTTATCCAATTTTGTAACCGGATTATGTCCTACAACAATTGTTGTTATTCCTTTTTGTTTTAATATTCTGTTAAATCCGAAATTTGCTCTCATTTCTTTTAAATTTGCAGGTTTAATTCTTGTTGTATTATCTGCATAAATTGCGGTAAGAAGAGTAAGCGCTTCCATTATTTCAGACAAATTATTTGAAGCAGCGTCATAATTTCTTATATCTTCCGCTATTTTACTTAATCCTTTAAATATCTTTTTTCCTTTATAATGTACACCCTTATAAATAAAACCTTTTATTCTTTTTCCGTTGCTGTCTCTTTCATGGAATGTTCCGTTTTCATCAACATATCCTATAGAAACATCTCCGTCATCATCTACCGGAAGCATTGAATGCATATAACAAATCCCGTAATTATCAAATCTGTAAAGGAAGAAGTTTTGTTGATAGAAATTTAACATTTCCTGGATGATAGAATCGTCGAAATAAGATACTCTGTTTATTTTATGTCTTCCTCTTTCTTCCAACTGTGCATTTCTTTGAGCAATAAAACCTTTTTCTCCTCCGCCCCAATTCTTATGATATACCCAATCCAAAGCATTCCATTCGGTACTCTCGTAATTTCTATACATAATTGCATCTATTACTGCCCATGCAATATTACCTCCGCTTAATTCGTCGGTATATTTTCTTTGTTGTTGATCTATTATATCTCTTATTATGCTTGACATTTCTTCAAGATAATTCAGTATTTCTTTTATTTTATCTTCCCCGTATTGATCTTTATATTGCGACTGTGAATATTTATCTTTTAATTTTTCCAATTCCGTTTCTCTGTCGAGCCACCAATTTATTGACATTTTGTTCACGGCTCTTATACCTGTATAAACAACAATACCTACATTTCTTCCAAAAAATTTCTTATTAAACTTTAAAAGTTCTTCATCTTGAGCAAAAATACCAGTAGGATTATTTAAAACATCTTTACCTTTTGAATCAAGTTTAAACCCGAAAGTTTTTTCAAATAATTCCTGTAATTCTTTTTCTTTTGTTCCCCACTTTTTTTGTTCCTCGTCGGCATACTTCATATAATAATCAAGTTTGGCAGCCCAAAATGCTTTAGATAAAGGTTCTTCTTTTCCTATATCAAATGATGCTAAAAATCTTCTGTCTTCAGATTGTAATTTTTCCAACAAAGCTCTTATATTTCTGCCTTGGAAATCTATATAATTATCAGGAATACCTTTATAGTTTTTATAAAAAGGTAAATGTAATCCCAATATATTCATAAATGCATATAAATCATGGTTTCCTATAACATATTTCATTTTACCTGTTTCGGATATTCTTTTTACGAGTTCAAATGTTTCAACTTGTCTTGAACCTCTATCAAGCAAGTCTCCCAACAAATAAAAAAACGTGTTATTGCCCATGCTTTGCAACCTGTCTATTATAATATCATCTATTTCTCTGTCTGTTTTTCCGGAAAGATCAAGTTTAGGATCAAGAAGATTTATAATAAGTTCCGCGAATCTTGCATAACCGCCGTGAATATCGGATACTACCATTGTTCTTGTAAAGTTTTTGGCTTTATTAAAGAAATAAGCAATTTGTTGCTTGAATAAATTAAACTTTTCCCTAAATCCGAAAACTTCAATATCTTCTTGTATTGTTAAAGCATCTTCGGTATCATTTATTTGTGCAAGCATTATATTCAAAACCTGTTCCATAATTTTAAAGGCATCTTCAATATCTTTATCGGAAACATTCATACCGGCATTTTTAATTCTCTCTTTTGTTTCTTTGCTTGTAAAGAATCTGTATAATTCTCTTGGCTGCCTTTGAGATTCTATTAAGTCCCCTGCTTCTTCCGTAATATAAAATTTTCTATCTCTTCTTAAAAATTGTCTTAATAAATCGTTAATAGCATCTCCGCCGTCAACCATAAGGTATTTGTTTTCATTTATAAGTCTTATTCTTTCTTCTATAGTTAAGTTTCTGTTTAAAAATATTTCTTTGTTTGTAAGCCATACTCCCAAAATTCTATCCAATGCCAGTGCTGCAGATAACCCGTCAGCATCGTGAACTATTCTTGCTTCTAAATATTTTTTATGTTCGTCTCTCAACACTCCGTTTTTAATTTTTTTATGCCCTATACAAATGCTGTAAATTTTATTTATCTCTGCTTCCGTCATTTCCCCCTGTAATATTGCTCTTGCAAAAGTTGCGGAATTCTTTTCATGATTTAATCGTATTAATGTGCATGATACATCATGTAAGAATGCCGAGTATATTAAGGATTTAAGATCTAATGTTTCTATCTTATCAATGTTGTTTCTCAATATAGGAATTGCATTATTCAATAATTCTATTGAATGATTTAATGCATGGTCTGCTATTACGCCTTGTTCATTGTAATATATACCAAAAAGATAATCCGGCATTTTTTTATACATTAAATGCAAACATTCATAAATATATTTTTCAAATTCTTTTACTTTTTTATCTATAATTTTAGGATCCAAATCTGAAGAATAAAGAGCTTTTTTAAAGTTTGTTATTAATTTTTCTATTGATTCAGTTACTTCTTCTATTCTTTCTGCAGGTATGTGTTTTTTTAAGAATTCTTCCATGCTGTCGGCTTTTTCTTCCGAAACAGCAAGGCTTGAAAATAATTTTTCTTGAGCATCATCGTTACCGTTAAGGTATTCGTTTTCGATGTGTTTTAATTGTCCTCTTCTTTCTCTTATAGAGAAATTTTTTCTTTTTATAAATCCTGAAATATCATCGATATTATATTTGTAATTTTGAAATTTTCTTATAAATCTTACATTTTCCGTAAATAAAGGCACTTTCTTGCCGGTTTTCGGTTCCTGAATTTCTGCAGTCAGGGCGGATATGATTCTTTGTACAATATGATCAAACTTGGTACTGTCTTCATCAGAATATAACAAACTGCCAAAATCAATATCCTTACCATATTCGACTTTTGCCATATATTCAATTAGAAATTTCATATCACAAAACATCATTCTTTCTTCAAAAATATCATATTCTAATGAATTTAATGATCCCTTAAACTCATGTGTTAATTCATGTATTATACCGGCATGGATTATTGCTCTTTTTACATCTTCATCCTGCATTTGAAAAATACCTGCATTTACTCCGATAAAACCGTTATTAAGATGATCTTCAAATAAGTTTGTTGATTTATCCAAATATCCTATAAAAATGCCTTCTTTGAAATTTACAGCTCTTGTATCAAGTCTGCTTATAGATGCTGCTAATATATTTAAAATATCTTCTCTTGATAAATAGTTGTTCAATCCGTTTTCAATTGTTATATCAAGTTTTTTACCTCTAAAACTTGAAAATTCTTTCAACTTTTTCACATCTTCACCAAAATCAGTATCGAAATCGATTGTAATTTTTGTTGTCTTGTTTTTATTCAAAGAAGCAAACCCCATCATTAAATCATAAGCCCATTCATTCATATTTAACGAACTAAATAACATGGAAAGAGTAAACATAAAGTTTCTTTTTGTGCCTTCTCTTCTTGAAATAAATCTTGATGCATAACGAGAATTTGGGTTAAGTTGTAATGATGTTGCTTCCAAGATATTGAATTTTCTTTTAGCTTTAGCGACTACCTTTGCACTTAAATCATCGGTTCTTTTTTTACCGTATTTTGTGTTAACGGATTGCCAAACAATTTTATTGTTTTCTATTCTGTATATTACCTGGTTTCCATAAATATTAACTATAAATTTGGAATCTTTTATTTCTATTGTAAGCGGAATATTTATAACAAGTTTTTCTCTTGCCAATGAAGAAATTATATCTTTTAATTCTTTTGGAGAAATATCAGATTTGTCAACTAAAGCGTTTATCAAACTGTCTATAAATAAAGTTACCGTTTCACTTGGAATTATCTTGGGAGTTGTTAAAAAAGTTCTTACAGGTGCCAAAGCATTTGTTTCAACACTGTTCGAAATGCTGCTTACAATCATTTCATCATAATAATCTGTATTATATGTTTGATCTATGTTAGGAGTTATAAGAAAATAAGAACATTTTTCTTTTTTTAAATTTTCTAATATAGAAGAATGGAACCCTCCGGCAATTACTACCGTAACTTTATTGTTGTCTTGTTTGTTTTTTAAATTGGCTGATATATTTTTTATAAAATCATTGTTTCTGTCTTTATTTATCTTATGATAATCGAATATTATATCGTAAAATAATAAATCCGTATATTTATCATAATTTTGTGCTAAATATTTAGGAAGTAAATTTATATATTTTTGATAGTTTTCCGTAAAGAAATTGTAATCTTCATCCGATATTGAAAGAGTGAGAAAATTTTGAAAAATTTGTGTCATTTTCACAACAAACATATCTTGTTGGAATTTATCATTTGATATTGAAGACAAATAATCGTTAAAGTATTTGTTTTGTTCGGAAATAAGATTAACTATGTTTAGATGTTCTTTTTGCAATGTATATTCCAAGAGTTTACTTAAGTTTTGATATTTAACTTTATAATTGTTGTTTATTGTTAAAAGATTATATAATGCAGAATAATATTCTTGTAAATTTTCTCTTTTCGATAATTCCACAATATCTTTGTAATCTGAAACCGATAAATTACTTTTTAAATCATTAATAAATGACTTATGTTCTTCCGTAACTTTTTTTATATTTAAACTGTTTATATCATCCGATAAAGAAATATATTTATGTAATTCTCCGTATTTTAAAATAGGCTGATTTGTTATTTTTAATATCTTATCATCAGCTAAATTAAAATGTATATATTTTTCTACTTTCTTAATATTATTTATGCTTGCATATAAATCCTTTTTGAAATCATTATAAGTTTGTGTTATATATTCCTGATCTTGAATAATTTCGGCAGCTCTTTTAATATTGGATAAGTATTTGTCCCAATCTTCCAAACCATAGATTTGTGCTTTTGTATTATCATTGTTTAAAAAATAATATTCTGTCCCCGTAATAATATTTTTTTCTATTAATTTATCAGATACATTATATTCTTTTATGGAATTTAACATTGAAGTATTTGCTTTTCCTGCAGGTAACCCTTCCATATAAATGTAATCTATACCGTACTGATTATCCAATTGTTCCAAAATTTTTGATATGTTTTTTTGAACAGAAGGATTTGTATGTAAATCTTGAATAAAGAATACAGTACTCTTTTTATCCGACGGAGATTTAAAGTATTCTGTTATATATGCAACCGAAGAATTAATTGGAGCTTGTAAAGCATCATTGTTTTGAGAAACAGGTAGCGGTTGCATTTGTATTGGTGCCGCATAAATAAAGTTATTCAAAACAAAAGAATTAAATACAAATAATGAAACGATAACGGATAAAACTTTTTTAAATAAGCTTTTGTTTTTTATTTTCATTCTTTTCTCCTTAATATGACGTATGTACAAAAAATTATCATATATTTTTTTTAATTTTTAATATTGTTAAATTCTTTTTCATAATATTTTTCTTTTTCTTCAAATATTTCTGTATTTATCATTAATTCGTTATACAGTAATTCCAAATTTTGTTTTATTTCTTTGCTTTGTTTCGGCCCTTCTGCCATAAATTTTAAATCGTTTTCTTCACATGCTTTAACGAGTAAATTTGTTATGTTTTCTATTTCCGTCTCTTTTTCTTGTATTTGCTTTTCCAGTTCTTTTATTTTTAATTCCAAGGGTTTAAGTGCTTTTGATTTTTCCTGAATCAATTTTGCTCTTATTTTTTTTACTTCTTCCTTTGTATATAATTTTTTTTCCAAAGATTTGTTGTTTGCTTTAATTTCGTCACTTTCGTCTTCCCAACCGCAACTGCTTAAAAATTCCGGATATGTTCCGTTAAAGAAAGTAACTTTATTTCTGTCGAATATAATTAATTTTTGAGCAACAGAGTTAAGTAATTGCTCATTATGAGTAACTATAATCATTGAACCTTCAAACTCGTTAATTGCATCTATAAGAGATTCCGTTGATTCCAAATCCAAGTGATTTGTCGGTTCATCGAGAAGAAGTAAATGTACCGGTTTTGCTAAAATCTTTCCTAAAAGAACTCTGCTTTTTTCTCCTCCGGAAAGAACTTTTATTTTTTTCATCATTTCGTCTCCCCCGAACATCATTGCACCGCAAATATTTCTTGCTATTTGCGGAAATTTCGGGGTTTCCGATACAATAGATTCATAAATTGTATTTTCATCATTTAATTGAGCAACATCCGATTGAACAAAATATCCTATTTCCAACTCAGGATGTTTCTTTATTGTTCCTGATACAGGTTGTATTCTTCCGGCCAACAATTTTAACAAAGTAGATTTTCCTTTACCGTTTTTTCCTATAACACAAATTCTTTCTTTTTTTAAAACATCCAAATTAAAATCGTTAATTAAAATTTCTTCAGGTTTATATCCGAAAGTTAAAGAATAAGTGCTAAGCATTTTATTTGCAGGAAAAGTAAGATTATTAAATGAAAAATCCAGTGTTTCCAATTCTGTAAGCTGTTGCATATCTTCTTGCTTTTCCAAGCATTTTATTCTCGATTGAACCATTCCCGCAAGTCTTGCTTTAGCTCTAAATCTTCTTATGAATAATTCCGTCTTTTTTCTTCTTTTTTCTATATTAACTCTTGTCTTCTCATATATTTCTTCTTCTTTTGCTATTTGCTCATATAGTTTCTGAGTATTTCCTTCAACTTTTTTTGCTTTGTTTCTGTGAATTGCAACCGTATGAGTAACAACTTGATCCATAAAAGATCTGTCGTGAGTTATTAATATTAATTCACCCTTTAGACTTTTAAGAAACTTTATCAACCATCTTATTGCAACAATATCCAAATAATTATTAGGTTCATCCAACAACAACATATCCGCATCGGATAATAATATTTTTGCCAAATTTAATCTTATTTTATATCCTCCGGAAAACATTAACGGATCTTTGTATAAGTCTTCTTTTGAAAACCCCAAACCGAATAGAATTTTTTCAGCTTTCCATTTGTTGTCAATTTCTTCTTTCGGTAATACCGATGCAACTTCTTCAATAATAGTTTTATATGAAAAATCCAAATGCTGTTTTAAATAACCTATTTTATAGTTTTTAGGTATCTGTATTTCTCCGGAATCATATTCTGCTTCACCTGTAATCATTTTAAGTAAGGTGGTTTTTCCGTATCCGTTTCTTCCGACCAATCCTACTTTTTCCCCTTTTCCGACGCTAAAAGAGAGATTGTCGAATAAAACTCTTGTTCCGTAAGATTTTGATAAATTATTAATTGTAATCATAATATTCCTGTTTTATAAATAACATTATGCTGCTGCCAACATTTGTTTATAATCAATTGCACTAATTGTTTGTGTTTCAATCTGTGCTATTCTTCTTTCCTGCATGAAAAGAATAATTTCTATTATTGTATTAACTGCAACAATATCCTCTTCATTTATTGCTTTGTCTTGTAATTCGTTTATCCTTTGCATGTAATTTGATGAATCCAAAGTTTTCAAAATATCTTCATAAAAAACTTCTCTCTCTTGTACGGTTGTTTTAAGAGCTTGAATTAATAATAATTTACCTAATAATTTTTCTACTTTCTTGTCATTAATTGTTTCAATGTTTTGTTTTTGTAATTCTGTTTTTACTAATATTCTCTGTTTGATTATATCCAAAAATATTTTTTTGTTATCTTCACTTATTTTTGTGTCGTTCAATATAACAGAAATAATGTTGTTTGGTTGAATATTAAGGTTGGATATAAAATTATATATATCTGAACTTAACATTAATTCTGTTTGACTTTGATCTATTGTCGGTAATACTGATAAATTTATATTGTACGCAAATTCTTTGATATCATTAAGTGTTATATTTTTTAAACCGAGTTTTATTTTAATTTTTCCAAGCAAAGCATCAAAGGCGCTATATGTATCTAAAATATTACTTTGAAGAGAGAATATATTTTGTAATGTTTTTAAATTAATTAACAATGGTGTTTGAGAATAAATGATTTTTTGTTCCAATACTTTTATTTGTATGTCATCGGATATTTTTTCAAATTCAATTTCTTCTTGTGAAAAGTAATCATATATTTTTGAGCCTTTTATTTTACCCGAAATTCCAAATTGTTTATAAAAATCATCATTGATTTCGGAATCGGATATAATATAAATTTCAATTCCCTTTTCTCTTAAATTCATGAGTTCCTGCACAAAATCCATTCCTTGTTGTTCAAAATTATTTTTTAAATACTCAAATTGCTTTTCAGTGATTACTTTTTTTAAAGCTCCTTTGCTTAGTGCTTGATATAAATTTTCATCGGATACATCTGCCAAAGAAATCATCATTTTTTGAGAAAAAACCAAACCGAAAGATTTTAATATTTCTACAAAAGTTGAAGTAATATTTTCGGTGTTGGAAATTAATATGTTTTCTCCTTCCATATATATATCTTCACTGTCACCGTCCAATATTAATGCTGCTTCAATATTTAACTCTATATTATTTTTTAAATTAAGAATTTTCTTTATTTGTTGTTTAAGAGTTCTGCTGTTATTTATTGCTCTCGCGATATCTTTAAAATCCAAACCATCTGCAACAAAAATCAGAGTATCATTCTCTTTAATCTGCCAGATTGTTTTTCCTTTAACTTTTAAACCTGTGTTTATTAATTTATCTTTATCGAATTGGGATGTGTCATCGAATATATATATTTGTACGGATCTTGATTCTATATCCACAATGCTTAACGGATATGCCATCTGTTGTGCATTTTTTTTACTTGAATATATAACTTTTACTTTTTCTTCACTCTGTTTAAAGAAATTTGAAATAGTATTTTTTATCGAATTTATAACAAAAGGATTTAAGAAGAAATTCGAAAGTACAAATGCAAATATTAATCCAAAAGGAATAACAGTATTTTGTATATCAAATAAGCTTGAAGGCATTATGATAATTTTAATTATAAAAGGAACTATGTATATGAAAATGGATTTGTTGTCTTTTAAAATATTTCCTATTTTTGAAAAAGCTTCTTTTAGTGTATAATCATCCTTATCAACGTTTGTGGCATTAAATTTTGCATTATTTGGATTATGAAGGAATTTTATAACTCCGGTCATCATAATATGTGAAAAAGATATAAATGTTGCCGAAAGAATAACCGCATCCTGAAATATATTTTTAAATATTGCAGTTTTCTTAGCCTTTTCTTCTTCGGATAACAAATCTGTTTTTGTATAAATTTTATATAAAGCAAGAACCAATGGTATTGCTCCGATTGCAACAACCATTAAATTAAAAGTTCCGCTGTTTAAAATCAATCCGGTTATAATTGCTACAGGAATTATTGATATTATATTAACATAAGATAACGGATAAACAAAGAAATGAATTTTTTGATACCATTTTATATCTTTAGAAAATAAAAATTCTTTCATCCAATCTGTAAGAATTCCTTTTTCCCCTTCTTTATGTCTTTTAATAATATTTTTGTTAAATATTAATTCCAATAATCCAAAAGTATATCTTCCTATTTTTGATGCTTCTTCTATAAAAGAACGGCTAACCATTTCTTTAAATTCATAACCTTTGAAATTTAAATATTGTCCGTGATAACCTCTTGCAGAAAATAAAGTTGATGTATAGTAATCTTCAGATACTCTGTCTTCAGGCCAAAATCCAACTTCTTCCAATGCGGATTTTCTTATAAAACCATTATGTCCTACAAAAGGAACAATTCCTCCCGTTAATGCGTTTGAAGGATACACATATTGATATAAAAACGATGTAAAAGCTGCAATAGTTTTTGAAACATAACTTTCACCGCGATTTGATGGTACTGTAACATTTTCCGTATAAGCGAGTTTTTCATCTTTTATGAATTTAGGAACAGATACCGATAAAATGTCTTTATGAAGACCGCTGTCTTTATCCAACATTAAAATAACATCATAAACTTCTAAATCTTCTCCTTCATAATATGTACCGTCTTCTATAGGAATATTGTTTTTAAGTTTATCTATTGTTCTGTATGTATGATTTAAGTTACTTGCTTTTTTAAATAAGCCTGCTCTGTTTTCTTTTGGCCTTGCGACAAAAGATATGTTATTGGTTCTATAGAATTTTATTCTTTCAACCGCTTGTTTTTCTTTGTCAGTAAGTTTATCTGCAGGAGTTTGCATTAGTTGTTCTATATGTTCTCTTGAAATATTTCCATCGAGTAAAACAGCTAAACCGTCATCTGATATTACAATGTTTGCTTTTGCACCGAATTTTTTACCCCTGTAATTTCCTACAGCATCCATACTTTGTCTTATTGTTTCAAAAATAACATCATTGGATTCTGTGTATACAGGAATTTGTATTGTTACATCCATAGTGCCTTGAGAATAATCATAGTCTTCTTCGGGAATATTAGAGAAATATTTTGATTCGTAATCTTCTTCGCCAAAAATTCTTTTTTGATAAGATTTTTTTGCGAAAGACCATATCAATGTCAATGTACTGTTTAGAGGAAATATTAATGAAATAAAGCGTATAAGTGTTATTGCCGGCGATGCGGTTGATAATACAGCTAATACAATATTGACAGCAAAAGTAATAACCAGGATAATTGCTATATCATGATCTTCTTTTTGTCTGATTAAATTCTTTTCTTCTTGAGAGTCTACAATAGACATTTTTTTATTTTTGTCATTAGAAATATTATGTCTGTAATGAATAAATGTTGCCAATAAACTTGATAGTATGGGTGCTATTATTATTGATGTCGGTGAGAATAATATAGCAGCCAAATAAGGCAACGATAAGATAACAGTTTGCTTTCCTATATAAGTTGTGTATTGTTTTGCAGATTTGGTTTCTATGTGTTTTTTGAATTCTCTTCTAACTTCTTTATCAAAAATAATGCTCTTTAATTGCTTAATATAGCTGTAACCGGAAACTGTTTGATTGCTTTTTTCATGCATATAGTTTGTTATTAGATGTGCATACACGAATATAAATTGAGATAATATAAATATCGGAATGCCGATATATGGGTTTAGCACTGATATTGCCATAGGTATAATTCTAAAGAGCTCTTCTGTTATAACCTGTTTTAAAGTTACTTTATTTGTTAATGATAATAACGGTTTTGGATTTGCTTTATCCAATAACATCCGTTGTATTTCAGGAAGGAAAGTAGAATATATTTCAGGTTGTATTCCATCTAAATCTTGTCCGTTATATTGTGAGTTTTCTATATCAAAAATAACACCATTCGATAAATATATATTATGCTTGAACAATTGTAATGATAAATTTTTGAAAACAGAGTAAGTCTCCGGAACAAATATTGATTGCAATCCTTTTTTTGGTAAAAAAGAAGGTATGACATCGTATACGGAATTTATTGTATTCTTAAATAAAGAAGAAACTTCTTTTACTTCTTTTATTGTGCTTGTACTTTTTTTATCTATAACAACATCTGTTCCGTCTGTAAATACTATTTTGTATTTGCTGTTATCCAATTTAATTATTTTTATTTCGTTTCCCAAAAATTGTTCAAGTGTATTTATATTGTTGTCACCGTATAATTCTATGGCTGCTTGTACTAATAATGTTTTTTGCTCCAAGCTTGGTGCTGATGAAGCCATTCTCAATGCTAAAGCTTGAGACAGAACCTTATTTTGAAGTTTTGCATTTTGTTCATAAGTTGTTTTCGCATTTGATGTGTCTTCTGTTACTGTAGGAGTTATTGTTATAGTGTTAATGTCTCTTTTTGACAGAAAATCTTTTAATTCTTCGCTGTGAAATCCCCCGGCAACAACAACTATTATTTTATCGGATTGTTTTAAAGTTGTTAAGATATCTCTGTTTTCTTCATAATACTTTATTATATCCGTGTTTATATTGTTAAGTATATTTGATATAAAAATATCATTTCTTGTGTTGTTTGTTTCATAATAAGAATTTATTTCTGTAAAATCTTTTTCAATAGTATTTATTCTGTTTATACTGCTATATTTAGAATACAGGTCTGTGAACTTATCATAATTTTCTTTATAATATTGCCATTCATAAGCGGTTAAAGAATAGTTTAAATATTTTTCAAAATAATTAAAGAAATCGGATATGAAAGTAATTTCGTATTCTGTATTGTCGTAGGATAAGGCCATTCTTATTTGGGAAATTAATAATTCTTCTTCTTTTAAAAGTTGTATTGGATTTATATCTTCTGATAATTTTAAATTTGTGAAAAATTTATTCAATTCCGGAAATTGAGTTGTTATATCTATATTAAATTCTTTTGAATAGTTTTTTATGAATTCTGCTAATTTGAACGTGTTCGAAAAATTATCTGTATAAGACAGTAATTTGTTATATACATTGTAAGGCAGATTGCTTTTTAATATCAATATGAACGATTGCAGTTGTGATGTAACCAACTTGGAATTTATATTTGAGCTGGCTGAGTAAATCGTTAAATATTTTGATATATTAGGATACAACCTCGTTACTATAGGTGCTATGTTATTGTAGTTTTGGTTGTTATCGTTTATATTTGTTATGTATTTAAACAAAATTTTGTAAAATTTGGTCGAAGATATTTGCCCGTTATTATAATCGGTTAGAATTCTTGAAAATCTTCTGTTCCTTTGATTTATATATTTGTTATTTAAAATTGATATTTCTTGATTTATTTTATTTAAAACATCAGTATAAACTTTTTTATTATCTATGATAAAATTAAGTCTTGAGATGTTTTTTTGATGTAATTGTTTATTATCCAACCCTTTTAAAATATTTTCTTTTTCATTTATTAAGGCATAATATTCCGTACCGGTAATAATGTTATCGGATAATAATTTGTTTATTATTTCTTTTTTGAATTTTTCATCTTTTAAATTCGATATCCAATTAAGATTAAAATTTTCATATCCGCCTTCTGACAATATAGTGTCAATAGGTCTGATATTATCAATTTCCGTCAGTATTTCACTAATGTTTTCCTGAGTTTGTAAATGACAATGTAAATCTTGTATGTTTATGACCGTTATATTGCTTCCCAAATCTTCAAAGTTTGTTATTTTACCGAATCTTTGTTGAATTAAATTTGTTGTTTCAAATAAATTGTTAAATTGATTGTTTATCGGTTGTACTGCAGATATTGCATATAAGTTTGAATTAACATTTAACAATAAAAATGATAATACTGTTAATATTGCACACGATTTTTTTAAATTGATGTACTTTATTAAAGATTTCATTTCCTCTCCATACAAAATAAAAATTCTGTCTATATATGCAAATAGACAGAATTTCTCACACTGTTTATTAGTGATAAAAATAAACTTATACTTCCAAAAAGGCGCAATAATCCTATATAACATAGTAAATAGAATATTATAATCGGAATAACGAATACTTTTATTGATGTATTTATAAAATTAAATAATATATTTTGATATTCCGTAATACTTTTTATTATTTTTAGTTTTGTAGTCGAATAAATCAAAGCTATAGGGGTTTGATCAAATTTATAATTGTCGGCAAAAATATATTGCGTTTTATTTGCTGAATCTGCTAATGCTTTAATGTCATAACTGACCTTTATACAAATGTTAATGAATTCTTTCGGCATATTTATTAACATACTGTATTGGTCTTGAATGTCCACGATATTTGAACAACTTAAAGAATTTTTATTTAACATAAAAGAATAGAAGCTTGTCAAACTAAACGATATGTTCGACAAAATAATAAAAAACAACAAAATAACAGAAAAAATTTGTTTTCTCAAACTTCCCCCTTTTATATAAAATATTCTAATATATATATGTTTATTTTTCAATGTTTTTTTTGGTTTTTGTTGTAAAAAAAATGTAAAATTTTTTATATCTTTTTTTATTTATTTTTGTTAAAATATTTGTTTGAAAATATTTTATTGGAGCAACAATGTCATATTATTATAAACTTTTTTGGATTTTAACGGGTATAACTACATTTTTAAGACTTTTGATTATAGGAAATTTAGGTTTAACGGTAGATGAAGCTCACTATTGGGTATATTCTAAATTTTTGGATTTATCGTATTATGACCATCCTCCAATGATAGGTTATATAATAAAACTGTTTACCGATATTTTTGGAATAAATGAATTTGCGGTTAGATTACCTTCTGTAATAATTTTTATCTTAACATCTTGGCTTTTTTTCCTTTGTGTAAAAAAAATATTTAATGAAAGAGTTGCTTTTATAGGGGCAATATTAATAAATATATTGCCGGTCTTTTCTTTTTTGGGGGCAGTTGTTACCATTCCTGATTCTCCGTTATCTTTGTTTTGGATGTTATCTTTTTATCTTTTTATAAATATCATAGAAACCAAAGAAAGCAAATATTGGTATATGTTGGGTATAACAACAGGACTGGCTTTTTTATCTAAATATACTGCAGTAATGATATATCCTTCTATCATGTTATTCTTAATATGTTCTAAAGAAAATAGATTTTGGTTTGCTAAAAAAGAATTGTATCTTTCAATGATAATATCTTTCTTAATATTTTTACCGGTTGTTATATGGAATATACAAAATAATTGGGCAAGTTTCGGTTTTCAATTGCAACATGGTTTTGGAAAATCTTTACCGAGTTTTTCTTTTACTTTGTTTGGAAGATCTGTCGGAGCTCAAGCAGGTTATGTTTCCCCGTTTCTTTTTATATTCTTTTGTTATACAGCATATGTCCTTATAAAAGATGCTTTTTTCAAAAGGCAAAAAGATGCTTTATATGTTGCAGCTTTTTCATTACCGGTATTACTGTTTTTTAATGCAATTGCTACTTTTAATGAAATATTGCCTCATTGGCCTGCAATGGGTTATTTGATTTTAACGATATATGCTTCATATATAATCAATAAATTTTGGGATAACGGTAAATTTAGAAAAATAATATATTTTTCTTGCGGATTTGCTTTGTTTTTAGATTTAATAGTTCCGCTTCATTGTATGTATAAATTTATTCCTATAGAACCTTTTTTACCTCAAAAAGAAGCGGAGAAAGTTGAGTATGGTATTCCTAAAGCAGAAATAGTTGACGTATCAAATGATTTATTTGGCTGGAAAGAGTTGGCCTTAGAAATAAATAAAATATATGACTCTTATCCTGATAATCAAAAACCGTTTTTGTTTACACATAAAAGTTATTTGGCCAGTCAAATATATTTTTATACTCCGGATAAAAGAATTTATTGCTTTAGTGATAAAATAGATGCCTATGATTTGTGGCAGAGAGATATTAATAATTTAAAAAACAGAGACGGATTGTTTATTACGAGTAATATGTTCGATTTCCGTAACCCTGAAAATGTTTATCCTTTTTCAGAGTTTGAACAAGCTATAGAAATTCCTGTTTATAGAAATAATAAACTTGTTAAAAAGTTTTGGATTACAAAATGCAAAAAATTTAGTCCTGACTTGTTACCGGAAAAATATACTGCAAAAATTATAGGAGATAAAAAGTTATTAAAACAAGGTCTAATAGATACAGATCATTCCTTGTTTAAATTTGTTAACACAAATCTGAAAAATAAATTTTTTGATTTTATAATATCTAAAGTGTCATTTTTGGATTCCAAGGGAATTAATCCGAGTTTTATAATAATAGTTATTGTTTCTTTAATTATTTTAAGAAAAGAAGAGAAAAATAAATTTTGGATTTTATTGGCATTTATTATATGCACGGTAATTGTTGCAAGTACAATAAATACTTTTATAAAAGGATTGGTTGAAAGGCCAAGACCTTTAGCTGTTTTTGGTGAAGGTAATATTAATGTCTTTTACGAAATCCTTCATGCAAAATCTTTTCCGTCCGGACATACTCAATTTGCTTTTACAACAATGATGACAATGTTATTTCTTATTCCAAAATATTGGTATGTTTATTTGATACTTGCGTTTGCAACAGGTTTTGAAAGAATGTATGCCGGTTGTCATTTTCCGTTGGATGTGTGTTTCGGTGCAATAGAAGGAATAATAATTTCTTATATAATGGTAAAAATATTTAAGAAAGTCTATAAGTTATAAACTTTATAAAACAATTTATATCTTAAAGCATACAATAAAAAAACGGGAAGATTTTTTCTTCCCGTTTTTTTATTAATTATACATTTTAAATTGTAAATTGCTTTTCTGTCGTTGTTGCCGTTGTAGTTGCAAATCTTCTAATCCTCTGCCCGTTCAGTCTTTGTCATTCTAAATGCTCTTCAAATGTCTAATATCTTTTCCATGAACCATAAATATAACGTCTTCAGCAATATTTGTTGCATGATCTCCCAATCTTTCAAGACTCTTTGCTATAAACATTAAATCTATTGCTCTTATTAATGTTGTTTGATCTGCTGTGTTTGTCATAAATGCCAACAAATCTTTTATAATTATTCTTTTTAATTCATCAACTTCATCATCTTTTGAAAGAACTGTATCTGCAAGATCGGCATCGTTTAAATTAAAAGCTTTTATACTGTCTCTAACCATAGCAATTACTGCTGTTGCCATTTTAGGAATATCTATTAAAGGCTTTAAATCCGGATATTTTAAAAGTTCTTCACCTATTTCACAAATGTTTACTGCTTCATCCCCCATTCTTTCCAAATCACTGTTAATTCTCATTGCTGACGTTATAAATCTTAAATCTGTTCCTACAGGCTGGTTTAAAGCAATAAGTTTTAAGCAAGTATCATCGACAACTATTTCAGTGAGATTAGCTTCTCTTTCTCTGTTGAAAACATCCTTAGACAGATTTAGATCTCTTTTTACTATCATATCTACGGAAAACTTTATCATTTCTTGAACAATTTCTGCCATATCAACAAGTCTTTTCTTTAAATCATTCATTTCCAAATCAAAATGTCTCATATATACCTCCTAAAAATCGCTTTGCGATTTTGATGTATAGAAATATGGATGTATAGATGTATAGAAACTACAAACGACAATCTTTCTCTGTCCTTCTATACTTCTATTCCTCCATCCCTCAAAATTTTGCTTTGCAAAATTTTTATCCGAATCTTCCCGAAACATAATCATCCGTTTCTTTTTTTGACGGATTCGTAAATATTATCGATGTTTCGTCGAACTCTATTAAATTTCCCATAAACATATATGCCGTATCGTCCGAAAGTCTTGCTGCCTGTTGCATATTATGTGTTACTATAACAAGTGTATATTTTTGTTTCATTTCCTGCATTAATTCTTCCAAGTTTGTTGTAGATTTAGGATCCAATGCGGAACACGGTTCATCTAATAAAATTATTTGAGGTTTTATTGCTATAACTCTTGCAACACAAAGTCTTTGTTGTTGCTCGAGAGATAAATTTAACGCGGACATTTTTAAATTGTTTTTTAAGTCGTCCCATAACAAAACATCTTCCAAACTTTCCTGAACTATTTTGTCGGTTTCTTTTCTTGATTTAACCATTCTGTTTATTTCAAGTCCGAAAGCTATATTGTTATAAATTGATAAAGGGAAAGGATTCGGTCTTTGAAAAACCATACCGACTTCTTTTCTTACTCTGTCAACCTGCATATCTTCACCGTAAATATTTTTACCGTTAATAAGAATTTCGCCTGTAATTCTTACACCGTCTATTGTGTCGTTTATTCTGTTTAATGTTCTCAGCAAAGTGGATTTACCGCAACCGGAAGGACCGATTAAAGCGGTTATTCTGTTTGCTCTGATATCCATGTTTATGTTTTTCAATGCATGAAAATCAGAGTAATATAAATTTAAATCTTTAATTTGAATTTTTACTTCGCCTTTTTTCTTTACCATT
>JAEEGL010866565.1_pt1 | contig 30811 bp, 39 predicted proteins | sample 9134231 | NCBI WGS metagenome assembly JAEEGL01 (sample SAMN16246548, study PRJNA631951) | gut metagenome | biome: gut microbiome; feature: rumen; material: fiber-attached | host: Bos | place: Iran: Karaj | collected 2018-10 | reverse complement strand
CAGAAGTGGGGAGTACAGAATGGACCTCCATATCCACTTTCCGCAGCAGATCACAAAGCAGTTGTAAAATCGGCTAAGAAACAGCTTAATAAACTAGATCAGCAGAGAGCAGAACAGAAATACCAATACAGTAAGTCTAAAAGAGCCCAAACAATTGCGGAAAGAACTGGTGACAGTATCAAAGTAGAATCAGAGATTAAAAAACAGAAAGAGCTTGAGAAGTCTATAAAAGATGGTGAGAAAGAAGTTCAGTCTATTATAAAAGATTTAGAGAAAAATGGATATGAAGTTACGACAAAATCTATTAGACGAAATGTCTCTAACCAAGATCCAGCAGTTGCATTTGTTATGACCGCTGCTACCACTATAGGATTTAATGCGCTTACATCAATGGCCGGAATCCCAATTCGAGGTATCATTTTCTCAGGTCCGACAGAAGAAGGAACTAAATACAAGGTGAGGTAACCTATGCCATATTATAGCATCGTAATGAAAAATGACACCGAATTATATCATTACGGTGTCAAGGGCATGAAGTGGGGGAAGCGCAAATATAAGAAGAGATTTGGAGAAAAAACTTCTTCTAAAGATCCCAATGAATTAAACCCGAAACCAGGAATCGATACCGATTACACGAACACTAATCCAGAATACTGGCATCCTGATACCGGTGATATTTTTGGCGTAACTTATGAAAACACTTATAACCAGTCAGGAAATAGTTCCGGAAAGACCGGAGTAAGTAAGACACCAGTTGCAAAAGGAAAAGCATTTGTTAGCGCAATGGCCAATACATCTAAGAAAGCTAGAACAATATCTAGAGTAACACATAACATTGCTGTGGCGATAATAAATTCTAATGCTTCAACCCCAATAAGACTGTTAGGAGCCATAGCAGCCGAAAGTGTTAGTAAATTAACTGGAAAAATAGCAAACGCATCTGCAACAGCAGCCTTGAATTCATCTATGAAGAAAAAATAGGAGGTCGAAATGCTCACAGCACAAATGAACATAAACGATCTCCCAGAGATCGACGAGCTTTACCATCACGGCATCCTTGGACAGAAATGGGGTGACCAGAACGGTCCACCTTATCCTCTAAACTCTTCCCAGAAATCTTATTCTGAGAAAAAACAGGCTAAGATGGATAAAAAATGGATCCGTAAAAACGATAAGAAGATCCGTCGTTACGCTCAGGCCGCAAGCAAAGATGAGCTTCGAGAATATGAGAGAGAACTGCGCAGACAGATTCCGAAATACAACAAAAATGGCAAGATTAATGCGAATTACGCGACCGCGTATTCCAAAAAGATGGCTCAGCTTTACAACGAAGCCATCGGTGATCTGGCCGTTGGCTCCGGATCTGGTTCCGGAAAAGTAGTCAAATTCGTTGCTGCCAGAGGGCAGATGGATGTATTCACCGCACTTGCCGATTATGGCTATAACATGAACAACGTTAAGAATGGCGTTTATGGCAGCGGTAGGATCGGTTACAAGAAAGAAAGTGTAGGTGTAGATCATGATGACAGAAGATAGACCTTATGCCGGAATTTTGATGAATGACGGTACAGAGATCTCCCATTATGGCGTCAAAGGCATGAAATGGGGGAAGAGAATGTTCGGCACCGTCAAGAAATTATTCGGAAAACCGGAAACTAAAAGTAATATTTCATATCATTTCTTGAACGGAAAAGACAAGAACCCTTCGTATAAATCGAATAGTTCTAAATCTGAGAGGGTCAAGACAAAAACATATACAGTGTACGACGATGATCGACGCCCAATCGATAAGAAAACAGTTACGTATACAAATGCTGATAAAGGTCGTAGAAAAGATCCTACGAAAGTCCATAATGCTACTTTGAACGCACTAAATAAGAAAAAGAAATGGTTTTAGGAGGTCGCTATGTATAGTGTAAGACTTAAAAACGGCGACGAACTATATCACTATGGCGTCAAAGGCATGAAATGGGGCAAGCATCTTTTCGGATTAGCCAGACTCAAAGGCAACATGACTAATACCATGGAAACTGACACTGGGACTGGGGCTAATAATAAGTCTCTCGATGCAAGTTCTATAATCGGAAAAATCCAGGCTCAAAGAGCTGCAAGAAGCAACGCCACTAAAGAAATGGCGGCAAAACGAATTTCCGAAGCAGAGCAGTTAAGAGCTCAGGCAGAAGCAGAGAAAGCGGCAAAGAAAAAGAAGAAATCCGGATCTGGTGGTAAAAAATCATCTGCGAAAGCTAAGAAAGATGAAGAAGTCGACGACGAAGAGACCAAGACTGAAGAACAGAAGGAAGCAGAGGCGAAGACTCCGGATCTGCCTCCGGAATTAGTCGAGAAACTTCAGGATCTCAATGCTGAATTGACTCCGGAAGAGATAAAAATGAGAAGTGAGAATGGCGTTGCAAAAGCTAAAGAATTATTAGCTACGCTTCCGTCTGATCCAACCGAAGATGACATCTATGCTTTACTTGATAAAGAAAGTGATAAACGCGGAACCGGTTATGACGCCTTTACTATCGGAATTGCAATCGACACTGCTATGATAAAGCTCATGAGCAAAAAGATCAGCGATCCAAATTCTGATGATAAAACGGTTGCCGATGCTCAGCAGAAACGAAGTCAGCATGAGGATTCTTTAAAGAATTCTTTGAGAACCGGAAAAGCAAGTTACTAGTAAAGGAGAATCAAAATGGCATCATTTTTCGATAGATTTCGAAACGGCTGGAATGCTTTTCGAAACAATAAAGATCCTGCTCCTTTACTAGAGCCGGGAACTTACAGTAGTTATATCCGACCGGACAGACCAAGACTTCATTACAACAATGAACGAAGCATCATTAATGCGATCTACAATAGAATCGCGATTGATGTTGCAGCTGTAAATCTTGAGCATATCCGTGTAGATGAAAACGAGAACTATCTCGAAGACATGAATTCATCTTTGAATGAAGTTCTTCAGGTAAGCGCTAATATCGACCAAACTGGTCGCTCATTTATTCAAGACGCTGTAATGTCACTTTTGGACGAGGGCTGTATTGCTCTTGTTCCGATTGACACAACGATAGATCCGGTAAAATCCGATTCATTTGAGATCAAAACTATGAGAGTAGGAAAGATCATTCAATGGTATCCTCAGCATGTCCAGATTCGTGTCTATAACGACAGAAAGGGAATCAAAGAGGATATTTTTATGCGTAAAGAAGACGTCGCAATAGTCGAGAATCCTCTTTATGCGATAATGAATGAACCGAATTCAACTCTTAGAAGACTTATTCGTAAGTTGAATCTTATGGATGTTATCGACGAAGAGAGCGGAGCCAATAAGTTGGATCTCATCATTCAGCTTCCTTACACTATCAAATCCGAGGCAAGAAAGAAGCAGGCAGAACAGCGTCGTAAAGACATTGAAATGCAGCTTTCGGGGTCTAAGTATGGCATTGCATATACCGATGGCACTGAAAAAGTCGTTCAGTTGAATAGATCGCTTGAGAATCATCTCATGGATCAGGTCAAATACTTGACAGAACAACTTTACGGTCAACTCGGTATTACAGAAGCGGTAATGAACGGAACAGCCAAGGAAGAAGAGATGCTGAACTATTACAATAGAACAGTTTCTCCAATTCTTACGGCAATCTCTGAAGAAATGGAGAGAAAATTCCTATCAAAAACGGCCAGAACTCAGAGACAGAGGATCTGGTTCTTCAGAGACCCGTTCAAACTCGTTCCGATGATGACACTTGCTGAACTTGCGGATAAGCTTACCAGAAATGAGATTCTTACATCTAATGAATTCAGAGGAATTATCGGATACAAGCCTGTTCAGGATGATCCGAGAGCTAATGAACTTGTCAACAAGAACATTGCTCAGCCTCTTGAAGATCAGGCGATAGAAGATCAGATGATGGGCGAAATGCCGCCTGAAGAAATGAATACAGAAGGGATGAGTGAAGAAGACATCAATTCCATGCTGTCTGATCTTGATGTTTTAGACGGCGAATTAGATGATCTCGATAAGGAGTTGAGGTAATGGCTAGCAAAGCGATCATGCATTATGCGAGTCCTTACTATGATCCCGTAAAGGCTCATGAATATTACGAAGAGCATAAGAAACTTAAAGGCCGTCATTCCACTTCCGGATTAAATGCTAAAGGAAGAGAGACGGCGGCTTACGTTAAAGATCGGCTTTTAGCTGAGAAAAAAGCTAACATCGAAAAGAGTAAGAACGCGATGACATCTACTATTAAAACCAGTAGATCGTTAACAGACTCTTCTATCAAAAGGAATAGAGAATCTGTTAAATCTATGATGGAAAGTCATAAATCCGAAACGCAAAGTAAGATAGACAGCATCGGAGAACAGATCAAAGCTTTGTCCAGCGAAGATAGAAGAGGATCTAAAGGCGAAGCTCTAAGAGAACAAATTAGTTCATTAAGAGAAAGCAACAAACAGAAGAGAGAAATTCTTAATGCAGCTCTTCGCACATTGAGCACTCAGCTCAGAACTAAACATAAAACTACATCTGAGACCGCAAGGTCCACACATAAGAGCAATGTAGAGAAGTATAAGAGCGATTACGATTCGAAACTTGAAAAAGAATTGAATAATATTCGTTCTGATAAATCTATGGTCAATAAGAAAAAGAAGTAGTTTAAAAAGCAAGGACAACTTGCCCCGATTCCATAAGAGAATTCCATATGGGAAACGGACTTGAAGTTTAAGCTTTAACCACAAGGAGAATAAATCAAAATGGCAAGAGAAAAGTACGATTTCAGTGGTTGGGCCACTCGAAACGATCTCAAATGTTCCGACGGAAGAACGATTCGTCGAGATGCATTTAAAGATTGTGACGGGATGACCGTACCTCTGGTTTGGCAGCATCAGCATAACGAGCCTGCAAACGTGCTCGGCCATGCGCTGCTTGAAAATCGTCCGGAAGGTGTATATACATATGGCACTTTTAACCATACGCCTGCCGGAAAGAATGCCAAACTTCTGGTAGAGCATGGTGACGTTAATGCTCTTTCTATTTATGCTAATCAGCTTAAACAGAAAGGCGGAGACGTTCTTCATGGCGCTATCAGAGAAGTAAGTTTGGTGATCGCCGGTGCAAACCCCGGCGCGTTTATCGATTTCCCGGTAATCGAACATTCCGGCGAGGAAGATCCTTCCGAAGCCATTATTTACACCGGGGAGTATCTCCAGACCCATTCGCTTTCGCATGAGGAAGTGGATGAACTCGTCGAGGAACTGCTCGAAGAAGAGCCCGAAGACGAAGAAACTGTAGATGACACTGAAGAAGGAGAAGAAGAAATGGCAGAAATGGAACACGCTGAAAGCGAAAGAACTGTTCAGGACGTCATCGACAGCATGACCGAAGAGCAGAAGAAAGTAATGTATTACATGGTCGGCCAGGCTCTGGAAGAAAAGGGCGATGTCGAGCATTCCGATGATGAAGAAGGAGAAGACGTAATGAAGTACAATGTATTTGAAAATGATGAAAGAGAAACCGAAACCCTGAGCCACGCTGATATGGATCTGATCATCAGCGACGCTAAGAGATTTGGCTCCCTGAAGGAGTCCTTCCTGCAGCACCAGGAAGAAATGGGTATCGACAATATCCTGTATCACTCCACCACCACTTATGATAGATTCGCAAATGACGATTCTTATGGTATCGGTAACATCGACTATCTGTTCCCGGAAGCAAAGAATCTGAACATGCCTCCCGAGTGGATCAAGAGAAACAATGAATGGGTAAGCGTCGTTATGGGCGGTGTTCATCATACCCCGTTTAGCCGGATCAAGTCTATGTTCGCTAACATTACCGAGGAAGATGCCCGCGCTAAGGGTTACATCACCGGTAAGATGAAGAAGGAAGAGTTCTTCGGCCTGATCAAGAGAACCACCACTCCGACCACTGTCTATAAGAAGCAGAAGCTGGATCGCGATGACGTAATCGACATCACCGATTTCGATGTAGTCGCATGGCTGAAGAGCGAAATGAGAATGATGCTGGACGAAGAACTGGCCAGAGCCTATCTGCTTGGTGATGGCAGAGATGCTTCTTCCGAAGACAAGATCAATCCGCTGAACATCAGACCTATCGTCGAGGATGAGGATCTGTTCACGATCAAGAGAACGGTCTCCATCGCAAACGAAGCAGATATCAAAAACTTCATTAAGACGATCATCCGCACCAGAAAGTACTACAAGGGTTCTGGTTCCCCGATCTTCTTCACTACCGAAGATGTTCTTACCGAAATGCTGCTCCTGGAAGACCAGATCGGTCATCCGCTGTATGCTGACGAAGCGGCTCTGTGCAAGAAGCTGAGAGTTTCCCGCATCGTTCCTGTAGAGGTCATGGAAAATGCTACTACCACTGACGGTAAGCCGGTATATGGTATCATCGTCAATCTGAAGGACTACAATGTTGGCGCTGACAAGGGCGGATCCATTAACATGTTCGATGACTTCGATATCGACTATAACCAGATGAAGTATCTGATCGAAACCAGATGCTCCGGCGCTCTGATCAAGCCGTTCTCCGCTATGGCATTCCTCGGCACTGCATCCGGCAATGAAGGCGGCGCAGGCGGCGAAGGCGGTAACTAAAAATCAAAATGGGGAGATTTTATGGCAGAGTAGGTTATTCTGAGACTGTCGAAACCACTCCGGGTGTTTGGACAGATCAAATAACCGAAAGAATGTATTATGGCGAGGTTATTCAGTACAGAACCAGGTGGCAGTCCGCCGATGGTTTGAATGACAATCTCAAACCTACTACAACGATCGAGATTTTAGCCGACGAATATGCCTATGAACATTTCTCCCGCATCAAATACATCGAGTGGATGGGCGTCGTTTGGAAGGTGGTTGACATCTCTCCGCGACGTCCCCGCTTAGTATTGACTTTGGGAGGTGAATACAATGGCGAGCAGGCTGAATCTGCATGCGGAACTTGCGAGTGTTCTTGCGAGTGTTGATAGACCGCAAAATGTGTACTTTCAACCTCCCGAGTCGATACGAATGAAGTACCCATGTATCGTCTATAAAAGGAGTTCCGGTAGAACAACTTTTGCAGACAATAAACCTTACACATTTGAAGAAAGTTATGAAGTAACAGTAATCGACAGAGATCCAGATTCTCCAATCGTCAGAGCATTAGCGATGCATTTTCCAAAATCTCGCTATAACAGACATTTGACAGTGGACAATCTCCATCATGATGTCTTTGTTATTTACTGGTACAAAAATTCCAAGGAGGAATAAACTATGCCCGATATTTCTTATCTTATTGAATGGGATAAAGCCGGCGAACACCTTTATGAAACTGGTGTAGATCACGGCGTTCTCTATCCTCAGGCGAGTAACGGCACTTATCCGGAAGGCGTAGCTTGGAATGGCCTCACCAAGGTCGACGAAAAACCGACCGGTGCAGAAGCAACTAAGCTGTGGGCAGATAACATCAAGTATCTGAACCTGTATTCCGCAGAGGAATTCGAAGCTTCAATCGAAGCCTATACTTATCCCGATGAATTCGCAATTCTGGACGGATCCGTTGAGATCGCAACTGGTGTCATGATCGGTCAGCAGAACAGAAAGTCTTTCGGTCTGTGCTATAGAACTGTCGTTGGTAACGACATCGAAGGTAACGAACACGGATTCAAGCTGCATCTGATCTATGGCGCTCAGGTATCCCCGTCCGAAAAGTCCTATGAGACGATCAACGATTCCCCGTCCGCGATCACTTTCAGCTGGGAAATGAAGACGACCCCGGTCAATGTAACCGGTTACAAACCGACCGCTTGCCTGACCATCGACTCTACAAAGGCCGACGAAACCAAACTTGGAAATCTGCTGCAGATTCTGTATGGAACTCCGGCTTCTGGCGGAGATGCTGCGGTCGCCGCAAGACTGCCTCTTCCCGACGAAGTGAAGAGCATTCTGTCCTAGCGATTAGCTGCTAGATAGATCAATCTAGATGCTGGAGCCCTGGACTATTCTGGGGCTCCTTTTACTTTTAGAAAGGAGAAACAAATGCTTAAGAAAACTATTAAGTACACCGACTATAACGGTGAACAGAGAGAAGAGGATTTCTACTTTAATCTGACGAAGCCCGAGATCATCGAGCTCGAAGTTGGAGATGGTGGAAGCCTTACAGATTACATCAATAATATCGTTCGCAGCAAAGATGCGAAAGAAGTATTCGGAATCTTCAAGAAGCTGATCGCTAAATCATATGGCATCAAAAGCCCGGATGGTAGAAGATTCATCAAATCCGAAGAGGTCTCTAAAGCTTTCTTCGAAACCGAAGCTTACGTTGAACTTTACATGGAACTTCTGGAAGATCCGGTGAAGGCTGCTGAATTCGTTAAGCAGATCCTGCCTCCGGACATGAGAGGTGAGACGATCCATGTTGCAAATAACAATTAAAGGCGGAGAAGTTTTTGACGAAAGCACTCAGGAATTTCACGAATTTAAAACAACGACTATAGCTCTAGAACACTCTTTAGTCTCGATTTCAAAATGGGAAGCAAAGTGGAAGAAACCTTTCATTTCGAGCACCGAAGACAAGACTTCAGAAGAACTATTGGATTATATTCGTTGTATGACGATCACTCAGAATGTAGATCCATATGCGTATTACAACATATCACGAAAAGATTTAAATGCTATTCGTGATTATATTGACGATAGTATGACCGCTACTACATTCCAGGATTACGGCCCGCAAAAGAAAGGGAAAAAACAAGTAATCACATCGGAGCTAATCTATTGGTGGATGATCGCATTGAATATTCCCTGGGAGTGCCAGAAATGGCATCTTAATCGCCTATTAACATTAGTTCGTATATGTGAAATTAAGAGTTCACCGCCAAAGAAAATGTCTAGATCGGAGGCAGCAAGTATGAGATCGAAACTTAATGCCGAGAGAAGAGCGGCGATGCATTCAAAAGGATGATCGCGCATGATCAAATTTACTAGTTCTGGAGATTTTAAAAATACTGTGAAGTATTTAAATAAACTTTCCGACAATAAATTTTTAGAAAGAAGATTAGATTCTTATGGTCGAGAAGGGGTTGCCGCTTTGTCTGCAGCGACCCCTATCGATACTGGCGTTACGGCTTCATCATGGGGATACAAAACGTCGATTGGAAACGGGTTTGTTAGCATCACATGGACAAACAGCAATACCACGCCAAATGGAATACCAATAGTTATATTACTCCAATACGGGCATGGAACCGGAACCGGAGGCTATGTACAGGGAAGGGACTTCATAAACCCGGCTATACAGCCATTGTTTGACAAGATCGCAGAAGAATTATGGAAAGAGGTGACTAAAGCATGAGCAACGTTGTTGACGATCGCGTCGTAAAGATGAAATTCGACAACGAAGAATTCGACTCAAATATTAAAGACTCAATGCGGTCCCTCGACGATCTTGATAAGAGTCTTAAGAACATGGATAAAGGCTCCTATGGTGGAAATCTTAGTAGCGCTTTAAGTGGTATCGGAGGAGCTGTAGATGATCTTGCGAATAGATTTGATGCTTGGGGCATCGTCGGAATGGAGGTTATTCGAAAAGTAACCGACTTCGCAATCGATAAAGGTGCTGAAATAGTAAAAGCTCTTTCAATAGATAATATTACAGCTGGTTGGGAATCTTATGAACAGTTAAGTTCCAACATATATTCTCTTATGGCTCAGACCGGAATGACATACGCTGAAGCAGAGCCGTATATGAATCGTATTTCCAAATACGCAGATTATACTTCTTTCAGCATGACACAGATGACAAGCGCGTTCCAGCAATTTATGGCGCAAGGTCTGAATGCTGAAGAAGCCGAAGCAATGGTGTATGGTATCGGCAACTCGATTACCTATGCTGGTAAAAGTGCCAAAGAAGGTAGTGAAGCTTTTAGCTATTTCTCTAAAGCTTTAGCTTTAGGAAATATGGATCGAAGGACATGGCAGTCATTACTTATGCAGAATATCGCTACGAGCGAACTTCAGCAGCAGTATTTGGACGCCGCAGTTGCGGTTGGATCTCTTCGAAAAGAAGTAGATGGAACTTATACCGTTATTAAAACCGGATTAAATTTTGACGCAGAAGCTGGCGGATTTATCGAAACACTTAATGCACAAGAAGGCAAGTGGATGGATAAAGAAGCCATGCTTGAGGTATACGCTAACGTATATGGCGGTTGGACATATGACATGCTTCAATATGCCGATGCTCAGGAAAAAGAGAACGGCACAATGTATACTTATAATGAATTGGTCGAGGAATACACTGGAGAAGTTGAGAAATTAGGGTATGTAATCGATGAATTCGGAAAGAAAGTATTAGATTCCGCAACAGTAGCGAAAATTTTATCAGAAGCTATAGATGCTGTTAAAGACCAAGCCGGAACAGCTTGGAGAGGAATATTTACAGCACTATTCGGAAATGTCGAGTATGCTCAAAATGTCTGGGGTGAATTAAGCGATTATTTGACCGGGGTATTCGTTGGACCGATACAGAGAATAGGTCAAATTTTAGGTACTTGGGGCGAATTAACGCATGAGCTAGGCGGACGAGATTCCTTTATTCAAATTTTCAGAAATATGGCCAGAGCCGCAAGTGCTCTAGTAAACCCAATCAAGGAAGCATATAAAGTTATATTTAATCCTCCCTCCGATATTAACGTTTTAGCTCAAAAATTTGGGGATATTGTTAAACGAATTGAGGATTTCACAGAATCCTTAATACTGAACGAGGACGTTTCTTCAAAATTTCAGCGAGTTTGGGAAGTTATATTTGAAGTACTCAAAACTGTAACCGAAGGAATACGGAAAATTTGGGGACTTTTAACTGCTTTTGGTAGTATAGTTAAGCCGATCATTGGTTTTCTCGGTGAACTAGTAGTTGGTATCTCGGAGATTATCGATGTTATATTTAAGGTATTTAACTTAGACGGCAATCTTTGGACCTGGTTAAGTAAGCCAACAAACGCTTTAAAGAAAATCGGAGCATCTATGGCAGATACTCTGAGCATATTTAACTTGGCAAAAGGTCCAGTTGTCGAAGGTGTTACCAACGCATTTGACAAAGTAGGAGTCGCTGCTGACCATGTAGGAAGAGGGCTCGATGAAACTCGTACTTCTTTAGGAAAACTATGGGAAGAATTCAAGAATAGTGAATCTTTCAAGGCATTTAAGGAAAACGGTGAAACGGCGCTTGGAATATTAGGTCAACTTAATGGCGCTTTTATAAATGAGTTTAAGAAAGCATATTCTAAAGAAGGCGGAGGAATCGTAGGTGTCGCCAAAGGCGCCTATGAAGGTATCAAAACAGTAGTAGGCGCACTATATGACGCTTTGGGTATAATGCTTAACGACCATTTTGGTACTCAGTTAACAAAGATCAAAGAGTTTGCTGGAACTGTAGAATCCAAAGTTGCAGAACTGGTTAACAAGATCAAGAACTTAGGCTCTCAGGCCATGGCCGCTATAACCGGAAGTATATTCGGAGAAAGTATATTCGGCGATGTTACTAAAACACAGGAAGAATCTAGCCTGGCATTAGATACTCTGGCTAGAATGCGTCAGAACATCGATAAAGAGATGAAGGCCGTACAGTCTTCCGGAAAAGCAATGTCTATAGTTACAAACGGTATTAGTGCTGTTGGCATAGGCGGAGCGTTTTTAAGGATCAATCAGATTTTAAAGAATGTATCCGAGATGATCAAGTCTATGAAAGGCATGTGGGATAGCATTGGTGGAACATTCAACTCCTTGACCAATGCTTTAAAAACCATGCAACTTGAAGTTAAAGCAGACATCATTAAAGATATTGCTTTGGCTTTAGTAGTATTAGCCGCATCGCTTGTCGCCATTTCGCTCATTCCCACTGAAAAATTAGGGCCGGCCATTGCTGCTATAAGTGCTTTGATCGTCGAAATGGGCGCATTGATGTACGCCATTAGTAAAATGGACTTTGGAAACTCAATGATTTCGGCTAAGAACAATGGGGTCTTAGGTAAAACATTTGAGAAAACGTCCAGTAATATGACGAAAGCAGCGATGACAATTCTCGAAATGAGCGCTGCAATTTTAATACTTTCAGCAGCTATGAAATCTATTGCCGAGATTAAAGATGAAGACTTCGGAAAAGCTCTTGGCGGAATATCAGCATTGCTTATTGAACTTACCGTATTCGCTAAAGTGACTGATGGTACTGTTGGAGGGCTTAGTGGCAACGTTGGAATGAACGTATTCAAAATGGCTTCCGGTCTTATCGTTATGGCTGAGGCTATGAAGTTGCTCGCTGAACTTGATGATGATAAAAATAGTCTTGGTAAAGGTCTTGGCGCAGTTGGTGGAATTCTTACCATGTTATTTACTTTCTCTGCCGCTATGGGAAAATGGGGCGGAGGAAAAGATATTGGCGACATGAGTTCGCTTATTGGCTTGGCTGCCGGCTTAGCCGCGTTGGCCCTGGTTATTAAAACATTTGCTAATATTCCAACCGATCAATTGATCAAGGGAGGTCTCGCTGTAGCCGGAGCTCTTACAGCTGTTGGATTATTTATGGCTGTTATGAGCAGTTTAGGAATGACAGAAAAACAGATCTTATCTATTAGTTCTGCTATTGTTATATTCTCTGCTGGTTTACTTGTTATGGCCGGTGCCTTAGCTGTTTTCAATCTGGTTCAGTGGGATTCCGTATTACAAGCCGGAGCAGCTCTTGGTATATTCATTGCGGCTGTGGCATTGGTAGATACTTTAAACTTAGATATTACTTTACTTTCATTCGGTGCCGCTGTCGCACTGTTTGGCGCTGGTATCGGAGCATTCGGTGCTGGTCTATTGGCCGCAGCAACTGCAATAACACTTATATCCGTAGAACTTCCTTTATTTGTTGCGGAGTTGGTTGAGACAGGTAGAGCTTTCTTAGCAGGAATTGTCTCGCTTAAACCGGAAATTGTAGCGGCAGTCATTTCATTGATTGAAGCTCTTTGCGAAGCGATAGTTGGGACGATTGAAACGATCTTAACGACTCTTGACGTTGTAGCGTTGGCTATCTTCGAACATTTCTTATCTACACTTTCTCAGTTGATCGACATTTTCGAGAAATACTGGCCGAAGATCAGAGAAGCATTAGTCAAATTTGGAAACGCTCTCATGGGCAAACTCAAAGAGTGGGCGCCGAAGGTATGGAATTGGCTTAAAGAAACTTTATACAATTTAGGAAAGACTATTTATGAGCATCTTCCGGAATGGCTTGAGAAGCTTGGACAGTTCTTATTAGACTGCTTAGCTGCTCTCGGTAATTTCGCGCTTAAAGTTTTAGCCTGGGCCGGAGGATTCTTAGTGGACACTCTTAAAACGTTCACTTCTAAAGCGTTGGAGTTTAAAGATGCTGCGGTTGACTACATGGTCAATTTTTGGGACGGTCTTGGATCAAAATTCGAAGAGATACTAGCCGGTATCGGAGAATTTATTAAAAGCATCATAACCGGAATTCTTGGATTCTTGGTTGACATTTGGAATGCTGGCGTTAGTTTGATTGACAGCTTCTTAGGCGGCATCTTTAGTAAAGATAAAGACGTTTATAACGCAGGTGCCGGAACCGCAACACAGTATAACCAAGGCGTTGATTCTAAAGGATATGAATCTAAACGTGCTGGTGAAAATCTAGCAGGTAATGTTGAGGAGGGCGCAGGATCTGTAGACTTATATTCCGTTGGCGTAAATGCTGTCGAAGGATTCTTAAAAGGTTTGGCCGAGGAAAGAGCGAATGCAAGATTGAAAGATAAGGCTAAAAATTTGGGAGATACAACGTATAAAACGCTTGCGAATTCTCTCCAGGTTAAATCTCCTTCTAAAAAGATGGAGTATATTGGTAAGATGGCTCTGCAAGGCTATAATAAAGGCCTGCTAAGCAAAACTGAGTATAACGACATTCTTCTTTCGGCCGAAGGTCTTGGCGGCGGAACAGTTCAGTATACCATCGAAGGTCTTAAATCAAAATGGCCTGATTTATTCGCTGAAATCGACACCGTTGGAGAAGAAGCAGCCGAACATGGCGCTGAAGCCGGTAAGAAGATTTCTGACGCTATTACAGATAATATCGATCCGAATCCTACGATTACGGTTGTTTTAGATACGACTGAATTTGATAAAAAACTTGAAAAACTTAATAAGGATCTGGACGATCTTAAAAAGAGAAGAGAAGATGAGCTTTTGCTTGGTGACGCAGCAGATGCTGATAAGATCTCAGAGATCGATGAAAAGATTGATGAACTTGAAAAAGAAAGAAAAGAAACAAATAATGAATACATGTCGTCCATGGGTCTTGGTACTGGAAACTATAATTATGAATTAAGAGATTCAGTGCTTGACCCGAAGAAGCGCATGGAAATGCTTGGGTTAGGAAACGGTACTATAAATTATGAACTTCGCGATAAATACGTTGGTAAAAATGATGAAAAGAATGCCATCGATCGCGTGTTTAATAACATCACCGTAAACCAAAATATCAACTCTACAAATCCAACTACTCCTACGGATCAATACAGAGCCGGTCAGTATGCTGCGCATGCTATTGTAGCTAACACAGTTCAGAACAAGGCATTAGATGCGGCAGAACGTAACAGGCTTCAGCCATACTATGATCCCGTAACAGGAAAATACCTTAACTAATTAATTGGAGGATCTAAAGCATGATTCAAACCGTGACCATTACAAATCATCGAGGTGAGAATCTCGAGCTTGATCTCCGAAATCCCTGGGCTTCAGGGGTGGCGGTAAGATCCATCGACGGCTTAGGTCCGCCGCAAGCAACAATCAACATGACGGAGCTGTCCACGACGGATGGCTCCGTCTTTAATTCGGCTAGAGCTCAGGCTAGGACTATCGATTTTGACTTGATCATGATCGATAAACCAACCATTGAGGACTCGAGACATATTCTTTACAGATATTTTCCTGTAAAGAAGCCGATAACTATCACTGTAAAAACCGATCGACGTGAAGTATACACGACCGGTTATGTCGAATCGAATATTCCAGAGATATTCTCGGATTTTGAAGGAGCTATGATCGCTGTACGTTGCGCCGATCCTTATTTTTATTCGATTGATAACACAGTGACATATTTGAATGCGGTTGCAGGAGGATTTGAATTTCCATTCAGCAACCCCGTAAATACGAGCTCATTGAAATTCGGTGAACTTTCTTCAGGAGATCCAACCAACATATTCTATGATGGCGAAACTTCTGTAGGTGTTAATATCGAAATTCATTTCACGGGTTCTGTAAATACGCTTCGCATCTACAATATCACTTCCGATCAGGAGTTGTTGATCGATACCGATAAGGTGGCTACTCTTACCGGGTCAGGTATTCAGGCAGGCGATCTGATCAAGATCAGCACTATTACCGGAAGAAAATCAATTATATTAAATCGAAACGGTACGATCTACAACATTCTTTCTTGTTTGTCGAGAGACACCAGATGGATTCAGCTTGAACCAGGAGATAACATATTTGTCTACTCAGCTTTAGCTGGCGTAAACAACATGCTCATTACGATCACGAATAAAGAACTTTATGAAGGTGTATAAAGATGGAAGCACTTATATTAGACAGAAATTTCAATGCTGTCGGTATAGTCGACGCATTTGAAGCCTTCATCTGGACAGAGCGCTATAATAAATGCGGAGATTTCGAGCTCCATGTTGCCGCATCTGAATCGATATTAAATACTATTCGAATCGACTATTATATTTACCTTTCCGAGTCAGATAGACTGATGATCGTCGAAGCGTTTCAGTTAACGACGGATCCGCAGCAAGGAAACAAGTTAAAGATTTCTGGAAGATCACTGGAATCTATACTAGACAGACGTATCGTTTGGGAACAGACGATGTTGGATGGCTATCTCCAGGGACAGGTGAAGAAGCTGATCAATCAGAACATTATATCTCCGGCAGACAGCAATAGATGTATTCCGAACTTCATTTTTGAGGACACTGATGATCCTGCTATTTTGGCAATGCAGATAAGATCGCAGTATACCGGTGATAATCTGTACGAAGTTATTTGTGCCATCTGTGAAGATTTCGGAATAGGATTTAAGATCACTTTAAACAGCTCAAATCAGTTCGTATTCAAACTGTTTAATGGCGCAGATCGTTCGTATGATCAGAATTCCAATAGTCCAGTTATATTTTCTCCTCAGTTCGACAATCTCTTGGAAACCGCATATAGCTACAACAATGTATATTTGAAAACTATTGGACTTGTCGCCGGGGAAGGTGAAGGGTCCGACAGAAAGACGATCGACACCGGAGACAATACGATAACCGGTCTAGATCGCAAAGAATTATATATTGACGCCAGGGATCTTTCGACCAACGATGGTGAAATCTCAGATGCTGAATACTATCTTCAGCTAATGCAGAGAGGCGACGAAAAGCTTGCCGAATGCACAGTCGAATCATATTTTGAAGGTTCGATGGAGACACAGATATCGTTCAGATATGGGGTCGATTTCTTTATCGGAGATATTGTTGAAGTTGAAAACGAGTTTGGATTATCGGCTCGTTGCCGTATTTCTGATTTTATTAGAGCGCAGGATGCCAGAGGATTCTCTGCATATCCGTCTTTTGAAATGGTATAAGGAGGCTTTATGGCTTTAACTTTTGGATTTTACGATTCCATTAACGGGGATCGTACGTATAATGCCGAGCAGTTTAGCCGTTTCTTTGACGGTATTATATCTGACGGCGTCATCAAAGCTGTCGGCAGTAAATTTCAGACGACTCCCGGAACCAATCTCGCTGTTAAGGTGGGATCGGGAAGAGCCTGGTTTAATCATACATGGACTTATAACGACAGTGACATTACAGTAACTCTTCCTGCTGCACACGCGACTCTGCCGAGGATCGATTCAATTATATTATCGATCGACGAGCAGGCAAGAACAAACACTATTACTTATAAACAGGGCACTCCGGCGTCAACGCCATCCGCTCCCGCTCTGACCAATACAGAAACTCTACATGAGTACAGGATCGCGAATGTGGCTATCGCCGCTACTGCTACATCTATTTCCTCGGCCGATATTACAAACGTTGTAGGAACTAATGAGACTCCGTATGCAACGCTGTCTGATATGAATGTGGATTACAACACCGTGGCAAACAGGCCGAGCATTAATAATATTATATTAACTGGTAATAAAACTACAGCTCAGTTGAATCTTTCTTATAACGATCTGACGAACAAACCAGCTCTCAAAACTGTTGCTACAAGCGGATCATATAATGATCTATCAAATCAGCCAAGTATCAACGGTAATGCTTTGACCGGCAATAAAACCTCTACTCAGCTTGGGATCACTTATGCTGGACTTAATGATAAACCAAGTTTAAACGGAAAGACTTTTACAGGAGCAATGGCATGGAGTCCTGGAGCCAGAAATTCTGCGAAAATTACAGTAACCCATGCGACTGTAGATTGGCAATGGAATGTTAGTGCTGACAAAGGAGCTGTTTTAAGATTCACAACGAATCTTCCAGCTGTTAAGAACGGTATGGCTATAAAAAAGATCTTGATCAGTGCATATAGAGGATTTGACAGCGGATTAGAATCTCCAGCTTTCGGCGGAAGTTTGAGCGACACTGGAATTACTTGCCAGGCGGCGTTTGCTATCATAACCAAATCTACAAATCCAATTAGCGGTAACGACTCATATTTGGCAGAAGTGTATGGTGGTTATTACGAAGCAAATAAAACACGTGAATCTATTTTTAGACAAAATCATTATTACGATTATACTTCCGATATGGATACAGCAACTGATATTGAAGCTGTTCATGCTCTTTTTGGAGGATGGGGAGATGGTTCCGGAGGTGGCGACGCATTAGCTCAAGGCTGGTATAGAAGGGGTTCTACTCCAAGCAAGAATGCCGATGTCAGATTCGGAATGGTATATTGGGGGAACGATAACGTTCTTCATTACGCTATGCAGGAATATGCAGCCAGCACTTATATTATTACAACAAACGATATTCATTTCGACGTAGTGGTTTTGGAGTAGGAGGTTATATATGTTTTTAAAAAAGTTAGACAGTGATCATAACCTCTTAATGCTTTTTGATAGCCCGGTCATGCAGGATGGCTGCATTCAAATTACAGAATCCGAGTATGAACAACTTAGAGAGGAGCTAGACATTCTTGCTAATGGAACTTATTCCTATAGAGGAATGATCAAAAAGCAGGAACAGTTCAGAGATTTTCGTTCCAGACAGTTCGCCGCCTTCGACATTTATAAATCTAATATCGATTACGGCATCATCGAAGAGACAGAAGAGGAAAGAGATGAAATTATATCCTGGTATCTCTTGATGTTGGAATTTCCCGATCACATTACGGAAGAGAATTACGATACGATTATATTTCCTGAAACTCCAGCCATAATCAGATCCTACATCGATGGCGGAGAAGATTCAGCTCAGGAGGTCACTTTGACCAAAATGGCGTCTACTTTAAAGATGACAAAAGGGGTGATGCTAAATGGCAATAACCAGAGTAACAACTCCCTTACATAAATTCACTTTTCCTATCAGCCCGGACAATTTTGAGATCATTAAGATCACGTATGCCCAGAAGAATAAAATTATATTTACTAAAGATAAAGCGGACATGACTTTTGATGGGAATAAAGTGTTGCTTCGTCTTTCTCAGGAAGATACAAAAGCGTTTGATGCTCGTTTCCCCGTTCAGATCCAAGTGAGAGGGCTTACATACAATGGATCGGCTGTGGCTTCCAAAACGTTTGAACGAACGGTAGAGGAGGTGCTGTACGATGGCATCCTCGGAAACTAACTTCAATGCTGTTGCGGTTGAAGATATTTTCGACGAGCATGGCGGAATAATTAAAAACATAAGAGGGGCTGACCTGTCAAACGACACCGTAGCCCCTCAATTTCTTTTTAAAGGAAAAACCGCCCACAATTCTTTGGGTAACGCGATAGTCGGAACGATGTCCGGCGAATCGACAGGGCACTGTGTATGTTTCAACGTAGAATTCGAAGATGATCCGGGATTTGAAGTTATATTTGAAGACAAATGCGATTGTTTTTGCATTGATTTCGGAGAATTTATAGAGATTTCGTACGATGAATTCTATGATGGAGAGTATATTGTAACCCCCACCAACTTCATTCAGATGCTTGAAACGGATAAAAAAATCATGAAAGATGACGTGACTGTCCTCGCGGTTCCATACACTGAAGTAGATAATCCCGATGGCGGAGTCACTTGCATTATAGGTTAACAAGGAGGCCGGAATGGCAAACCAGTATAAAAACAAAGTTATATATTTCGGAGAAACTCTGATTGATATCTCCGATACCACAGCCGTAGCGAACAAAGTTCTCTCCGGTTATAAATTCTACCTCAAGAGTGGTGCCTCAGCGACGGGTACTTGTACTTTTGATGCCGACACGTCCGATGGTACAGCTTCGGCTTCCGAGATCCTGGCCACCAAGACCGCTTACGTTAACGGAGCCAAAGTCACAGGCAGTATGCCGAATATCGGCACCCAGACATCTACGATCACTACTAAAGCTCAGCAGGTAACGATCTCTCAGGGTTATCACGACGGATCCGGCAAGGTGAGCATCGATACCACTGAACAGGCTAAGATCATCGCCGGAAATATTAAGAACGGCGTAACGCTTCTTGGTGTTTTGGGTACTTATACGGGATCTGAACTGATCAAAGCAACCACGGGATCCGGAACGCCGGCAAAGACGAGTCAGGTAATCTTACCTTCAGATTCCGGGGACTATGATTATTTCACGCAGTTTACGATCGATGCAGTTCCATATACTGAAACAGACAATGCGGCAGGCGGTGTTACTGTAACCATTGGATCTGCGGCATAAGGAGAATTTAAATGGCCAACCAGTATAAAAACCATATAGTATATTTCGGCGATACCCTGATCGACCTTCGCAGCGACACGGTCACGGCCGAAACGCTGCTGGAAGGCTATACCGCTCACGACGCGTCCGGTGCCGTAATCACAGGTACATATGTACCAACTTCGTCCGCTATTACAGTGATTACTACGCCGGACTCTCACGGAGGAGAAATAAAGGAAATCGTAGCCGTTGATATTTCAAGAGACACTGTCACGGCTGCGACCCTCCTCCAGGGTTATACGGCTCATGATAGGCGAGGAAATGCCGTCACTGGCACGTACGTACCATCCGGAGGAAGCGTTCAGGCGAATAAGACAGTTTCGCCCACAACATCTCAGCAGATTGTTACGCCTGACGCCGGATATGACGCTTTGGCTCAGGTAACTGTAAATGCAGTTCAGGCCGGATCTGAAGGAATGCCGGTTGCCACAAAAGGATCGGTCAGCGGAAACTCTATAACCGTTACCCCGTCCGTGACGAACACCGAAGGTTATATTTCTGGAGGAACGAAAACCGGAACTGCAGTTACCGTTACGGCAAGTGAACTGGTCAGCGGTTCGCAAACTATCACCGAGAATGATACGTACGACGTTACGAATCTTTCTGAAGTGGTTGTGAACGTTGCAGATAGCGGCGAGGATACGCTTCTCCAAGCGTTACGGAATACTGTCACAAGCGTTTCGGACGATACGCTAACAAGTATCCGTTCTTATGGGTTGGCGTATATGACCGCCTTAACAAGTGCTAGTTTCCCTAATCTTCAGACCATCAACTCTTATGCATTTTATAACGACTATGCCATCATTTGGGACGGATGGGAGTTTCCCAAAGCAAAGACCGTCGGCAACTATGCATTCCGTTATTGCTATGGGTTGACGGGAGACATCGTTCTTCCAAGTACAGTAACATCTATCGGGCAATATTCTTTTGCAAGTTGTACGGGAATGACAACATTTACTGCAACTGGCGCGATAGGAACTTTTGGGACATATACATTTACCGGAGCAAGCGGTCACGTAATGGCTCTGCGGGAGATCCATCTTCCGAACCTTGGTACAGGTATTGCGCTGAACTTGAACTTCGGTTCTGCAACTGCGGCAAACGCTTGCCAGCATCTTGAAGTGTGCGACATTGGCAAGGCGAAAAGCATAGCGGCGAATACCTTTGCAAACTGTTACAAGTTACAGACTCTCATTATGAGAAGGACTTCTGTCACGACTTGTGCGAATGTAAATGCTTTTTTCAACACTCCGCTCCGTGGCAGAAACAGTTTAACCGCAAAGATATATGTCCCGCAGTCGTTGATTAATTCGTATAAAGCAGCATCTGTATGGAGTACGATAAATGGATACGGCTATGTCGAATGGCTGCCGATTGAAGGAAGCGAATGGGAACTTTAATGAAGGAGGAACTCAATGGGAGTTGCAAAAGTTATATTAAACAATGAAACGCTCATCGATGTTACCGATAAAACGGTAGATGAGGGCAATCTCCTTTCGGGGGAGACTGCATTAAGGGCCGATGGTGAAACTGTAAGAGGGAATGTAGTAGTTCCGACCAAGACAAGCGATCTTGTGAACGACAGCGGTTATATTTCAACAGAGACTGATCCTACGGTCCCATCTTGGGCAAAGGCTGCAAACAAACCTTCATATACTGCAACAGAGGTTGGCGCTTTACCGGATACAACAAGTATCCCAAGCAAGACTTCGGATCTTACGAACGATAGCGGTTATATTTCAACAGAAACGGATCCTACGGTTTCATCATGGGCTAAAGCTGCCAGTAAACCGTCTTATACAGCGACTGAAGTTGGCGCACAGCCGACAATCACTGCAAGTGGACTTCTTAAAGGCAATGGCAGTGGGACGATATCTGCTGCAGTAGCAGGTACAGATTATCAGGCGCCGATTACTAACCCGATAACAGGAACTGGACAGAATAAATATTTAGCCAAATTTAATGGTACAAACTCCATAACAAGCGGACCGGAATTAATAGCTGCTGGAGATGGAAAATATTTGACTCATGATGGTCTGTGGGCCGATCCGCTTCCTTCAAGAACTGGTAATAGCGGAAAATTCCTTACTACCAATGGCACGGCCGTAAGCTGGGCGAATGTTAGTGGAGTTGAGTATTTTACTATTATTTCTGGGACAACGGAATGGACTGATTTTTCAGCAACTACTTTTTATAATTGCTATGCAAGCGGAAAGATGCCTATTGTCATCGATGGAGACAATGGTAATATACATTTTTACCCAATGAGTATAGCATCCGATAGTTGTATATTTGAAGGAATCGCGGATATAGGAGACGGATATTGTACATACGGAGCGCTCTTTGCATACGAAGATTCTTCAGATAATTACGTAGATACATATTTTATAGTTAGTGGTTCCAGTGTGTCCTATACGCCGACACTTTCTTCTGGAACTAAGGTAGGTACGATCACTATCAACGGAACCGGCAATGATATTTATGCTCCTGCAGAGCTTCCTTCCCAGAGCGGACAAAGCGGCAAATTCCTTACGACAAATGGTTCGGCAGCAAGTTGGGCCTCTGTGTTTAATAGCCCAGCATTTACAGGAACGCCAACCGCACCAACGCCTACATCTTCTTCCGCAGGAACGCAAATTGCCACCAAACAGTATGTTGATACCGCCATCAACGCAGCAATCGCAGCCGCAATCGCGGCAAGTTATTAAAGGAGGTTGTAAGATATGCCTAATACACACACTACGCTTACATCTCTTTTTGATGATGTTGCTGATGCTATCAGAGAAAAAACAGGTTCAAATGCAACCATTGTCGCTGACGATTTTCCAACGGCAATTGCCAATATTCCAGTTGGCCCCCCTGACGGAAAAATTTGGACAACGGTTGAAATTCCGATGTCGGCATGGGGACGCGGCGCTCGATTCCATATTACGGATATCGCTTATGGAAACGGGAAATACGTCATACTTGTCAACAACAATTACGGTGGTGGTTATGGCGAGTCAGATCCGACAAAATTATTATATAGTTCCGATTTAACAAATTGGACCACAGTAACGCTTGAAAATCATTATGATAGCATTGCTTTTGGAAAAGGCATATTTCTTTTAGTTGAGAGCGGCGGGGATGAGGTATCGGCTAGAATAGCATACAGTTCGGATCTTATCAATTGGACGTATACTAGAACCACTGGCGTGTCCTCGGATGAATTTGAACCGTGGTGCGACGTCCGATACACGAATGGACTCTTTATCGTTGTAGGTCAGAGCGGAACAAACGCCGTAAGCACAGATCTTGCGACTTGGAACTATATATACGGATCGTATACAGTTACCAATTATTCGGCAATGGACGACGGGCGTTGCATCGATGCATATGACGGCACGAATGAATGCTATTTTTATAACATTCAACAAATAAATCCGCAGTTAACGCTTATTGGTTCTCACGAATTTGAAGTAACCTCTGGTAGGTCATACTATGGATGGATCGCGTCGTTTTGCGGAAATGGAAAATACGCTCTCGTTCTTTCAGAATACGAATATGAAACTTCTGTTCCGATTTATTATCATAGAATATTTAGTACGTCCGACGGAACGAATTGGAACGACATTTCTGTAAAAATGGGAAATGTCTATGACGGAGCATTAGCCGCTGGGACTTATGGAAATGGAAAATATATTTTATTGGTACCCGCGCCAAATAATCAGTACAATTTACTTATAAGCACGGATTGCATAAATTGGGAAGTCGTAACGAACGCCCCGAAAATGACTAAAATGATATACGGCAACGGGGCCTTTTGTGGAATTGACAATGATTACACTGAAGGAGCCGGTTCGAGTAACATGACCCGCATTTATTATTCCCGAACGACAAACGATTATTAAACTGACTTATATTCTCCCGCTTCGGCGGGATTTTTAATTGGAGTTAAATATGGATGATTACGTAAGAGACCAAAAACACTACGACAGAACCCTTGAATGGAACGAGGCCGGATGGGATGGGAAAGGTGTAACAGTATGGGATCTAGAACCGCTTAATAATCACGGCACGATGACTATGCAGCGCATCATTGACGCCGCGCCAAAGGTTAAAGTCTTAAATTATGGACTGAGTATGGTGACCAAAAACAGAGAGATCGTTTATGAACATGTCGAACTGGAAGACGGCACTAAACTCTCTTCGGACGAGTTTGTGAAAAGTAATCATATTACCATCCTGTCTCATTCTCACAGCGGCAAAAACAATAACCGCCAGCCCATTATCGACTTATATTCCAACCTCAAAGAAAAATACAACGTAGCTTTATTTAACTCCGCCGGTAATGACGGATCAACAGGCGTGCAGGGTGGGGCTATCCCCGAGAGTCTTGCTATCTATGTAGGTGCCGCGATCGCCATGAACCACGATTTCGACAAAATTCAGATGGCCGGATATTCTTCTCTTGGAGATGAATTCGAGGAAGTGGACTTCACGCACTTCGTCGGTCCTTCCGGATGGTCGGGAACGAGCTTTTCCTGTCCGTATCTCGCAGGAATCGCAGCTCTCTTGCAGCAGCGCTACGGCTTTGACACTACGCAGGATGAGATCTATTCATATTTTAAAATGATCTCAAAGCCTATCAATACCGGACATCCTTCTGATACTCCTGGCTATGACTACTGGAGCGGATGGGGGATTCCGATCCTGCCTCACGTTGACAAACGTTATGTCGTAATGGAGATCGGAAGGAAAGCGTATAAAGTAGACGGGGTATGGACAGAGATGGACACAGCTCCGTTTATAGAAAAACAGAGAACATATGTTCCCATCGCGTTTGCCGCACTGGCTCTAGGCGCTGAAGTTCTCTGGGATGACGACAACGATAAAGTCACAATCACCAAGGGAACGAAGAAAGTAGAAATGTATATCGGAAAACGCTCATATCTCGTAAACGGCAAACCGTACACCATGGATGTCGCTCCGTTTATCAAAGATAGACGTACGTTTGTTCCGATCGCATTCGCGGCTCTTGCACTCGGATGTAAAGTCGCATGGGTAGCATCTGAGCGTAAAGTTCAGATCTTGGAAGATTAATAGGGGGGGATAAAACTATGCCAGAAGAAAAAGAATACGGCTATGCGAGAGATATGACCGACATCGACGAACCCGGAAATATTCCGACCGAAGTAACCGGAAATGCGATCGATTATCACCTGGTAGATCATCCGTCGGAATCGGAACCGGGGGACGAACCCGATGACGGGGCCATTAAAAATCACGATTATATTCTTTTGACGAATAGCACTATGTCGCAGGTACATATCAAGCATTATCTCGACGAATTCGATGCCGATCAGAGAGATGCTGTTGTAACGGCCAGTGGTTCTATCGAAGGTTCAAACCATCAGACGTTGCCAGGTGATCCGACAGATCCTTCCTCAAAATAATGTCAATGGGAGGTCTAAATGGAAAACATTACATTAGGCCAGATATCCGCAGCACTTTTATTTATAATTGCGCTTATCGCAGGCATACAGAACTTGAAAAACAATATTAAAAAGTGGATCGAAGAAAGTCTTAAGGCCAGATTCGATGCTATTGACAAACAGAACGAAAAGATATTAGCCAAGATCGACGATGTCGATACGCGCCTGGACAAAGTGGACATGGAGAATTGTAAGAACTATCTCGTTACGTTTCTTGCTGAAGTGAGAAGGGGAGAAGTCAAAGACCCGACAGAAGTTCAGCGCTTTTGGGAAGAGTATGATCACTATATTTCCAAGGGCGGCAATTCCTATGTCCGCGAAGGCGTGGAAGAACTTAAAGCAAAAGGATATTTGGGGAGGTAAGAAATGGTATTACTTTGGAATAAGAAGATGATGAGTCCATCTACGGATGAGCCCGTTTCCCCGGGACAGAATTCAGAGGCTGATACGGTTTATGAAAACGCCGGTGTCGAACAGGCAACGATCAACCAGTTCACAGGTAATGTCTCTATGAACGCTAATTCGCTGACATTAAATCTGGTCAATTATTTAAGTGATTTTGATGCGGTTGCGGGGACCGCGATTTATAGAACAAGCGAAAAAGAATCCAAGGGCGCTGTGAACTTAGCGAATGGAAAACCGAGATATTATCCCGCAGCATATGTCGAAGCCATGAAGGAAACCGCTGCAGAAGAAGAATCGGATGAACCGGTAGATCCGCCCACAGATACGGACACTACGGAATAAAGGAGGCAGCCATGGCAACATACAAAGACGATCTTGATATTTTAAAAGCCGCTGAAAAAGCTGATACCAATAAACTCACTTTCAACGCCATCACGGAACTCGATAACAAAGGGCTTCTTTCCAGATACGGAAGCGAAGGCGGAAGCGGTCCTGTAGAGTGGGATTTCTTAGCAATGATCAAGCCCCTTGGCCAGGATACTTTTGATCTTCAGCTTCTTGCAGGAGATTACCAGACGTATAGAACCAAAATGCTCAATCACGAAAAGTATGTCATTGGCGGGTTAGTCGATTTAAGTCCTCTTGGATCAAATATGGTTTTAACTCCTGAAGTAACACCTGGGGGATATACCGATGACTACGTTTTAATTACCGGAGCGATGACGAACTTTGGGACTTTCAGCCTTAAGTGGTATCCGGATAATCATCTCGAACTTATTCGTACTAATGTCCCTAATTCCCAGAGTTAAAGGAGTTAACACATGACAGAATTTTTCAAAAAGATATTCACCAAGGAGTTCCTTCAGGCTGCGTTCGTACGAGCGCTCTATACATTCGCTGAAGTATTCCTTGGCTTTTTCGCTGTCGGCATGTCCGTAAGCGAAGTAGAATGGGGCCACGCCCTTAGCGTATCGATCGTAGCTACGATCATTTCCATCCTGAAATCCATTATCGTGGGGCTCCCGGAGGTGAAAGAATGAGCAGTATCGTAGCAGACGAACTGGCCAAGATCCAATCCTTCGAAACTGGCACCGAGAAAAGAAGATCCGAACTCACTTTAAATGAGCTGAATTATATCTCCGATAAACAGTTGCATAAGAAAGATGGTGGAGGCGGATCCGGTCCTATTGAATGGGATTTTCTTGTTGAAATGGTCAATGGTGATTACTAAGAGTTGTTCCATCACATATACTCCGGAAACACCAGAATAGGTAACAGCCAATGATATTCACACCGAGATTAACAAAGCCCGAAGCGGGTAATCCGTATTACAACACTCCTGAACATCTCGGTTACAATCCAGGGCATCCGGCTAAAGGACGCGCAGAAAAGGGTCTTACGGCTCTACCAAACTGCGTGTCCTGGGCCGAGGGCCGTTTTAATGAAATAGCAGGAACGAAATCCATCAAGTGGCTGGGCCCCCTCGCATATTATCCATATGCAATGCTTGGAAAAGCCAGATCCCAGGGCCTCGCCATCGTGCAGGAACCGACATTAGGCGGCATGCTAGTTTGGACAGGAGGTCCTACGGGAGAAGGCCACGTTGATATTTGCGAAGTCAAAAAGTACAAGAACGGTAAGCTCTCTTCGATCGTTACGAGCGATTCCGAGTATTACGGTAGAGCGTTCGCTACGTTCGAAAGAACCGGAAGCAATTGGGAGAAGGGCTGCTCTTGGATGGAGAACGCCAGGGTCCCTTATATTTATCAGGGCTGCATAGTCAATCCTGCTGTGGAGGAAGAAATGGATTACGAGACTTTCAAAAAGTATGCGGATAAGTACATAAAAGAAAACTTCGAAAAGATCATGAACGCTTATCTTGAGAACTTAGCCAAGAAACCTGCTTCCAGCGATTACGCTAGGGAAGCTATCGCATTCCTTAAGGATGAAGGCATCATGGCTGGCGATAAGAATGGGAATACCATGCCCAGAAAATTCCTCACAAGAGAAGAGTATGCGATCATGGAGTATAATGCTCACAAACTTGAAAACGAATAACTATTGAGCAGGAGTTTCCACTCCTGTTCTTTTTGCATTATATTCTGGTGATTTTCTTTTTCAAATCTGAAAATTTCCCCGGTTGGATTTTTCGGAAAAAGTCCGTAAATATTTCCAGTCGTATTATGAGAAGCCAGCCTATCGGCCGTCTGGAGGATAGGAAGAGGAATTCCGCGGAGAGCGGATTAGCCCATGTGTGGTTCCCACGGCGGGATAGCACATAAGTAAAACCGACGGGTTTTATTTTTTCTGCATTTTTTTCCACTTCCATTATGACAGGGAACAGTCCCTGGAAGAGAAAGGAAGAGAAAATGTTTATCGAAAAGATCTTTGAAGGAATTCACAACTTCAACCTGATGGGTAACAATTATATCCTGCTGAGTGAGCGGAACCTGATTGGTCTCGTTGCACTGGGTCTGGCAGCGATCATTGCGATCGTACTGCTGATCAAGGGCATCGGAGCGATCGGTCGAGCGATCTTCAAGAAATAGTGCCCACGGTTGAGTGTGGACTCAAAGAATTGGAGAACAAACCGTTCTCCTTTCTTTTGCAATTATATTCGCTCTCTATATGGGAGATAAGAAGAAAGGAGGTTGATAATATGGCAAACTTTATTCTAACGATTGGGGTATTTGCACTGATCGGTTTAACCGTAACAACAGTGTTTATGGTGAACTGGTTGGGCGAAAAGATCAGAGACAGAGTTAACAAATAATAGCAATCCACTACATACCTTTCTTATCTCGAGATTGAGGAGTTTCGCAATTTGGCGAGCTCCTCTTTCTTCTGCATATATTTCCATTTTCTTAATGGTAGAGAAAGGAGGTAACTATGTTATATATCGCATTTGAGATCTTTATTATTTACATGGCGTTTTTAGGAGTTAAAACGTGGCTTGGAAAGAATAAAGACAAGTAAAAACAACATAAACCAACGGCTCGAAAGATGCAGGGGCATTCGCTCCTGTGTCTTTCTGCATTATATTCTGGCCTCTTATTGAGGAGGTGAGAAAGAATGGCGATACTAACTTTAATGGGAACATTCTTCATTGTCGGATTGTGCACGATGGTCCTTAAATGGGCCGCGGCTGCAGCAACTAAGGCAAAAAATGAAGTATGGGACTCTGTAAAGGACAAAGTCCATAAATAATCCAAATCGGAGAGGGCGCAGAAATCTGTGCTCCTCTTTTTCTTTTAAGGAGGTATTCATGGTAGACATTATATTCACAAAGTTCGATGAAAAGGGCGAGATCTCATCATGCATGAAGATCGGATCTGTGCCGTCAGTCGAAACAGCAGAGGAAAAAATGACGTCGATGTTCGTCAATTTCTGTCGAGATGTGTCAAAGAAACCACTCGAACGCAGGCACTTTGCGAACGGGTTTGAGTGGATGTATCACGGTTTAAAGCATCAGCTTAATTATATTTCAGAGGAGGTTAATTAATGGAAAAGATACTGATGAGTTTAGGAGTAATATTCTTGGTCGCGGTGGTTCTGATCTTCGTATCGGGAACGATCAAAGCGATCAAAGTCAATAAGAACGGAAAGCTTGGCGTATTATATTTCAAGCAATGGCCCAATGGCAGCCGGACGTTCCACCTAAATCTGGATGTAGATCTGGAAGAGATAAAGGAAGGGGAGGTCTATACGATCACCGTGAAGGAAGAGAAACCTACGGACGCAGAGCTTGAGATAATCCGTGAAGTATCTGAAGAGTAATTATATTTAGGAGGTACAAAATGAGCAGCAGAATTATGGACCACAGAAACGAATCGTTTAGCGCAAAGGATGCGCATTATGAAGATGTCGCTGGAAAAGGAAAGGCTATCAATCGTCAGATCATTTCTAAAGTCGGACTTAAAGAGTACTCGAAAGAAGAAATCATTGAAAAGTGCGGACCGGTTGTTGAGTATAACTACAATAACCGCTACAGCTGGGAAGAATTCGAGGCCATGCCTAAGATCAACAGAAGGGAGTATATTTCCCATCTGGTAACGAAATACCAGGGACTTCGTATCATGGATCTTGGAGCCATGTTTGGAAAGACTAACGAACAGATCAAGCCTCTCTTATTTGAGACGAAGATCCATTTCCCGAAAGGCGGGGCGAGGTACATGACCGTTGGACGTAAACAGTTCTATAAGGACATGTTCCCGGAAGTCAAAGAAGAGCCTAAGCAGGCACCTGAAGGGAATTATATTCTCGAACAGAAGCCCGAAAAAGAGGTCGAATACGAGATCGAAAAGCTTAGATTCTCGTGCGACGTTGAAGATGTCAATTATATTCTCGAGAAAATGGGCGTAAAAGGTACGGTCTTGATCACCGTTGTTCCTTACGCGAGACCGGTGCGTTACCCGAGCTATAACAGAAATAGAGTAGATTATGCTAACTATAAGAGAGGAGATGACTAATAATGTCCAGAACAGTTACGTACAACTACAACGGAGAAGAGATCGATTCAACGGCATGGGATGGTGTCGTTGAGCCTGATGAGTTTCCCGATGATATTTGGGCCGAAGCTGAACAGATCCTTGAAGATTGCAGAGATCCGAAGATGTCCTGCAGAGAGACGATCCTGGAGGAAGCTAAGAGGTGCATCTGCACTGACAGACAGAACCAGTATGGTCCACCTGAGAACTCCTTCAATTATATTTCCGATCTGTGGACTGCATATATGCAGAACGACAAGAGAGCAGACGTCATTATAAGCCCTACGGACGTAGCGATCATGATGATCCTTTTGAAGGTGGCAAGGACTGCTAGACATAAATCATATTCTGACAACTATGTCGACATGGCAGGCTATGCGGCTCTGGCAGCGGAATTGGCGGCAGAAGAAGCAATCGATGCGCTCTGCGAGTAGTTTGCAATTATATT
>JAEEGL010146051.1_pt1 | contig 30811 bp, 23 predicted proteins | sample 9134231 | NCBI WGS metagenome assembly JAEEGL01 (sample SAMN16246548, study PRJNA631951) | gut metagenome | biome: gut microbiome; feature: rumen; material: fiber-attached | host: Bos | place: Iran: Karaj | collected 2018-10 | reverse complement strand
GCTTATGAGATCCAGAAGCAGGAACAGCAGAAGGTCATCGGCGTTAAGGCTACCGATGCTGAGATCGCCAAGACCCAGCAGGAAGCCATCCTCCGTCAGAAGATGGTCGACGTCAGACAGCAGGAACTCGAAGCTGAGATCAACCGTAAGGCTGATGCTGACAAGTATCAGAAGCAAAAGCTCGCAGCAGCTGAACTCACAGAGAAGCAGAAGAAGGCAGAAGCTGCTCTTTACAATCAGCAGAAGAAGTCCGAGGCTGAGCGTGTAATCGCTGAGACTGAAAAGTACAAGGCAATTCAGGACGCAGAAGCTAAGAAGGCACAGGCTGAAGCACAGCGTTATGCTGCCGAGCAGGAAGCTGCAGGTATCAAGGCCAAGTATGATGCAGAGGCTGCCGGTATCCAGGCTAAAGGTCTCGCTGAGGCTGAAGCAATGGAGAAGAAAGCTGAGGCAATGAAGAAGTACGGCCAGGCTGCCATCCTTGAGATGATCGTTAAGGTCCTCCCTGATGTCGCCAAGGCAGTTGCTGAGCCTCTCGCTTCCATCGACAAGGTCACGGTATTCTCCGGCGGCAACGATGGCAACGGCGGAATCTCAGGAATCTCCGCAAACGTACCTACCGTTATGGCCCAGACGTTTGAGACAGTCAAGGCTGCAACAGGCGTTGATCTCGCAGACATCGTCAAGGCAAGCGGCTATGATGCCAAGGTAACACGTAACATCAACGTATCGGGACTTGATATCGACGGCAAGGTTGCTGACGGTGTAGTCGCAGGAGCAATCGCTGACGCGGTAAAGGAAGATCCTGAAGACAAAAAAGATTAAAGCAGATTCTGAATAGGTCCAATTATGAAGAGGTTGCCGGATGGCAACCTCTTCTTTTTAACTGCTAATTCTTAACCGTTCTTCTCAGTTCTGCGATCATTTAGCTTTGCTTATGGCTTTGTAATAAGCTATTTTTATATATTTCTTTGAAGTCAGATCAAAGCTGGTATATCCGAATCCAGAACCGCCGGAACGGTTAGTCTCACCTATGAAACAAAGATGACCTTTACTATTGATGTACGGATGAATATAACGATAGCTTACTTTTTTGAGGTTCTCACTAGTCCACTCTTTACCTCCGCCAATCTTGGTCTCCGCTTTATTAAATTTCTTATAGATGCTTTTAACTTTCGAGAAAAACGACTTAGTTGTTGTTCCGTAGAGTTTGACCAGCTCGCCATCACTTATAAGTTTCCCTGAGCTTATTTTAATGTTGTAAACATAAACATAAGTGGGATCTGATTCAGCAAGACGCGTCACACATACGAGAATGGAAACGGTCTTTTTATTGATGAAATATTTATAACTTGCAGCGTAATGCTTCTTATTACCACCTTTGTAATACGCATATGTTGCATCCTTGATTCTCTTATTTGCATCACTTGTATCAACTCCGGAAATCGTAACCTTTGGAATCTTGAAAAGGTATATAATTTTGTCGCTTTTGAATGTCTTATTAACGGCATTGGTTACTTTGATCGATTTTTCTGCAGGAACAGACTTTTTAGAAGACGTCTCTGATGAAGAAGAATCCTTATTTGTTACGCTTTGTGCCGGTGCTGCTTCTGTTTCCTCCGTCGTTGTCGGGATCTCTTCCGCGAATATTTCTTCCGTTGTTTCTTCCGTTGTTTCTTCCGTTGTTTCTTCCGTTGTTTCTTCAATTGTTTCTTCGATCATTGCTGTCTCTTCAGAACCGTTGTCTTCGAAATCCAGAATGCCTGTTTTTGTTAAATCGCCGCATGCGGTGAACACCAGTGTTGATGCGAGCAACATTGCAATAATAGTCTTTTTCATTGTCTTGTACCCCCGTACTCTTTGATTTTTGGAAGCTGTTTTTCTCTTCCTTTACCTATAGGTAGGATGAGGAGCACAAAAGGTTTGCATTTTTCGAAAACTTTTTTCAGTATTATGAAAAAGTCTTAACTGAAACAAAAAGTTGCCGTTATACATATAACGGCAACAATTAACCTTAGGGAAAATCTCTTGTCCGGAATTGCCGGACGGGATCTTTTATTCTAACGGTTTTTCTAATGGCAACGGCACAATATCTATTGGTCTGATTGCTATCAGTTCTCCGCTGACCAAATCGAATGTGGCTCGATGATGCATTTTTCCATCAGCGTCCCAAACAGGACAAACGACACACAGATGGCCATCATTTGCGGTAAATATTTTTTCAAAAAAATAATTATATTGTTTAGAGTTTGAGCTCTCAAGTTTCTTTCTGTCTCCTCCTTTGGCAACTTCAGAGTCAATGAAATTCAGAATTGTATTTTTATACATTTCTGAGAAATCATCCGAGGAAATGCCTGACAGTTCCAGTATTTGCCGATTAGACAAGTCCTCTCCTGTTTTCCTATCGAAACTATATACATAAACATTTTCTGTAGTATATCCTTCTAAATAGATAAAGATAGAGAGTATCTTTTCAGATTCATAATACACATAATTAATATTCATCCAATTTTTGAAACCGGAATCAGAAACATACGAAGGATAACACAAATTGTAGATACTTTTGTTTATTTTACTGGTATCTTTTTCGGGTATCGTGATTTGGGGAATTCGAACTAAGTGCTCTTTCCCCTCTTCATCCGTAAAAGTCTCATTTATGGCATCAGAAACAGTAATGCCCGAAATTGTTGGTACGGAAGACTCTTCAGGTGTAGTCTCAACTGATTCGGTAGGTTCTGTCGGTTTCTCAGTGGTCTCTTCCGGGATAGAAGAAGTTGTTGATTCCGTAGTAGTAGTAACTTCCGGTTCTTCAGTCTCATCAGGAACATACTCGTATATCTTAGTTTCAGGTTGCCTGTCTGTATTCTTTATGTTCTTTCCTACAATAATAGCCGTAGGCACAGCAACTACCGCAACAGCAGTTGCGATAACACCTACCTTAAAGACAGGAGATGCAAGGAATCCTGCCTTCGCTGCCGTTCCTGCCGAAGCTGCGGGCTGGGCGAGATTGCCTAACTGCGCTGCCTGACCGGCGCCTGATGCATGAGCAGGCTGCGCCAGATTGCCGATCTGTGCTGGCTGCGCCAGATTGCCAAGCTGTGCAGACTGGCTCAGATTACCAAGCTGTGCCGGTTGTACGATATTGCCCGCCTGGGCGCCCTGAGTTGCAGCGTTAAAAAGCGAAGGTAGAGGCAATGCTCCGATCGCAGGAATGGTAAGATCGTTGGCACTTGCGGTAAAGAATCTCGTGAGGAACGGAACTGCTCCTGCTCCCGCAAGCGATACCTTATTGATCTTCTCGTAGGATTCTATGCTGCTCTTTATCTTAGCTCTGCTGGCCTTTAGCCTCGTTTTGATGGTATTTTCAGGACAATGCATCAATCCCGCTATCTCGGAGATCTGCAGTTCGTTGTAATAGAAAAGAAGTGTGGCAATATACTGCTCTTTCGAGAGTTCTTTCTTTAAGATATCGTTGATGATTTCTCTGTTAGCCTTGACCGAAATGAACTTATCCGGAATTGATTCAAGATCATCATCAGCTTCTTCTGTGATGTCTTCTGATGCTATGGCATCATCGTATGAGATATCGTTCTTTAACTTATCTCCCAGATCACAGGACTTGAAATATGCCGTTCTGCTAAGCCATGCTACGAGAGCCTGTCCGTCCCTGATTGTATTGATACTGTTGTAGAGCGCCAGGTATGTCTCCTGCATCGCATCTTCCGCGCTCTCTTTATTGTTCAGTATACGGTAGCATGTCGTATAAACAAGTCTCTCGGACTTTTGATAGATCTCAGCAAAAGCAGACTCATCACCGCTTCTGGCTCTGTTCAAAAGCTCAGCATACTCTTCGTGAATGTTGCCGTTAAAACCATTCCCATCCATTTGTTACACCCCCGTGCCTCTTTTGTGATTATAGCATTTTCAGGAAGCCGTTTTGGCTTCCTTTACCTAAAGGTAGGATGGAGGGAACAAAAGGTTTGAATTTTTCGAAAATATTAAATCTTTACCTGTAAGATCCGTACTGTCTCTTTTTCTTTGTTTTCTCTTCGTATAACAGCCTGTCCGCATTGTCGAGTATTTCATAGATATCGACGTTAGGAGCACACTTGAATTTATATATTCCCGAACTCATCGCAATCGGATAAGGCTTGCCCGCAGATTCATTGTGGCGCTTGGTCACCCTTTCGATCCTGTCCTTGATTCCCGATACATCGCAGTCGATTCCCGTGACCGCCAAAACGACAAATTCGTCACCTCCCATACGGCCAATAATGTCGCTGTCACGGAAGGACTCACGAAGCACGTTTGCCGTCGTCCTCAGCGCGAAATCTCCGTCATCATGGCCAAACTTGTCGTTTACCATCTTAAGGTTATCCATGTCGACATAACAAAGGATAGCAACCTTATCAAGATTGAGAGGATCGCTTATCACCTTTTCGAAATTCGTAATGAATCCGCGTCTGTTGAACAGACCTGTAAGCTCATCATGTTTGGCGATCGCATCGAGTTTTGTGTTGTCTCTGATGAATCGTTCAATGGAATTCTGAAGCTTCTGTCTGACCTTGTTATGACCCTCGATCATTAACAGTGACTTGAGCGTTACGGAAAGCTGTATGGCCACAGGCGCAACGTTAGTAAGATTCTTTGTATCGATCTCATTGACCAGGAAACCGTAGATATCCGGACCGACAAACAACGGTGATACCACCATTGTTCTGCGTTCGTCACCTTCTATGAATTCGTTGTCAAACATCAGTTCGGTTCTGATAAGCTGCTGTTCTTCCGCCAAAGCACGAACTCCGTTCTTATCGGAAATAGCTTTAAGCAGCAAAGAATTCGGGCACTTCCAATGCTTATCACCGTCATTAGTCACATCACCCTGGAACAGATACATTAATGACTTCTTAAAACCAGCAGAGTAAAGTCCGTCCAAAAGATGCTCATAAGGCAGATCAGTCTCATTGGACAACAGGAAAATGTCTCCCGTCTGCTGGTTTATGAGTCTTGTAAGTCTTTCGTTCTTGCCACGCGATTCGCTCGATATGGATATCTCCGCAAAGGATATGCGTCTGTAGAAATCAGAGAACATCTCGTGGACCTCAGCAGAACGTGCCGCGTCATTTACCATCTTATCCGCTTCATACTGCATGGCCTGAAGAACATTGAACAGTTTCTCCGGTGTCGTGTATGTAAGGACAGGAGTCTTAAGTACATTTGTAAAAGCCTTGTCGATCTGATCGATGCTTACTTCGGGGTTCTCCAAATAATCAGAATAAACATTGAATAAAGCGCTGAGCTTCTCCTTTATTTCGAGTATCGGTTTATCATCAGTGAATATACCGAACAGATACTTCTTTACCTCATCGATAAAGATACGTTCACCGCTCTCGAGCTTATCAAGGCAGAGCCTTATCCGCATCTCTTCGTTATCCAGTCTCGTGCAGCCGCATGAGCTCCTCATGACCGGACGGGTCTCAACGGACATATCCGACAGTGCCGAACCGTTGATATAGTTTTCGGCATTCATGACGGCCTTATACGTAAGCTCGGCTGAACTGGCTTCTACGGTCGTAAGCGGCGGATCCAGATTGATCGAGAATTCGTCATCATCAAATCCCGTTACCAGGATATCCTTGCCTATCTGAAGTCCCATCTGTTCCAACGCACCGTAGCCGCCTTTTGCCATGCAGTCATTCGCGAAAACGATCGCATCGAGCTTGCCGTTCTTCTCGATAAGCTTATTGACTTCGGCAGCGCTGTTTTCCGTAAAATCACCGTAAGCTATCTTATTCTTCTCAACAGTGATGCCGTGCTTCTTTAATACATCCGTATAAACTTCAAGACGCTCTCTGGCATCGCGGTTCGTCAGAGGTCCGGATACGAATCCGATATCACGGGCACCGTGCTTTTCGATAAGATGCTCAATTGCATTTGCCAGACCGTTTTTGTTATCGAAAGTAACCGAAGGAAGTCCCTCAAAGTTCGAGAACAGACACACAACAGGAACGCTTGGAAATGAATCCAGAAATTCCTTCTGCATTTCAAGATCCGCTCTTGAACAAATGGTTCCCAAAACGACATATATGATGTCTACGTTACGGATAGACGGAAGATCAAATAACGTGTTGTACTGATACTCGTATTCCTTGTCAGAATACCTGCTGTCGGGCTTGCCGATGTAGTGACCGGGAAAGATATACAAGTTAGCGTCAAGCGCCTTGGCGGCAAGTTCTGCGCCTTTGCAAGCCTGGCTTGAAAAATAGTGATCGAAATCATCGATCAATAAACCGATGTTCAGTCTTTTCTCCGTCATAATAGGCACCTCATGATCAGCCTTTGGAAACGATGTACTTATACGCGTCGTCCGCACTTACTTCAAATGCCGTAAAAATGTCCCTGATCGCGTCATATATCGCTTTGCATCTGATGATGTCAACAATATCATGAGGTGTCGAGAAGAGCTCATAAATGAGAACGTCGTACATCTTCTCGTAATCGACCTTGAAAGCATCAAAAGTATTGACGGTCCTGGTAAACTGTTCCTTCAATTCAGGCGTATATTCACGCATGGCGTTGATCATGACAACGAGTTTCTTAACGGCACCGTTAATGCTGTTGACACTTGCCTTAAAGCCGTTAGTAACCGTACGGGTATTGTATCTGACTATTGTCTTGCTGAGCTCGTCAACCATATCGATGGCGTTCTCAACATGGCGGAGCATCGTGAAGATCTTATGTCGGTCATCAGGGCTGAGTTCCATCTTCTGAAGACGGTCATTTGCAGCATGGAAAACATCATCACCCTCTGATTCAAGTTTGGAGATCGCTCTTGATATAGCAACGCGGTCATCGATATTCTCCATCATTCCGAGAAGCTCAACACAAACGCGCTCGAGAATGGACGAAAGAGCCAGACCTTGATCGAATAAATAATCTCTTTCTTCGTTTGTCATATGCAATCACCTCTTCACAAACTACAAAAAATTATACATTAATTCCTGACAAAATAAAAAGGGCAATGATCACTCACTGCCCTTTGATTCAGTACGAATTAAGGTTATTTAACCCTGACCGTGACTACTACATTTGTCCAATCGGAACCGCCAATTGTCAATGAGTCACCGACTGCCCTAACCTTTACCGTGATCTTATAGGTACCCTTCTTGAGGCCCTTCTTTACAGTAATAACACCGTTTGAAGCAACAGTGATCTTCTTGTTGCCGGAGACCTTACCGAACACGTGAGCTCCGGTTCCGGGTACATCGAACTTATAAAGTTTGGCTGCAGCAATCTTCTGTGCCTTCTTCTTAACCTTCTTAGCCTTGACAGTTGCTGTCTTGCCGGTAACTGTCATCGGGTTAGCATTATAGTTCTGGAACGAAGCGTTACAGCCCCATATGGTACTAACGTTTTTATACTCACTATCTACGTACACCTTGAGGGTGGTTTTGCAAGATTTAATAACATCTTTACCCCAAGTATTTACACTGATCGGGAATGAAATCGTCGTAAGGCCAGTGCAACCGCTAAACGCTTCATCATTTACTGTTTTTAAACCATAGTTCATAGTCACACTCTTAAGGGCAGTACAATTGACAAAAGCCTGGCGGCCAATTGTAGTTACGTTCTTGGGGATAACAATACTAGTAAGACCTGAAACAGCAAAAGCGCCTTCACCTATAGTCTTTACACTGCCGGGAATAGTAACACTTGTAAGAGATTTGCAAGACCAAAAAGCTCCGTTAGAAATGGTCTTAATCTTTCCGGGAATCTTAACAGTAGTAAGTCCAGAACCCGCGAATGCTCTAGAACCAAAACTCTTCAATTTGGCGGGCATGCTAATGCTTGTAAGGTTGGTGCAAAGCTCAAAAGCAGAAGCGCCAATAGATTTAACTTTACTGTGGATCTTAACAGAAGTCAGACTTCTGCAGTTATAGAATAATTCTGCCGAAATAGTTTTCACTTTACTGGGAATAGTAAAGCTTTTAAGTCCGGAAGCGGCAAAAGCATTTCGGCCGATTGATTTGATGCGACTGGGAACTGAAATAGAAGTTAATTTCGTACAACCGCTGAAACATTCATTTGGAATCTTTTTGATCTTTTTGTTAAACGAGAAGCTTGTAAGATTTGTGCATCCCTTAAAGCAAGCTGTTCCGATCGATTTTACTTTGCTCTTAGGAGAAAATCTACTCAGAGCGGAATTCTCAAAAGCATGCGCTCCAATCGATGTTATGGTCGAAGGGAGCGAGATGGATCCAACATTAGTACCAGAAAAGGCATATGCGCCAACAGACTTCATTGACTTTTTACCTCTGGAATAAGACCAGATCGAACCACTTCTAATATTTGAACATTCAAAAAAGCAATATGCACCGATAGATCTTACGCCGGAACCGATATAAAAGCTTGTAATATCTTTTCTGTTCTCATACCACGGAACCGCACCAGCCGAAGAATAATTCTTCATCTTGCCGTTACCGGTAATTTTAAGATAGCCACCGTCCAAGACATACTTTACACCCGAGCCGCAAGAACCTTTTTTGTAAACGCCTTTTCCTGCAGAGCTGGTAGATTCAGGAGCTTTCTTACCAACAATGACATACTCTTCAACAGGAATATTCTCCTCTTCTTCGGTGTCATCATCTTTGTCTTCATCAGACTCAGAGGGCTCTTCCTTTTCCTCAGCTTCTTCTTCAGCATCAGAGCTCTCCTCTGTTGCGGGCTCGTCAGCTTCAAGATCGATCTCTTTCGCAAATACGAAAGCAGGCATCATAGCGAAGACCATAACTACGCTGATCAACAATGCCATTAAACGTTTAATTTTCATCTTGATCCTCCCCATTATTATATTGTTGAAAAAGTCAACAGTTTTTAAATTATACAGAATATATAAATAAAAGGAAGGGTCAAATTGCAGATAAATACAGGCAAAATAAAAGGAGCTGTTCGATTGAACAGCTCCTTTAGGATTTCAATTAGTTTTTTATCAGAGAGCTGAAACCTTTGTTCCCTGCTCTGCAGACTCTGAATTCTCGATAACGAGATTTACAGACTTAGGTGTGCATACGAATGTTGTCTTAACAGGTGTAGGTTCAACTCTGCCGCCGAGAGCATAAACGCCACCGCTGATGTAGTCTACAACGCGCTGATTCTTATCAGTATTTGTGAGGTTGCAGATTACGATGTGACCGTCACGGATGTGATCGCAAACGATCTGGCTCGTTCTGATGTCATAAGGTGTGAGCATGATGACTGTAGCGTTCTGCTGAACTACAGGTGTTGTAACAGCAGGCTGCTCCTGAACGAATGCACGAGGCTCTGCTACGTAAGGCTGCTCTTCTACGATAGGCTCTTCCATATATGCATCTTCGGACTCGTCGACATAACCTGTCTCGTCCTCATAGTAGTTCTCCTCGATCTCCTCATCCTGAACAGGTGTGAACATGCTACCGAAGAAGTTCTTAACGTTGAAATTACCCATTTGTGTTTTCCTCCTTAATATTTTCGCCCGACCAAGGACTTTCGTTTAACATAAGTGGAGATTACCGAACTTACGAAAGCAGTTCAATAGATTTGGGCAACATGACACAAGAAGGTAACTAAAGCAGGGTTTTTATGACAAAATGTAACAAAAATCAAGTATTTTTGGTGTATCAGTGTTACATCGCTATATATTTGGAACGGTCTCCAAATATAGCAGTACCAATCCTTACATGAGTGGATCCTTCGAGTATTGCACTCTTGTAATCCTGGCTCATTCCCATTGAAAGAACCGTCCATGAATCAGAATGCACATATGATTTCAAGTCTTCAAATATAACACGCGTACGCGCGAAAACTTCTCTTGCTTCTCCTTCGTATGTCTCTATAGGAGCCATAGTCATAAGGCCGCATACTTCTATTCCCGGGAGGTCCATTACATTATCCAGAGCAGGCTTTAATTCGTGCGGAGCAAAGCCGTGCTTTGATTCTTCGCCTGATACGTTTGCCTGCAGCAATATCCTGGTTGTAACATTGTTACCCGTAGAACGCTTGGATATTTCTTCTGCAAGCTCTACTGTATTAACGGAATGGATAAGTTTAGTCTTACCTACTACATATTTGACTTTATTCTTTTGAAGCGTTCCGATAAGATGCCAGTTGGCATCGATATCAAGAGATGAGAATCTCTCTATCTTCGGTATGAGTTCCTGCACGCGGTTCTCGCCAAGATCTTTAAGACCTGCCTTAACCGCGGCTTCGGCATATTCGACCGGAAACACTTTTGACACGCCGATGAGTGTAACGTCTTCAGGATCTCTTCCTGCGGCAATGCAGCATGATCTGATCTCGCTTTTTACCTTGGCTATGTTTTCGGAAAGCTTCTTAAGCAATTCCTCATCAAAATCGTATTCCATCGTCAGTCAACCTTATCTCCCGGCTTAACGGTCTTAGGATTTGTAATTATAACCGTATTGAGGTCAGGCACTTTGGAGCTGCCTGCACGGTCAATGATAGCGAACTCACGGTCATTATCCTGGATGATTACCCTTACCTCTTCAACGAAGCCCTGGTTATTCGTATACAGCGATGCCATACCGGTGTACTTCGATACCTTGATGCTTTCAGTTGAAGTTCCGAGTCCTGATGCGGTATCAACAAATCCAGCGGTATATCCGTCAGGACAGAGTCTGGATAATCTGAACAGCTTATCGAATTCACTTTGAGTCGAGAATGCTACAAGTATGCCACCATCACTTAACGTTTCAGTGCGCAGCACGGTGCATCCTGAGACCGTAATAACGTCTCTCTTCGGAGTCTGTCCGTTCTCATCAGGCTTGCCCGCATTAGGAACGACATTGACAGTAAACATCGTGCCTTCAGTAAATGAGCTTGCGGAAGCACCGGACTTCTGAGGGAAATATACGCAGAACGCGGATGTGCCTTTAGGAGCATATTCGACATTCATGAGACTTGCCACGGATGTCTTCATACCGCTCGATTCGTTAATGACGATCTCGATATCCACCGTACGGCGGTCCAGAAGCGATTCTACGGCGCGCGCAGTGTTGAATGTGATCAACATGCCTCCCGAGTCTTCCTCGCAGCGTACGACCTCACAATCGTCGATAGAGATGCCTTCCGATCTGACATTGATATCATGCTTGGTACCGATGGCGAAATCAGACATGGCGGCATCATTTCTGGAAAGGTACACGGTCAGGTACTGGCTCTCATTCTGAGCGATCCTGACTGCACCCTGTCCTTCCTTAACATAAAGATCCGAAGTGATCGCTCCCTTGGAATCGTTAATGTGTTTTCTTATGTCATTTATAGGCATGGTGAGGAACTTCGAATACTCGATGTCATTCTCTTTTCCGTCAAGCCTGAACGATACGATTCCCGGTTTGTTAGCATTGATCAAAGCAGCATCACGCTGGAGCTGTGACTGATATAACTTCTCATCGTTACGCAGAACCGTGAGCCTGTCATCGTTAAAAGTGATCTTGCTCATCTCGCTCTCTCGTTCTTCAAGAACAACGTTGATCGAAGCACCGTAAGAAGCAGCGTTCGTAAGATTTCCGTTCATGGCATCAAACCTTACGGAATCCATGAGCGACGCAAGGTTGGTGTTGTACTTCTTATAAATCGTATCCGCCTCTGGAACATCACCGCTCAAGATGAGTTCCTGCTGAACATCGGAGATCTGTGACTGAACATTACGCAGATCGGTAACGACCGTCTTCATGGAATCAGGTACGACCATCGCAAGAGCCTGATCTTTAGCGACTCTGGAACCCTCTGTGATCTGGGTAACGAGATCACCCGCATTTTGCGAAATAATAACCGCCTCATCACGGACGATGAGTGCTTTGGCACCGATCGAGTGTTCTACCGTTCCCATCGTAACAAAAGCAAATCTCGGCTTTTCAGCTATGTAATCGTAGAGGTGATGAACGACAAAAGTAAGAACGAGCAAAGCCGCAATAACAACTATCGCACCGAGAACGCCGTTCTTGGCAGCACGGTTCTGTGCGCTTCTCTGTGACGGGTTCTTGCGTGCCGCTGTCTTGCCTTCGATCTTAGCCTGTTCGAGTTCAGCGAGCTTCGCATACTTCTTCTTTTTCTCTTCAGGCGTAAGCTTACGCTTGCCGTTTACGGGAACAGTCTTGTTCTCCGGTGCGCGCTTCTTTGCGACATAATCCTCAGGATAAGGGAGATTGCTCTTCTTGGCCTGTTCCGGACGCTTCTTACGGATATCCTGTTGTCCATTGGCCGATTTAACACGGGGATTCTGTAGCGCATTGGCAGGCTTTCCGTGCGGCATCTGCTGGCCGTTCGAAGGCTTTGCATGCGGCATTTGCTGACCATTAGCGGTCTTGGAGCGGGGCATCTGCCGGCCGTTTGCAGGATTAACACGCTTTTTGCCGTTAATCTGGCCCTTGCGGTCCGCAGGATTCATTGCAGACTTGTTCTGCTGCTGAACCTTTAAAGGATCGATATCAGGAATGATCTTGTTGGAGTCCTGATTATTTACGGGCTTTCTGTTGCCCTTAACAGGCGCATTTCCGTTATTGCTGCGGACAGGCTTGCCTGACGGATTCCTTCCGTTGTTCTTTCCTTTTTTCTTGCCGCCGCCTTGCGGAGCATTGTACCACTGCTTACCTTCGGGCATAGGTCAATCCTCCAGAGCGAGCATGCAAGCCAGTTTGACCTGCTCACGGGCAAGGCCTCCCTGCATGAATGCGATGTAAGGCGGCTTCATAGGTCCGTCACATGAGAGCTCGGTAGTCGCTCCCTGGACAAACGCGCCTGCCGCCATGATTACCTGATCCTGATACCCGGGCATATCCCAGGGTTCAGGCGTAACGAAAGAATCAACCGGCGCGCAAGACTGGATGGCACCGACGAATTTCTTCATCTTCCCGGGTTCACCGAAAGTCAGAGTCTGAACTATGTCGCCTCTTGCATCTTCAGCCGAAGGGCTTGTGACAAATCCGGCAAGCTCAAACAGCTTTGCTGCGAAAACAGCGCCCGCAAGGCACTCTCCGACACACTGAGGTGCGGTGAAAAGACCTCTGGCGATCATGCCGTTGAGACCCAATGTAGGACCAACCTCGCTTCCGAGGCCTGCAGTAGTTAAATGTCTTGCCGCGTTTTCGACAAGGTCGGCTCTGCCGCAGATATATCCGCCTGTCTTGCAGATTCCGCCGCCCGGATTCTTAATGAGCGATCCGGCCATGATGTCCGCACCGTTCTCTGTCGGTTCGGTCTTCTCTGTAAATTCGCCGTAGCAGTTATCGACAGCGACTATAACGTCAGGCTTTACTTGCTTGACGCAGTCGGAGATCTTCTTAATGTCGCTGCACAGAAGCGCCCTGCGTCCCGTGTAGCCTCTGGATTTCTGGATAAAAACCATCTTGGTCTTATCTGTCATTGCAGCCTTGATCGCCTCAAGATCAGGATCGCCCGACGGAGCAAGTTCGACGTCCTTATAACTGATGCCGTATGACACGAGCGACATATCGTTGACTCCGCTTCCTATGCCGATGGTCGACATCAACGTATCGTAAGGGCGGCCGGTAACGGACAGCATCTCATCTCCGGGTCTCAAGACCGCCCAGAGCATTGCTGCTATCGCCTGCGTGCCTGAGCTGATCTGAAGCCTTACATAAGCCTTCTCCGCGCCCATGACACGGGCAAAGATCTTCTCGATCTTCTCCCTGCCGATGTCATCGTAGCCGTAACCGGTGGACTGTCCCATATGGACATCAGAGAACTTTTCCTGTCTGAAAGCATCCAGAACCTTAAGTTCGTTATATGTGGTTATATCGCTGATCGCGGAATAAACGCCGGAAAGCGACTCTTCCGCCCGGGCAGCAAGCTCGAGCACGCGCGCTCCGACGCCGTAAGCGCCATAATTCTTCAATATGTCAGTATCAGATATTGCCAAAGACTCAGCCTTCTTATTGCTATTTTAATAAATAATTATAGCATATTAGCGAAAAATCAATCGTAAAATGCAAGATTTAACGCGCCCCTTACACACGTAAATTTCACCTTGCGGCCCGAAAAGTCCTCGCCGTCATAGTTTCCGTTCAGATCGCGGTATCCTGTCGCCTCTACGGTGATTTCCGTCGTCCTGAAGCAATCTATGTCCTTTTTGCCTGCATGCTGGCCGTTCTTATATTTCGAGATCAGGTATAAAGCCCTGGGAAGACTGACATTGTTGATAGCGCACACGTCCAAAAGCCCGTCCCTTACGTCCGCTTTGGGCGCCGGACAGAATCCGTTGCCGTAATAAGAGCCGTTGCAGATGCTTATAAGCGTGTATCCGTTCTTTCCCGATGACTCGGGAACGTCATTTCCTCTTGCACATTCGAATTTGAACTCGAACTTCCTGTTTCCGAAAAGCGCTCCGAGCGCAGATACTCCGTAAGAGGTCTTACGGACAAAGTTTGAATTCGGGTGCCTTAAGACACGGGACTTAGCCCTGAGCTGAACCTCGGTATCCAGACCGATGGAAGCAACATTGTTGCACCATGCGGAGCTCTCGGGAATCAGATTTCCGGAAGCATCAAAAGATTCAACCTTGATGAGGTCAATCTGCCTTACGACGTAATCGTTCTTGGTAATCTCGCTAATGCAGTATTCGCAGTCTCCTCTGTGATGCTCATCCATAACGGACCTTGCGAAATCATTGCCGGTTCCCAAAGGTATAATCGCCATCGGAAGACTGCTGCCTGCCAGAACGTTTGCAACTTCATGAACCGTACCGTCACCGCCGCAGGCGATAACTAAAGTATTTCCGTCATCTTCATTGAGGATCTCGCGGGCGATCTCGGTTGCATGCCCAGCGTACTCTGTATAGCGTATCTCGCAGTCTTTAAAGCATTCCTCATCAAAGAGAGCAGTCGCAGCTTTGAATTTCTCCATCCCGCGCGCGTCTGCCCGGCTGTTGACTATGAAAACTTTCCTGCCAAACGCCTTCATTTTCCTTCTGTAAGCCGCATTATGAGGTTTACGATATCATCCACGGTCTTCATCTGATCGAGCAACTCGTCAGGAAGCTTGATATTAAAGGCCTCTTCGAGATCGATTACAAACTCGTAGAGCTGGAGAGAATCAAAGGGAAGCTCCGTATTCAGATCCATGGCGGTATCGATATCATCTGCAGAAACCTCAAGATCGGTACTCAGAATGCGAATGACTTCCTTATAAATCTGTTCACGTCTGGAATCATCCATGATCACTCATTCTCCTTCTTGCTGTCTTTTGCGACCTCCATGGCCGTTTTCCTGACATTTACCGCTCCGTCATATCTTCTGAGCTGCTGCGCGACATAAACGTCAACCTCATTGACCAATGCAAGAAGGTGCTTTCTGTCTTCTTCGTTGTATCCGCTCAGAATATGCTTGGCAAGGACTCTATGGAATTTGCTGTTCATCCTGCAGGCAAGCTTTCCGTTTCTGGTAAGGCTGATCCTGACGACACGCTTATCATTAGTATCGCGCTGTCTGATGACATAGCCCTTCTTAACGAGCCTGTCGATCGCCACCGTCAGGGTACCTGTTGTAATGCCGAGGTCTTCGGCAGTCTTTGTCATAGTTCTGGATTCATAGGGACCGATTGCCGTAAGAGTATGCATTTCGGCTATCGAAAGATCCGAAAAATAACCGGCCTGAAGGGATTTCTCCTCTGTAAGAACCACGTTCTCAAAGATACGCACAAGCGCTTCAGACATTACTTCTTCTTCGCTTTTCACCTTTCAAGTCCCCCGTTAATCTGCATTAACCGTATTTTACACTAATAGGTCTTTTACAACAAATTCAATTCCGGCAAATCAGGCTTAATTCATTCCTTCTTTTTGCCGCCGCAGCTGTCCGAAAATGCGCATCCTTCGCAACCGCAAGAACACTTTTTGCCTTTTTTGCGGTTCTTTATGATGCTTATCACAGCCAATGCCACAAGCCCCGCGATTATCGCGGAGATCAAGATTGTACCGATGTTTTCAGATATCCAGCTGATCATATTGTCATTACCCGGATTAATTGTATCTTATTTTCCAAAATAGCACATTATGTAGTATGCTATTGTGAAATCAAAACAAAAAGGCAGGTAATGAACATGGAACTCAAGGAATCAGGTGAAATGTATCTTGAAACCATCCTCGTGCTCTCAAAGAAGCAGGAGAACGTACGCTCTCTCGACATTGCCCGCTATATGCATTATTCAAAGCCCAGCATTTCCCGTGCCATGGGAATCCTGCGCAATGCGAAATACATAGCCGTAGATGACTCCGGCTACATTACGCTTACTAATTCCGGCCGTGAGATCGCAGAGAAGATCTACGAGCGTCACATCGTCCTTTCTGGCGTTCTCGAACGCATCGGCGTAAGCAGCGAGACAGCTGCAGAAGACGCATGCCGAATCGAGCATGTGATCAGTGACGAGTCTTTTGAAGCTCTCAAGAGAAGTCTGGCAAAGTCTAAGAAATAACATCCTGCTCTTTGGTATAAACGTTTTTATCCTTCACGATGAATATCATCATGAAGGCCGCTATAACTACGGCTATGCCTCCGAACAGTATTGTCAAATTATCATTCAAGCCGAGACCATCGATATATTGGGCACCGAAAGTTCCTACCAGGTTGAACAGCATATGAACGCTGACAGTTATGATGATTGTCCTGTACCTGTATCTAAGAAAGCCGAGTATTATTCCCAGAAGGAACGCATATCCGCCCTGAACCAGATTCATATGCATGATCGCGAAAAGCGCCCCCTGAATGCAAATGAGAAGCACGTGGTTTGCATTTGATTTCTCAAGGATACCGAACATGAGTCCCCTGTAGCAGAGTTCTTCCGTCAAAGGTCCCAGTAAGATAACGTAAACAATCGTCATGAGAACATTGGTGCCGATGGAAGACATTTGTATAAGCTCATCGTATTTCTCCATAATCTGAGGGATCAGCTTATAAAGAACAGTGAACGCTCCCGATACGACAAAATACAGACACATCATGACAGACACGGACAAGGCCCAGGATCTAATGCCAAGAGCCTTCTTATAATTCACCTTCGGGCTCTTTTTGACTATTCCTTTGTAATACCATGGAATGAATACACCCAAACATATTACACAGTATGCGGAATAAGTTATCAAAGCGTATTTCGAATTGAACACTTCCATTACGGCGGCAAGATCGTAAGATTGCCCGCTTTTTACGGTCTCTATGACCGCCAATACGACACCCGGTATCGTTGCGATCGTCTGTACCGCCATTATTATGGCAAACGGTACAAGCGCAAGGAAAATATACCCTACGCGGACTCTTTTCTTTGCATTCGATTCAGTGTTAACTGCTACGTTATTCTCTGCCATAGATCCATCCCTTAATTATCTTAGCTTAACAACGGTCACGCCGCTGTCTCCTTCGCCCTGTTCACCTGCACGGTAAGATTCCACCCTGTCGTCTCTTGCGAGAACGTCCTGTACGCACATCCTGAGCGCACCGGTACCTTTTCCGTGTACTATCCTTATATCCTTGATGCCGGACATGGCACAGTTCTCGAGATATCTAATAAGAACCGACTCAGCCTCCGCAGTCGTCATTCCTATGAGCATCAACTCGGGCCTTGTCTTGGCAGATGCCTCAAACCTGGCCTTGGCCATATTGGAAGGACCCTGTTTCTTGAGGCTGTTCTTCTTTCCGCCCTCGAAAGCCCCGCGCTGCTCCCTTGTAGGAACGCGGAGCTCAGATACCTTTACGGTATAAGACATTGCTCCCGCACGTATCTTGACCCTTCCGCTGTTTGAAGCTTCTGATTCAGCCGTTCCGGTCACATTGAAAGACGGGATATAGTAAAGTTCTCCCTTAACGACATTTTTTACGGGTTCACCGTTCATTACGGCTTCGGGATTATTTTCATCCTCGGAATCGTCCGTAAGATCCTTTATTCCCGCACGGAGCCTGCGCCTGATCTTTTCCATCTCGGCCAAGGTCTCCTGTCTGTCCATGGATTCGCTCTTCTTCCTGAAATCGCGGAGCATCCTGTCTATTTCTTCTTCACGCTCCTCAAGCAGCTTTTTCTGCTCGTTCCTGGATTCGTTTAAAATCTTTGTCTTGGACTGTTTGAGCGCGATGCGTTCTTCTTCCAAAGTCTTGGCGGAAGCCGACAGTTCATTCTTCAGCCTCTCGTTCTCTTTAAGCGCATCCGCGGCAGCCTTTGCATCCTGCTCGGCCTTTGCAAGCAGAGTCTCGTATGCTATCTCTTCCGTGGAGAGATTCTCCTTCGCGCTGTTAAGCACACGTTCAGGCAGGCCCAAACGCTTCGAAATAACAAACGCGTTGGATGAACCGGGTCTTCCGATTATCAGCCTGTATGTAGGCGCCAATGTCTCGGTATCGAATTCGCAGGAAGCGTTCATGACGCCTTCAGTCTCAACGGCATAGCTCTTGAGCTCCTTGTAGTGAGTCGTGGCCATCGTAATGCAGTTCTTTGACCTTAGTTCATCGATGATCGCAACGGCAAGAGCCGCACCCTCCGCGGGATCCGTGCCGGAACCGAGTTCATCAAGCAAAACAAGGGATCTCCCCCTGATGTTCTTGAGAATGAACACGATGTTGGATACATGTGCCGAAAACGTTGACAGGCTCTGCTCAATACTCTGCTCATCACCTATATCGGCAAGCACTCTGTCGAATACGCACACTTCACTGCCGTCACCCGCAGGTATGGCAAGTCCGGACATCGCCATAAGGGCAAGAAGCCCGCAAGTCTTAAGAGAGACAGTCTTGCCGCCCGTGTTAGGACCGGTAACAACGAGTGTGTTGTATTTCTCGCCAATGCTTATGTCAACGGGAACAACCTTATCTTTGTCGATCAGGGGATGTCTTGCTTTCCTCAATGATATGATTCCTTCGGTATTGAGCTTCGCGCATGAGCTTTCAGTCTCTATGCCGTACTCACCCTTTGCGAAAGCATAATCAAGCTTTGCAACAAGTTCGATATCCTTTGTAAAGATCTCCTTGTCTTCAACAAAGCCCGCGGTAAGTTCGCCCAATATCCTCTGAATCTCTGCTTCTTCCTGAGCATTAAGCTCGGTTATCTTGTTATTAGCCTCAACAACGCTCATGGGCTCAACAAAAAGCGTCTGACCGGTAGCGGAAGCACCGTGGACTATGCCCTCGATCCTTCCTTTGAAGTCAGCCTTTACGGGAATACAGTATCTGCTCTCACGTATAGTGATTATGCTTTCCTGGAGCATGTCACCGCTGTTCTCGATTACTCTTTCGAGGAGCGCCCTGATTCCTGATGCAGTCTTCTTTTTCTCGCGTCTTATCTCAGCCAAGGTTCTGCTCGCGCGGTCCGATACTTCATTGTCACCGATTATCGCCTCATCGATCGCCTTGAAAAGCCTGTCATCAGTTCCTGTCTCTTCGATTGCCTTAACAATATGCGGTTCTGTCTCATCGACAAACGGCGAGCCGGCAGAACGTGCTTTCGAAAGAGCGCTTCTGATATCACCGGCACTTCTCAGGAACGAAGCTACGGAAAGGAGCTGAGCGCATGTAAGCGTGCCTCCCGCCTCAGCATAAGACATTGCTTCAGTAAGATCGCGAAAACCTCCGAGCGGCAGGCAGCCGAATCTCATGATATGAGTCATGGCCTCGCCGGTCCAAGAAAGATTCTCTTCAACATAGCCGAAATCGGTACAGGGAGCCATGTCTGCACAAAGCTTCCTGCCGTATTCGGTCCTCGCCTTGGATGTGACCTTGTCACGGATCTTGTTGAACTCCAGGACAGACAAGACCCTGCCGCGTATCATGCGACGTTCCAAGTCTTCGCCTGTTGTCAGGTATTCGTACATATGATATATGGCGGCATTTGCCGTCCTTTCAGTTAAGTTTGTAATGAAACGGAATAAACCGTATCAGCCGAGTCTCTTGATGCTCTCGATCGTTTCGGGAGAAATGGTCTTAGACATCTGGAGACCTTCCTCGATATCAATATCGGTTATCTCACCGTGCTGCATGACAACAAGTCTGTTAAATCTCTTCTCTACAAGACAATCGATAGCCTTGATACCCATAAGGCTTGCCATGGTCCTGTCTCTCAAAGTCGGAGAACCGCCTCTCTGCAAGTGTCCGAGGATAGTGGGACGTGCTTCGATGCCGGTAGCCTCTTCGATCTGCTTGGCGATATTCTCGGCATGGCCGACGCCTTCAGCAACGATTACGATATAGTGCTTCTTGCCTGTATTGCGTCCGTCAAGGATAACTCTTAAGACATCCCTGTTAAAGTCATAAGGAACCTCAGGGATGAGGATGCTCTCCGCACCTGTTGCGATACCGACATTAAGGGCGATCCATCCAGCATGTCTGCCCATTACCTCGATAACACTGCAGCGCTCGTGTGATGAAGCAGTATCTCTGAGCTTATCGATGCACTGCATAGCGGTATTCATGGCTGTGTCATAACCGATCGTATATTCGGTGGAAGCAATATCGTTGTCGATCGTGCCCGGCATACCGATAACGGGCATTCCGATCCTGGCAAGAGCTCTTGCGCCCTTATAAGAACCGTCGCCGCCGATAACGATCAAAGCATCAAGCTCATACGCTTCCATCATCCTGGCACCCTTGAGAACGCCCTGGTCAGTCATGAAAGTCTGTGATCTTGCGGTCATGAGGAAAGTTCCGCCGCGCTGAAGCGTCTCGGAAACTGATCTTCCGTCGAGTTGCTTAATCTCACCCTTCCAAAGGCCGTGATAACCTCTGGTAACACCGTACATCTCAAAGCCTGCATTGATTCCTGCTCTTACAACGGCTCTGATCGCCGCATTCATACCCGGAGCGTCACCGCCGCTCGTAAGGACACCAACGCGCTTGATAGGATCAACGGTTGCCTTATCGACAGTATCGTAATTAACCGCCTTAAGCGTGCTTATCTCAGGCAGATTGCTCTCATCATATAAAAGTCGGCTCATAAAATTGACCTCCGGACTGACATAAATTACAAGTAAGATTATACACTAACAGTCAATCTTCGAGTTTGATTTCGTCCAAAACCTTGCTTATGTTCTCATGGAATACGAGCGCAGCGTTTCTGTCTGCGGCGGTCTTATCCCTGTTGATAACTATCAGGTACTTGCCGGGGAAGTCATATGCAAGCGACGCAGCGGGCTGAACGACAAGCGATGTACCGCCGACAATAAGGCAGTCAGCGCGGTAGACAAGCCTCTTGGATTCGATCCAGGCCGTTTGAGGAAGTCCCTCACCGTACAAAGTAACGTCAGGTCTGACCATTCCGCCGCACTTGGGGCATTTGGGGATAGGCCCCTCGCTCTTGAAAATGAAGTCGGCCGGATAAGGTTCATGGCACTTCATGCAGTAATTGCGCAGTGTGGAACCGTGAACCTCCTGGACGTTCTTGCTTCCCGCACGCTGATGGAGACCGTCGATGTTCTGGGTAATGATACCGTCAAGCTTGCCGGCCTTCTCCATCTCGGCGAGCTTGTAATGAGCCCTGTTCGGCATGATGTCCTTAGTATCGAGCTTTTGCCTGTAGAATTCATAGAACACGTCAGGGTGATCTTCAAGGCAGTCGATGCTGAGCAGATACTCGGGAGAATACCTGTCGAATTTGACATCGTGCTGGTTATAAAGTCCGTCTTTACTTCTGAAATCTGGGATTCCGCTCTCTGTGGATACCCCTGCACCACCGAAGAAAACAATGTGGTTACATTCCCTGATGATCTCGTTAAGCTTCCCGTAATCACTCTCAGCCATAAACTTAATCCTCCCGGATAATCTCAGTGTTCCCGTTACCTACCAATTCTTCAAGTTTCTCAATGACTTCGTCATCGAACATTATGTCGCAGACCGAATCCAGTCTCGCTATGCTTCCGTCTGATATAAATCTTACTTCAACCGGAAGGTTACCGTGGAAGTACGCAAGGAAATTTAACAATCTGTTAAAACCTGCAGAATCAGGCCTGCCGGAATAGTTGATCCTAAGTGCGCTGGGCAGTCTTCCGTCAGTCTTGACCGGCTCTTGCGGGTCCTTCGCAACTTCCAGAACCGGTTCGGGCTGAACTGCAGGCTCAGCATATCCGCCCTTCCTGACTCCGCCTGATTCTCTTACCGCTGCGGTGTAAGCACGGTCATTCGTCACCGTCTTTACCACATCTGAATCCTTGGAAAGCAGATAGCATGCATCGGCAAACATCGTAAGTCCGCTGTCCTCGCGCATCTGCCTTCTTCCGATGAAGATGTACGGTCTGTTCTTCTCAACTATCCTGTTGAACGTATCGAAGCTCTTGCCGTAAAGCATAACTTCAAAACGACCGGTCATATCTTCGCACCCTATCGTTGCAATCATGGTCTTTTTCTTCGTATAGCTGGTCCTCTTGGACGTTACCATGCCGCACATTACCACTTCGCGGTTATCGTCTAACGCCTCAGCGCCCTGCAATTCGGCGATGCTTTCAGCCTCGGCAGTATCAAACGTTATCAGCTTCGAAATAATGTCGTGGTACGGAGCAAGAGGGTTGCCCGAAATATAGATGCCAACCATCTCTTTCTCATAACCGAGCTTTGTCTCCTCAGGGTATTCGGGAATATCCGGTATGTATATTCCCGTATCATTTCCGACATCCCCTCCGAGATCGAAAAGCGACAGCTGCCCTTCAATGTTGCGGTTGGCGGTCTGAGCGAGCTTGTCGAGTTCCGTCTGTACGCAGCCGACCATCTGGGCCCTTGTAAGTCCGAAGCTGTCCATGCAGGAAGCCAGGATGAGCGATTCCGCGACGTTACGCTTAACACCTATCTTCGATGCCCTTATGACAAAATCATCGAAAGTCTTGTAAGGTCCGTTCTTTTCCCTGTCGGCAAGGATCTCAAGCACGGCGCTTTCGCCCACATTCTTTACGGTCGACATTCCGAATCTTATCTTCCTGTCACTCTCAGTCGTAAATTTCTCACGGCTCTTGTTTATATCCGGCGGGAGAACCTGTATTCCCATCTCGGCACAGCAGCTGATGTAATGTGACGCCTGCGCAAGTTCGGTCCTGAAGGAGTTGATGTTTGCCGCCATGAACTCTGTCGGATAATAGTATTTGAAATATGCGGTCCAGTAACCGACGACAGCATAGCAGGCCGCATGTGACTTGTTGAAAGCGTACCCCGCAAATCCCGCGACATCATCGAATATCTTTGCGGCAACCTGTTCAGGAACACCACGTTTTACAGCACCGTCGACCTGCCTGCCCTTATCGTCAGTGCCGCCGTACATGAAGAGCTGTCTGTAGTTCTCCATGATCGACTTCTTTTTCTTGCTCATCGCTCGTCTGATATTGTCAGACTGTCCCATCGAGAATCCAGCAAGATCTCTTACTATCTGCATTACCTGCTCCTGATAGATGGCACATCCGTAAGTTACGTTAAGAATAGGCTCGAGAAGCGGGTGATCGTAAGTGATGTGCGAAGGGTTATGTTTGCAGTCCACATACTTGGGGATCTGCTCCATCGGTCCCGGTCTATAAAGTGAGATTCCAGCGATTATATCCTCAAGGCTTTCGGGTTCAAGCTGCTTCATGAACGAAGTCATGCCGCGGCTTTCAAGCTGGAACACGCCCACTGTATCGCCCTTGCTTATCATCTTGAAAATATTGGGATCATCCAAAGGGATCCTCTCAAGATCAATGTCCTTGCCGTAGTTTTGTTTGACCAGATCTCTGGCCTCCTGAAGAACGGTAAGGGTACGAAGACCGAGAAAGTCGAATTTCAGCAGACCGATGCTCTCGACATCAGCCTTGGCAAACTGAACGACTACGGTGTCATCATTAACCGAAAGCGGCGCAATGTCTGTAATGTCCGCTCCCGATATGATTATTCCCGCAGCATGCGTACCGGAGTTTCTCGGAAGTCCTTCAATGCGCATTGCCATGTCAACGACCTTGCGGGCCTCCATATCGTTCTCGTAGCACTCACGGAACTCGCTGCTTATCTCGAGTGCCTGCTTGAGAGTCATGCCCGGCGAGAACGGGATCATCTTCGTGATCTTATTGCTCTGGGCGATCGGCATATTAAGGACTCTGGCAACATCCTTTACCGCCTGGCGTGCCGCGAGCGTACCGAACGTTATAACGTGAGCCACCCTGTCCCTGCCGTATTTCTCAGTGACGTAATCAATTGCGATCTGTCTTCTCTCGTCGTTGAAATCGACGTCGAAGTCCGGCATCGAGACACGTTCGGAATTAAGGAATCTCTCAAAGACAAGTCCGTATCTGATCGGATCGATGTCGGTTATGCCGATGGCATATGCGACAAGCGAACCCGCACCGGATCCTCTTCCCGGGCCGACCGTGACTTCATGTGTCTTTGCATATCTGATAAAGTCCCAGACTATGAGATAGTAGTCGGTATATCCCATGCTGTTTATGACGGAAAGCTCGTGCTCTGCCCTCTTATAGTAATCCTGTGGGTCACCCGTGGGAGGTGTTACCTCAAAGCGCTTCTCAAGACCCTTGTACGTGAGTTCTGACAGATATTCGGCATGTCCCGCATAACCTTCAGGCACTTCGTATACGGGAAGATGAATGGTGTTGAAATCGTAAGACGCATTGCACATCTCGGCGATCTTTCCCGTATTCTCAATTGCGTCAGGGACATCCGGAAAGAAGCGTCTCATCTCAGTCTCGGACTTTACATAGAACTCGTCACAGGACATCTTCATCCTGTTCTCGTCATCGATCCTGGCAGCGGTCGAAATGCAAAGCAGTATATCCTGAGCCTCCGCATCTTCCTGCTTCAGATAGTGGCAGTCATTTGTCGCGGCAAGCGGAATTCCGGTCTCTCGGGACATCTTGATAAGCGCCGAATTAACCGTTGCCTGCTCAGCCGTCGTATTTGCCTGGATCTCAAGATAGTAATTGCCCCTTCCGAAAAGACTGTCATACTTTTCAGCGCATCTTCTTGCGCCGTCGATATCGCCTGATAAGATCATTGATGACAACTTGCCTGCAACGCAGCCTGAAAGGCACACAAGGCCTTCGTGATACTTCTCGAGGAGTTCTTCATCGATCCTCGGTCTTCTGTAAAAACCTTCAGTAAAGCCTGCAGATACAAGCTTATTCAAATGAACAAGACCGATGTTGTCTTTCGCGAGAAGTATAAGGTGATGGTAGTATCTCTCGTGCTGATAAGAAGCGGGATCTTTATCGAATCTTGAAGCAGGGGCAACATAAACCTCACAGCCGATCACGGGATGGATTCCCGCGGCTTCCATCGTCTTATAGAATGACACGGCTCCGTACATAACGCCGTGATCCGTTATCGCGCATGACGTCATACCCATTTCTTTCAGACGCTCTGCGAGTTCGGAGATCCTAATCGCGCCGTCAAGAAGGCTGAATTCGGTATGAAGATGGAGATGACAGAATCCGCTCATTATTTCTTCCCCTTGAGTTCAATAATGATATCACGGATCTCGGCCGCCTTCTCGAATTCGAGATTCTTGGCGGCATTGGTCATTTCAATCGTAAGCTGAGCGATCATCTTCTCGTTCTCTTCCGCTGTACCGCTCGATACACCGTCATTGATAAGACGTGCAGGATCGATACCGCCCTTCTTGCCGGAAGACGACTTGGAAGATACCTTCTCCGCACTGCCTGCGACAATGTCGAAAACATCGCGGACGGCTTTCTTTATCGTCTTCGGAACAATGCCGTGCTCCTCATTGAACGTCTTCTGGATCGCACGTCTTCTGTTGGTCTCACTGACCGCGTTCATCATGGAATCCGTAACCTCATCTGCATACAAGATGACTCTGCCGCGCTCGTTACGTGCGCATCTTCCTATTATCTGTATGAGAGATCTCTCGGATCTGAGGAATCCTTCCTTATCGGCATCAAGTATCATGAGAAGCGATACTTCAGGAAGGTCAATACCTTCCCTCAGCAGGTTGATGCCTACGATTACATCGACCTCATCGTTGCGGAGCTTATTAAGAATCTGCATTCTCTCAACGGCCTTGATGTCGGAATGCAGATACGTAACTCTGACGCCTTCCTTCTCAAGGAATTCCGTAAGGTCTTCGGACATCTTCTTTGTAAGCGTCATTATGAGGCTCTTGTCGCCGCGTTTCTTCTGCTCGGAAAGCTCATGAAGAATGTCTTCGATCTGGCCTTCGACGGGACGCACATAGATCTCGGGATCAAGAAGGCCCGTAGGTCTTATCATCTGTTCTACGACCTGTTCGCTGTGTTCTTTCTCATATTCCGCGGGCGTCGCACTGACGAAGATAGTCTGCCCCATCTTCTGCTCGAATTCGTTGAACTTGAGCGGACGGTTGTCAAATGCTGAAGGAAGCCTGAAGCCGTATTGCACCAGCATCTCTTTCCTCGATCTGTCACCGTTATACATTGCTCCGACCTGCGGGATTGTCTGATGCGACTCATCGATGAACATCAGAAAATCATCAGGGAAGAAATCCATCAGAGTACACGGAGGTTCGCCCGGAGCCCTGCCTGCTATGTGTCTCGAGTAATTCTCTATTCCCTTGACGAAGCCCGTCTCACGCAGCATGTCCATATCATATCTGGTTCTCTGCTCGAGCCTGTAAGCGGCGATCATGTCACCCTTGTCACGGAGTTCTTTAAGTCTTTCTTCGAGTTCTATTTCAATGGTCTCGATCGCATGGTTAAGCTTCTGTCTTCCCGTTGCATAATGCGAAGCCGGGAATATCTCGACATAGTTCTTGGTAAATTCGGTCTTGCCAGTTATGCTGTTGACGTAGCTTATCTTGTCTATCTCATCACCGAAAAAGCTGATCCTTGTAAGAGTGTGCTCGGAATCCGGAGTCCATATGTCGATGGTATCGCCCTTGCATCTGAACGAGCCTCGTTCAGGCGCGAAATCGTTGCGGTTATACTGCATGTTGACCAGCTGTCCTATGACATCCGAAGGCGATATCTCAAGACCCGTCTCAAGGTTAAGCACCATCGACATGTAGTCGCTCTTCTCACCGATGCCGTAGATGCAGGAAACGGATGCGACGATGATGACATCATCACGCGTAAGAAGCGACTTCGTAGCCTCGTGACGCATACGGTCGATCTCTTCGTTAAGGGACGAATCCTTCTCGATATATGTGTCGGAAGCGGCTATGTATGCTTCAGGCTGATAGTAGTCGTAGTATGAAATGAAGTATTCGACGGCATTTTCAGGAAAGAGTTCCTTGAATTCTGCATAAAGCTGACCTGCCAGCGTCTTGTTGTGAGCCAGGACCAGAGTCGGACGCTGTACGCGCTGAATTACGTTTGCCATGGTGAATGTCTTGCCCGAGCCGGTGACTCCCAAAAGAGTCTGGCCGCGCATTCCGCTCTCTATGCCCTTAACAAGAGCATCTATCGCCTGAGGCTGGTCGCCCGACGGTTTGTAATCAGATACCAGTTTAAACATTTGAACTCCTTATAGAGTCATTTTAGAACATTCGTTCGGGCGATACAACAGTCAGAGAGAATTAAATTCTGGTAATCCTGATCTTGTCCTCAAAACCGGCGATCGAACCCGCGGTAGGCGGCAAAGTACCATATGTCAGAGCCGCAGCTGAACCGCATGCACAGGCAATCCTGAAGGTATCTTCGGGAGAAAGGTTATTTGCTATTCCATATGCTAATCCGGCCGTCATCGAGTCGCCGCATCCGGTTACGCAGCGGACATCGAGCTTCAACGCTTCAGCATACATTCTTAATCCGCTCCTGTCGCAGTAAACAGCTCCGTTACCTCCGAGAGAGATCAACGCAATTGATGAACCGACGGAAAGGAATCTGCTTGAAGCTCTGAGTGCAGATTCAACATCTTCATTGATTCCCGCCTCGGCAGCATTTGGCTTGACCGCGAAAGGTACGGAACGCATGCCGTTTACAAGAGCCTCACCGGAAGCGTCAAGAATTACCCTGACGCCCTTATGCGTCAGCTCCCTGATTATCGTTCTGTATATGTCGTTGGGAGCGGAAGGAGGTATCTTTCCCGAGATGACTACTACATCCTGAAGGGTGACCATATCAAGAAGCCTCTTTCTTATTGCGGCACAGGCCTGGAAATCAAATGCAGGACCCTCTTCATTAATATCGGTCGTGACACCGTTTGAATCGACGATCTTAAGATTGGTGCGCGTATTGCCAGTTCCGATCTCGGCACATATGCACTCGATGCCGTCCGCGATGAGCATGTCGTAAAGTTCCTTGCCCGCAGGGCCGCCCGAAAGGAAACATGCGCAAGTAGGCTCGCCTAAGTTCCTCAGTGTTTTCGAGACGTTGATGCCTTTTCCGCCCGGGTCACGCCTGTCGTTTTTGAGACGGTTTAAGCCGCCCCATGCAAAAGGAGCCAATGTGTGAGAACTTACGTCGATCGCGGGATTAAGTGTCAGTGTGTAGATCATAATTCAACCTCAAAAAAACATAAAGCAGACGGATGCGACTATAAGACCAAGCAAGCATCCGGCTATTACCTGAAGCGGAGTGTGTCCGAGCAGTTCCTTGAGCTTCTCCTCATTAGGAAGATCCGTTCCGGTGAACTTCTCGAAAGTATCGGTAAGGACATTAAGCAAAGCCGCCTGTTTTCCTGCCTGCAAGCGTACGTTCATCGCATCATGCATTACGATGATGGCCACGATAAACGCAACGGCGAAAAGCGGTGACGAAAAACCTTCATAAAGACCGACGGCAAGCGCCACCGAAGAAACGGTAGCCGAATGTCCGCTCGGCATGCCTCCGTCTCCGAAAAGCCTCTCAATGCTGAACTTGCCTGTGATTATCACATTATTGATGGTCTTGAAAACCTGCGCCATAAACCAGGACAGGATTCCGATCCACATTATCTTATTATTTATAATCTGTTGAATAATCTCCATCTATTCCTCCAAACCGGCAAACTAATTTTACGACATGAAGCAGTATGTTTACAACAAAAAAGGACCGCAGCTCTCACCGCGGTCCTCTTCAAAAACAAACTCAAAACCTCTTTAAGGAATATCCTGATGCTTGAATGTTACATAAACATCAAGGACTGAGAATAACAGAATAATGAACAATTTGTTAATTCGTAAAAATCTGCTCAGTCGTAATAATCAAACTCAAGATCCTCGATCCTGACTGTATCCCCTTCCTTAACGCCGATCTTGCGGAGTTCTTCAAACACTCCGGATGCCTCAAGAGTTCTTTGGAAGAAGTTCGTTGATTCGGTGTCCTCAAAGTTCGTCGAATTGAATATCTTCTTTATCCATGCACCCGTGATTACATAAACGCCGTTCTCGTCGATCACGATATCAAACTTCTTCTTGTCCTCTTCAAACTTATAGGTCTTCTCATCCGTTCTGACAACATCATGAAGTACCGTGGGAGGAAGCTTGGATACCATCTCGGTTATCTTGTCAGAGAGTTCTTTTATGCCGATGCGTCCTGCGGCGGAAATCACGAACACATTCTCGTATCCTAACTTTTTGACGGCTTCAGTGAATTTCTCGACAGCTTCGGGCTCAGCCGCATCGCACTTGTTTGCGACAACGATCTGAGGTCTTGATGCGAGTTCGCAGTTGAACTCCTTAAGTTCCTTGTTGATCGCGTTGAAATCATCGATCGCATCTCTTCCTTCGCTGCCCGAGACGTCAACAACATGGATAAGCAGTCTCGTACGCTCGATATGTCTTAAAAAATCATGGCCTAAGCCTGCGCCCTGATGTGCATCCTCGATGATACCCGGAATATCGGCAATGACATACGAGAAATCATCAACTGACACAACGCCCAATACAGGTTCTAGTGTCGTGAAAGGATAATCCGCAATCTTCGGCTTTGCCCTCGTAAGAACGGAAAGAAGAGTCGACTTGCCTGCATTCGGGAAACCTACGAGACCGCAGTCAGCAATAAGCTTAAGTTCGACCGAGAGATTCAGTTCTTCACCGGGCGTTCCGGGAGTGGCAAACTGAGGAGCCTGACGGACGGAATTTGCGTAGTGCATGTTTCCGAGACCACCCTTGCCGCCATGAGCAACAAGTACCTTCTGGCCGTCTTCGGTGAAGTCTGCAATCAATTCACCGGTATCTGCATTTCTGATCACGGTACCTACGGGAACTCCGATCTCAAGATCCTCTCCGCATCTGCCGTACATCTTGCGGTTACCGCCTTTGACACCATTTTCGGCAACGAACTTGTGCTTGAAACGGAAATTCTGAAGGCTGGTGAGATTTCTTGCAGCAACAAACACGACGTTGCCGCCGTCGCCGCCATCTCCGCCGTCCGGACCGCCGTTGGTTATGTATTTCTCCGTGTGAAAGCTAAGAGCACCGGCTCCACCGTCTCCTGCCTTTACGTAAATCTTCGCGTGATCGATAAACATGTCTGATACCTGAAAAAAGAGAGCAGCCGTCATGAAATGACAGACTGCTCTTCGTAAACCGCTTAAAAATCCTTAGCTTACTATTAAGCTACGGGATAAACGCTTACCTGCTTCTTGTCCTTGCCCATACGCTCATACTTGACGGTGCCGTCGATGAGAGCGAAGAGTGTATCGTCAGAACCGATACCGACATTTGTGCCGGGATGAATCTTTGTTCCGCGCTGTCTGACAAGAATATTACCGGCTAAAACGGTCTGTCCGTCGCCTTTCTTTGCACCTAACCTCTTGGACTGGGACTCACGGCCGTTCTTGGTGGAACCCATTCCCTTCTTATGTGCAAAGAGCTGTAAATTAAACTTAATCATAAATTACACCTCCGGTGTTCTTGAGTGAATAATCTCTACGTACCTTTTCTTGCCTTC
>JAEEGL014114997.1_pt1 | contig 30812 bp, 26 predicted proteins | sample 9134231 | NCBI WGS metagenome assembly JAEEGL01 (sample SAMN16246548, study PRJNA631951) | gut metagenome | biome: gut microbiome; feature: rumen; material: fiber-attached | host: Bos | place: Iran: Karaj | collected 2018-10 | reverse complement strand
TTTAAAGTAAATGATTATTTCTTTTCCATAGTATGAATAATAGTATTCAAATAACATGTTTATATACAGCCGAGTACACAACGGCACCTTTCCATATGATTTTCATGGTAGAATGAGATAAATTCACTATTTTTGCAGCGCAAAACATTAATACATTAAGAATGGATAATTTTTATACTGTAGATTTCTCTCTGAAAGAACAAAGTAATGGTCGCACACTAACTGCTGTATCTGATCTTATTGAGGCATTTAAAGCATTGTATAGTGGGGTATATTATATCTTATCTAATAAAAATGAAGTAGATTGTTCTAAAGTAGAGAACAGCATCAGTATTGATTCTTTCAGTAGTGAACAAGAACACTTTATATTACGTGTCAAGACGTCAGACGATGATATAACACATGCATTCATGCGTAGAAATCTTCGTTTCATCTCTTTGTGTATGGACAAAGAAAAGAAAGAGGAATTTGAGACTCAATGTCTTGGTAGTATTAGATACTTATTCAGGACGCTGTTCCGAACAATAATAAATCTTGGCGTATCAAAAGTTGAGATTTCTTATATCAAAGCAAAGTACATACTGACAGAAGAACGGATCTTGGATTTTATTCGTGGTAAAGATAATTATAGTGGAAGTAGAATGTCTTCAGAAATCCAAGACGGTATGAGATATTTAGACTCCATTTTCTCGCAGATAAGAGAATACCTTAACTACGCAAGTTCTAAGAGTCAATTTTATGAAAATCCCCAATTAATATTTCGGGGTATTTATAGATTCTATCCTGGAACAGAAATCAACAGTAAATTGATTAAGGATAGAATCAGACAAACTCCAAAAGAGCATCTTGATTTAGAAGAAGAACTATCATATGTAAAAAAAGATTTAATCTGCTCTTCATTGTCAGTTAGATTGAGAGATATTTCATCTGGATTAACTCAAAATAATGCTTATATAAGGTCTCATTATGTCAATGCACTCGAAGATTTAATCCAAAAAGCCAAGCACATGTATCCTGGAAAATATACGGATTGTATGACAGATTTAGACATTTTGGCAGATTTACAGCACAATGGTGGGGCGACATGCTTAGTTGATTTTAGTAAAAACGTCCTAACATCAATCTGGTTTGCCTGTAGTTCTGAAAGAGACAGCAATGGTTTTCTGTATTGCTACAATGTTATGGAGGACATGATAAAAAATGATGCCTTAACCAATATTCGTCCAGAGGATGAAAAGAAGCAGATTGCAGAATTACTCTCACAAACATATCGCGAGACCAATGTGTGCTCAAATGTAGAAACTAGGTTCTGCCTATGGGAGCCTTCAAAGAAAAATAATCGCATATTTAGACAAGACAGCGTATTTATTTTTGGAATAGAGAAATTTGAAGTTGATAAACATGCGATAAAAGTTATTGGCATCAAATCAGAATGGAAATTACCTATTTTGTCAGCGTTAAAAGCTATATATAATATCACTGGAGCAACGGTATATAGTGACTATGTTGGATTTGCCAGTAATGCAAATAAGAAACGTCCATATCGTAAGATGGCAGACGGTGCATACACTAGAGGCTATATGAATATGATAAAAGGGAATTATAATAGTGCAATAGAGTTCTTTAAGCTTTCAGAAATCGAGATGTGCAGAGAGAATGACCAGGATCAAATGAAACTTTTAGAATTACATTTCTCTTTAGGGGTTTGTTACAAGGGGCTAGCTCGTCAAAACAAAGAAATTCATTATTACGAAAATGCTCTTTTAGAATATGGTCAAGTTATTCCAATTGCAAAGAGCTTGGTTGAATGCCAACATATCATAAATGCTGATTATTATAGACATAAAGCGATTCGTGCATATAATGCTCGAATTGCTCTAATGTACGATATCTCTCGATACGAACAAGCCATTAAAGAGTGTGATGATATTAAATATGATATTAATAGAGGTTGGCTACAATCATATAAAGAAGGGAATGGTATACTTACATCTAAGTACTGCGAGATATCTGTATTAGAACTGCAAGTATTAGTCTTATTATCAATCAAAGAGCAGAGTAGAATACATGATGTAATAGAGCGTTATAATATCCTAAGTTTGGTAAAAGACATCCGCAAATTCCCCCGATATAAGAAAAGATTAGATTTTATGGGGTTGCTAAAAGAATTCTATATCTGTTTGGCTTATATCTTAACAATACATGATAGGTCAACCATTGAATCAAGACATTTAATAGATCGCATTACCACGCAATGGAGTGTGCGCATCAAATTTGATTCGAAGAGGAAGGCGGGAGATTATATATTATGGAATTTTTCTGATTTAAAGAAAACTATTGATTCGATATCAAAGGATTCGCCATTTTTCGAGAAAAAAGGAATTTTACAAGACCTTACGGCTAATGCCATATCACTTCGTGATTCATTTCAGATGTATGGATGGTGGAGTAAGAAAAATATCTGAACTCGATTTTGGGTCTTTTCTATAGAAACATCCATATCTATTTTATAAGGATGCAACAGGCTCTTCGCATTTCAAGTTTGATTATAGCCATATTTCTCATGGCGGGGTGTCGGCGTGAGTCGCAAATGAACTTGTTGGCAGAGGCGGAGGCGTTCTTGCCTGTGGAACCGGATAGCGCGGATGTGAGGCTGAGGATGGTGGATGTGCAGCAACTTGATGGAGATGAGGAGGAGGCCTTTTATGCACTATTGCGCACCATGACGGATGCCATGCAGGGCGCAACGTCACCGAATGACACTCTTGTTAATCGGGCATATAACTTCTATCGGCAGAAATCTAAAGACGGCACTTCATCAGACCAAGCTTTGGTTAAACATTTTGCTCAGTCTGCCATGTATATGGGTGATTGGTACGCAGGCCACGATAGCGACAAGGCAAGTGAAGATTGTTACCGACAAGCTATCAAATACTCGGAGAAGGCAGAAGATTGGCATACTTGCTATATCGCATATAGTTGCCTCGCAGAACAACTTAATTTGGCGAATCCCGCCGAAGCGTTGGACTTGATAAAGAAAGCTATAGGTGTTTATGAAAAATGCAAAGATAACAGTAAAAATTTAATCTCCTTATATGATTATGCAGCAAATCATGCAGCTCAAATTGCTTATGTTGAAAACACAAGCTTTCAACTTGCCATAGATTATGCGCATAAAGCATATTGTTTAGCCCTAGACAGTAGCTATACAGATTATTGCAACCAAACGAAAGAACAAATAGCACAGGTTTATTGGCTGAAAGAAGATTACCATGAAGCTCTCAAATACATCCAAGATATTCATTTGGAAGAATTAGAATCGAATGCATCCTTGACAACAAATATTAGAATAGCACAATACTATTTGAGCTGTGACTCTATTTTGAAGGCCAAGGAGTTATATAAATCGCCAAAGGTTATCTCAGACAAAACGCTAACCTATCTGTATGCTCGCGGGTTAGCAGAAGTAGCAGCCCATCAGCTGAATAAAGATTCCATACTTTTCTATATGGACTCTGCCTTTACGGCTTCTGAAGCTATGTTCTTGGATGCACTTCAAACCAAAGATGATTATTTCCATGACAACCTTGAAAAGGAGAAAAAGAACGAAAGGCTTATCTATAAGGATAAATTAAAAACGTGGATATTTGGTGGAGCCATCTGTATGATACTTCTCAGCTGTTTGCTAATGGGGCGAGTTCTCATCCTTCGAATCAGGATGCAACGTGAGCAGCGCCGGAACAGTATCATACAAAGGAAGTATGAGATAGAGAGGAATATTGAGGAAAAGAGACGCGTTGAATGTGAAATGCAGCTTTTGAGAGAGCAGCAGGATCGCAAAGAGGAAGAGGCCAAGCACCTACAACATGAAATGGAACTCCTTCAAGACCGACAGCAAGCTTTAGCAGACAGCCACCAAAAGAAAACTGCCGCCATTAAGCACCTACAAAGATACATCATAGACAGAACCGATGTCACAAAGAAACTAAAGGGGAGTACCACCCATGTGAGGATGACATCAAAAGAGTGGACTGATGTGGAACAGTTACTTGATGAAATAGATGACCGACGTATCTCCAAAATTCGAGCTCGTTTCAAAGATTTGTCCATTGATGATATTCGCTTATGTGTGATGGTTAGGATTGGTATGTCAAATCCTGCCATCGGCAACGTATATGGTATCACTCCATCCGCAGTACAACATCGCAAATTGACACTAAAGAAGAAAGGCTTTGGGGTGGATGATCCCGATATCACTTTAGACGACTTCCTCGCTTCTATCTAAGCTCGATGATGCTGTTTACACCCTCTTTTTCCATAGAACAGCGCTCTCCTTTCCATATTTAGCCCAAAGTGTATTACTGATGCGAACCGATAACTATTTGATTTGCAATTGTAAATGTGCCCTCTTCTCTTAAGTGTTTTTTCCATAGTGCATCCTTGAGGCTCACAAGTTTTGTGTGTACCTTTGCACCGCAAAACCCTTTTAATTTTTATGCACTATGAAAAAGTTTTTATTGACACTCGCAGCAATGCTGTTCTGCTTGACATCTAACGTCAGTGCAGGAAAGAAAATCGTATTCTCTGGAACGACGCAATCTGTTTCCAAGCCTAAGAGTCCACAATTGCATCCCGTCTCTATTGCGGGCGAATATGATGCCGAGGAGTTGACTATTGATTTTGTCAACTATGATGGTGATGTAACCATTACAATGGTAGATGTGACAACGCATCAAACTGTCTGTGTAGAGAACGAGGCCATTGTCTCCCCTGACACTATATCTGTTGACCTTTCGACACTACCCAGTTCCACCTATTATATATTTATAGAGCTGGATAATGGAGATTGCTACTATGCCTCCATTCAAATCTGAATACCTTTCTCATTTTCTAAATCATCTGTTTCATGAGATTCTTCTCTGTGAAACAATCAAAGACTGCTTGTAGGAGCACGGCCCTATTACTGGGCCTGCTTCTGCTCAGCAGTTGCCATTCCGACCTAACACGCTATGCTGGTGACAATGCATCGGAGTTGGAAAAAGTACTTCTCTATTACAAGTATTTCTGCTGGGATTCGCAAAAGTACGAGGCTGCAAGGTTCCTAATTGAGAATATGAAGTATCATTATTCGCAGGGACGTATTGTTTCCAACGACTCCGTTTTAGAAGCCTGGCGGGCGGAAACAGATAGTATCTATGAAGCAACGGTGAGTGGTCACACTATCCATGATTTCCCATGGGACAGCCTGAAAGTGCGTCAAAAACAGCGCAGGGCAATCATTGAGTCCGATACCTTACCCGATGTCGAAGCCGACATGATCATCCGGCCAGACATGGAAACACTCACTTTCGATTTTCTTACCGAGCATATCGACCATGCTTTTAAGGTATGGCGCGAATCTAAGTATGCACGGAACCTGACCTTCGATGAGTTCAAGGAGTACATACTACCCTACCAATCTGTCAAGGGCTATGGCTTCCTCGAAACAGGACAGCGGTATGAGGACTTGTTCGGAAAGTACATCCTTCGCAGCGATTCGGACAGCCTTGCATCTACCGTTGCATATTACAATAGAGCCATCAATGGTTTACGTGACTTAAACGGCAAGACACATCGCAAAGTGCTTGCAGGCATTTATGACCTTTATTCGCGCGACTTCCACGATTGCGTAGATATTGCCAGTTATGGTTGCAACATTCTTCGCGCCTGTGGTGTTCCCACCGTTGTGGAATACAACGTCAGCTACCGCGAATGGGCTGGCCGTCATTATCACTGCGCTGTTTATAACGACTCCACAAAGACTTGGGAGTGCTTCAACCCGGAGTCCTCACTTCCTGGCGATGGGAGTTGGTCATGGGAACCGACCATGAACATTCACCGCATCACCTACGGTGCACAAGCAGACTCACCCTATTTCCTCCGTGCCGAGGGCGAATATGTACCGCCTATCATGGACAATCCTTGCATGAAGGATGTCACGTCACTTTACAAACCGACGACCACCCTCACACTACCCATCAGCATAGAGGGCAGCAACAAACTTGCCTATCTTGCATCCTACAATTTCAACAGCGAAGGCATCATACCAGTCACTTGGGGTGCCATAGACAGGGAGAAAAACACTGTGACATTCCAGAATGTACTCTATGATGCCATCTATTTCCCCATCTACTATCCTTCTGAAAGCTATCGGACATTCGGCGAACCATTCTATGTGACAGAGACTGTAGGTAAAACCCAGATTTGCTCTTTGCCTGATGTTGATGAAACGACAGAGTGTTGGGAGTCACTGTTGTTGACCCGCAAGTTCCCACGCAAGGAGAGCATGATGAAGGTGGCCGAGGAACTGGTTGGAGGCCGTTTCCTTGGTGCCAACAAACGGGACTTTAGTGACGCCGTTACTCTCTACGAGATACCCGAAGCACCGCTCCCTTATTTCCGTGACTATACCCTCACACGCACTGGACGTTTCCAATATTACCGTTTCCAAGCTTCTGACGAACACCCACATGCCAATATCTCCATGCTGGAATGGATTGCGCCGTCATCCTACGGGTATAAGAACACCATGCCGCCTACGCCGCCGCACATCCTCTGTCCGGAAGATTCCATCTTGCTTCAAAGTGACACACGTCTTGTGAAGTTATTGGATGATGAGTCATGGGACAAGATGAAGTGGAAGGCTGAGTACGATGGCAATATGCAGACATCGCCAGGTGCCTATCCCAGCATCACATTGTGGCTGAAACAGCCGCAGGTGCTTACCCGCGTCCGATTTGCACCACTCAACGCAGACAACGGCATCCAAGCAGGTGATGAGTTTGAGCTGTATTACTGGCAGGGTGGGTGGCAATACATCGCTGCGGCTAAAGCCAAATATGAATACGTCATCATCAATGATGTTCCCAAGAATAAACTCTACTGGCTTCGCAACAAAAGTACAGGCAAAGAAGAACTGCCCTTTATTATCAAAGATGGTAGGCAACTATTCATTTATCATGACATCCTGAAATCAAACACATTACAATAAGGCGATATTGCCATATAACAATCCAAAAACAAAATTCAAAATGAAAAAGAACATTCTCAAGTTCACACTTGTTGTGGCGGCTCTTGCCATAGCGGGCTATGGCGGAGTAAAAGCATACAATACGTATGCAAATTGTGACAATCCTAAGAATCTGTTTTTGCAGAATGTAGAGGCATTAGCCGAGGAAACTAATGAAAGCATGGATAACTATTATCTTCATCATCATAGTTGTAAGGTTACTGCCACGGCTGCATTAGCAATTATCTTTAAGGTCAAAGTTGGTGCTACTATAGACCTCACAGACATGACACAGTTTTACAATCATGTTGAGGCAGGTGGAGAAGGGCCATGTCAAAAAGGCACAGATAAAACCTGTAATGATGCCGTGAATTCTGTTCTTCATGGAGCGTAATTAATAATCTATTCTCATTAAAATTATGATTATCCGCAAGAATGGACTTCTGATAATTGAATTAATTATTATCAATTTGAGGTGCTGTAATTGTGGATAGTCATAATTAAAACACATAACGAAACATATAATGAAACAACGTAATAATTGGATAGCCATCTGTACTTTGGCACTTCTGCTTGTATCATGTAAGATGAATCAAGATACGATTAACGATTGTATCTTTATAGGCAATTCTAATGCATCTGTTGAACTATCGTCGATTTTCAACAACTATAAATTAACGCCATTACAGGAAGACTCTTTTTTATATATTGGGGAGGTCGAAAAAATCAAACATTATGAGGAACACTACTTTATTTCTGATATGCAAGGACAATATATAGCTTCATACAATCCAGAAGGCCATTTACAAAATATATTTCATAACACAGGGCATAGCAATGAAGAATATGTCAAAATTTTGGATTTTGATTATGATGGGGAGAACATATATGTTTTAGCTTATCCATACAAGTTGTTCAAACTAGATATGAATTTGGAAATAATCGATGTGAAAAATCTTGCAGAAGATTACGCGAACATAAGCTGTATAAGAGGTATGGTTTATATTTATTCAGACCAAAGGAACCAACTATGCTATATTGATGAGAATGAGGAAATACAAATTCTGCATAGCGGAGAAGTCCTAAAATCATGTCCCAAGTATAATTTACCAATATTTCATAAAATAGATGACAAACTGTTATACACATCCGATGGCAGTGACACAATCTACCAAATAGAAGGAACCGAAGTGCAACCATGGCTATGCATAGATTATGAGCGAAAGGAAGATATTTTAGAAAGGTATGCTCAGGACAAAATCCTTCAAGGAATGGAGCGCATTCAATATCCATATCCCGCAATAAGAACAATAATGAAACTTGAAAATAGCTATTTGATATTGTATACTTATAGACAAGTTTACAGAATTGCAAAGATTGATGCATCAAATAAAGGACTCATTGAGGATGGGGATGTGGTAGGTACGCCACTGCCACAAGTACAAAGTGATGGAATGATATTATCAACAACTTATTTTGATAAAGATACACGGCTATTCTTGAATTCTAAGGAAATAGACTCATACGATTGTATAAAAATTCCCAAAGATGGATGTACCGCCATTGTAGAATACAAAGAATAATAATTACGTATGAGAAACATGAAAAAATTGTTAGGCTATACCTGACACTGACTTATTTCAGTAATCTGTCATTGGTATGTGGAAAGACAAGCAATTAAAAAATAGCAAGCATGTATTCCTTCTTGTTACATTCTTCATCATGCTGACATCTGCTTGCTCCTATCATAATTCTGATCTTGAAACCCAAATCTTTATGTTAACTCACAATAGGATAGTTTGCGACTATGACTCTCTATTGTTTGTGGGAGGCAATCCCATGAAACAGATGAACGAGCCTATCAATTACAATTTGACAATCTATTTTGATAGTACTGAGTGCTCTAGCTGTTCAATTAACAATATATATCAATGGACCGACCTTATAGAGCAATTAAACAAAAAACAAAAATCAATAAGAACAACTTTTATATTTTCACCTCCTCGGACAGATTTAAGAAGAGTTATCTACTTAGCACAGCATTCTCAGTTCAGAAATGGTATATATATAGACACTTGTTCCTATTTCATCCGAGCCAATCCACATATTCCAAGCAACAACCTAATGCACACATTCTTACTGAATGACAAGGATAGTGTTATTCTTGTGGGCAATCCTCAATCAAATCCCAAGATCAAGGAACTCCTTTTCCATATTCTTGAAGAATCAAAACAATGATTGCTCCATTAAAAGTACATAAATATAGTCTGGCTACGGTTTTAGTTTGGCTAATGGGAACATTATTCCTTTCGTCCAGCCTTATGAAAGCAGTTAATGTATATTCTTTCTCACAGACCATCAACTCCTTTTGTGGCCTGTTAGGATTGGATGGGTTTTATGGATATGGAGTATTGTTAGCTATCTTGATATGCACGATAGAATGTCTATTGCCGTTACTTTCTATAAGTAATAGATATAGAGGTATTGTGGTATGGTGCTACCCTGTTATGACGGGCTACTTCACTTATATCACCTTCATCAACTATACAGACTTCTATGGTGGCATAGAGTCATGTGGCTGCTTTGGTGAGTTGATACACCTGTCACCAGCGGCATCATTCTATAAGAACGTGGTTCTGCTCCTGTTGAGCATTGTGCTTTTGGCCATACATATTCGAGAAAAATGGCGAAACAAAGAACCGTTATTCCCGTCAGTAAGATTTGATGCCTATATAGTTCATGCGCTGGCAGCATCTATTATGCCGCCTCTCTTTTCTTTCTTTTTCCTCAATCGCTTGCCGCACGCTCCATATTTACTCTTGTATCTGGCACTCTGCGTAACGGGAATTATTCTTTGCGTTAAATACGTCATACGAAATAGCATATCGGAATCATGAGAATTATCTATAGACTCTTCAAATGGTTATGTATAGCAATGGGCGGTGGTGCATTGCTATATACGGGCTGGCTCTTGATGAGAGTGTTCCTCGTGGATCAGTTCATCATACCTACAGAGTCTATGGAACCTACGCTGATGCCAGGTGATAGGGTCATCGTCAATAAAGCTATCATGGGGGCACGTGTCTATTCCGACTTCCATTTCAATCAAGAGGGGATAAAGCTGAAAAGTTGGCGCACCCGAGGATTACGACGTTTGCAGCATAATGACATCGTTGTCTTCAACTTCCCGAAGCATGACGACAAGATTAATTTCGTCATTAACCATGTCTATGCCAAGCGTTGTGTTGCTCTGCCTGGCGACTCCATTAGCATCGTTAATGGGCATTATGTCAACAACAACTACGAAGGTACATTAGGTTTAGAAAGCGAACAGTCACGGTTGGCGAATATCCCCGACAGCATCATTGACCCGTCCGTGCTATATACACTACCATACGACGCACAGCTTACTTGGACGATTAAGGAAATGGGGCCACTCTATGTTCCCCGTAAGGGTGATAGGATTCTGATTACGCCCAAGGAAGCCAACCTCTACCGCCTTATATTGGAATGGGAAACAGGCAAGAAAGTGTCCTGTGATTCCATCGTCTATCATACATTCCAACACGATTACTACTATCTCTGTGGCGATAATGTCCTCAACTCCTGTGATGCCCGCTATTGGGGCTTCGTACCAGAAGAGTATATCGTCGGAGTTGTCACTCATATCACCTATTCCACAAATCCCTACACGGGAAAACGAAGAAAGGAACGAACATTAAAGCATGTATAGAGTGAAGTTGGTGGTAATGTCTTGTGTAGCCGCCATGCTATGGTTCGCTGCGCAACCTGTAGAACGTGTTTGGTGTCATACGGATGTTACACTCTCCTACGCTATACCCGTGCTCACTTTGATAGGTGTGGTACTTATTTGGATTAAGAGAAATAAAAGATTCACTCTTTCCCGGCTTGATATCGTTCTTATCACATGGTTCCTCTATGCGATGGGGCGTGCATACTTTGATGCTTCCTACCCGTGTGCTACCTTCTGCCTACGCACCATGCAAATGATGATGCTGTATGTAGCATTACGACTGCTATTCACATCCTCACACATGCGAGAGGAATATATCGTTTTGGCCCTGATTCTATATGGTCTGTGGGAAGCATGGTTAGGCTTCGGTCAGTTCATACACGGTAATAGTCGTCATTACTTATATCTTCTGACTGGCTCGTTCCTTAATCCTGGTCCTTATTCTGCTATCTTGGCAATGGGTTTGGTGATGGCTTTGGTTAGCAGAAAGAAGATGATGGATAGAAACTTAAATTCTTCATTTTTCACTTTTCATTTTTCACTTTCTTCTTTACTCTATCTTCCCATCGCATTTTTTGCCATCATTTTGCCCGCGACATGGAGCCGTGCGGCATTACTCGCCACTGCTATTTGCGTGGGCATTATCTATTGGAAGGAATGGAAGCGTTGGCGGTGGAGTGTGATTGCATCGGGCATCGCGGTAGGCTTAGGGCTGTATTTCATCAAGGCAGGGTCTGCTGATGGCCGTTCAATCATTTATCTTATCTCCATTCTGAGCATAATGCATCATCCTATCCTTGGTAGTGGTATTGGAAGTTTCTTCCACCAATATGCAGAAGAAATGGCACGATTTAGTCAGGGACATCCCGACTTCAATTTTCAAAGTGCCGATGTACTGGATTATGCGTTTAATGATTTATTACGAGTTGGAGTAGAGCAAGGATTCGTGGGAATTGGCTTCGCCACCGCAGTGATTATTCTTGTGTTTCGCTCTTTGAGGAACAAGGGACACGTTCTTGGAATGGGCTTATTGGCACTCCTCATCTTCTCCTTATTCTCCTATCCTTTTGAATTGTTGCCTTATCAGATTATTATGGTTCTCATCCTTGCATATGCAGGCACCTCCGAACCAACAACTATTCAAAATGGGTGGAAGAAGCAAGTGCTTCATAGATATGTCTTTCCGATTTGTTGCTTGCTGTTCATGGTTCCCGTCTCCGTATTTGTCAATCATCAGATAGAGCAATGTGCTCAAGCAGAAACGGACTATCGGATGATGGCAGGGATTCATGATGCCGCTTTCCTTGATGACTATTATGAATTGTTGCCACTCCTCACAGAAAATTCTCGTTTCCTGTTTGATTTCGGCAAAATGTTGGCCGTACAAGGACGATACAATGACAGCAATACCATGTTAAGACAAGGTGCTTTAGTCTGCAATGACCCTATGTTCTATGTGATACAGGGGAACAATTATAGAGATATGGGAGCTTATTCTGAAGCGGAAACAGCCTACCGAAAAGCCTACCTCGTCCTACCAAATCGCCTATATCCTCTTTACCAACTCATGTGCCTATATGAGCAGACTGGTGAGACGCAGAAGATGTGGCAGATGGCTCAACAAGTCATTGACTTCAAAGTCAAAGTGGAATCACCCGCAACAAAGGAAATGAAAGATAATGCAAGACAACGACTTATAGGAATGTGAATGTTATGAAGCGAATATACATTATATCCATATTGTTTTTCTGCCCGTGTTGTAAGGCCGCACAGCTCTCTATGAGAGATGCCATCGGTCTTGCGCAACAGCAGTCCTACGAGGCGATGGTGGAGAGGCTGAGCTTTATGAGCCAGTACTGGAGCTATCGGTCGTTCCGTGCGGAGCTGTTGCCTGCGGTGAATATGTCGGGCGGACTGCTCCAGTTCAACCGCTCCATGGTGGAGGCACGCAACTTCGATGACGGCCGCATATCGTATGTGGAGAACAACTCTATGAGCAACAGCCTGTCATTGTCCATTGACCAGAACATCGTGCCATTGGGTGGCAAGCTATCCTTGCAGTCGTACCTATATAGGTTGGATCAGTTCAGCTATGATACGCGCATCTATAATTCACAGCCGCTACGTCTGACATATACGCAGCCGCTACGGGCCTACAACAGCTTGAAATGGCAGAAGAAGACGGAGCCGCTGAAATATGAGCGGGCAAAACGAGCCTATTTGGAAGCGATGGAAGGGGTGACCATCACAGTGGTGGGGCTGTTCTTCAATGTGCTGTCAGCGCAGTCAACCTACCAGCAGAGCGTGAGTAACCTGAAGGATAGGCAGTATTTGTTTGACATCGCCAAGAAACGTTTTGAATTAGGGACTGTCACCAAGAGCGAAATTCTGCAATTGGAGCTGTCCCTGCTCAATGCGCAAGTGGAAGTGAGCAACAATCTGTTGACACTGAATAATCAGCGCTTCAAGTTGTTCTCCTATCTTCGCATCCCCGACTATGAGGATGTAGAGTTATTGCCGCCATACGCTATACCCGATATGACCATCAACACGGATGATGTCCTGAGCAAGGCACTTGCCAACTCCACACACTCGCTGTCGCAGCAAGTGACCTTGTTAGAAGCACAGAAGGTGGTGGCGCAGGCCAAGGCGAACAAGGGCATACAGGTTCAGCTCAATGGCGAAGTGGCCTTGAACCGCACAGCTGACACTTTCCGCGATGCCTATAAAAGATTGCGGGACAATGAAATAGTAGGTCTTACAGTCTCACTACCCATCTTTGACTGGGGTGTGAGCAAAGGACGGGTGCGGATGGCGCAAGCTGATCTGGAAGTTACCCGGACACAGTTAGAACAGGCGCATGAGGCATACCTCCAGGACCTGCGAACGAATGTGCTGCAGTTCAACACTCAGGCAGGGCAATGCAAGAACGCGATGCGGGCACAGGACATCGCAGATGAGCGTTATGACATCACCAAGCGACGTTTTGAGACAGGAGCCGTGACAGTGACAGACCTCAATACGGCCCAACAAGAATCGGAGAGCGCACGGGCGCAATATATTCGCTTGCTGCAAACCTATTGGACGGACTACTACACATTGCGCAAGGCTACGCTCTATGACTGGATTCATGGGCATGATCTTGATGTGGATTTTGAGGAACTGATAAATAGGAGATAGATAGAGAAATAAGAAAATAAGAGAATAAGATATTAAGAGAATAAGATATTAAGAGAATAAGAATAATAAAAAAGATGAAAGTTAGGAGCTTACAGATACTACTATTGAGCTGTCTTGGGATTAGTTCAATGATGCTATCCTGTCGCCAAAAGGCCGAGGAAAGGTCTTATGACTTGGAGAAGCATGAGCAGACGATGAGCGAAACGTATGTTGATACGATGACGCTGCATGTGACACCGTTCGACAAACAGATTGTCTGTAATGGCAGGTTGAGGGCCAAGGCCAAAAGCGACCTGACCTTTCTTTCTCAAGGCGTAACAACCGAGATCTTTGTACAGGAAGGGCAGCGTGTGACGAAGGGAGCACTCATAGCCTCATTAGACAAGAGGGAACGGACACGCGAAGTGGAGAAAGCGGAGCATGAGGTGTATCGAGCCAAAGTGGAACTGACAGACAAGCTCATAGGTTTAGGTTATGACGCAGACATGGCGAATGTCCCCGCTGATGTGATGCAACGGGCAGAAGTCACGTCGGGCTACTACACGGCCAAGTACCAGTTGCAGTCGGCAAGGACTGCCTTGGAAGAATGTAATCTCTATGCTCCATTCAGAGGGCGCATTGCTAACTTGGATGCAAGGTCTTTCCAGCGGACGGAGAAGGTATGTACACTTATCGATGACTCGCAGTTTGAAGTGGAGTTCAAGATACTGGAAGCAGAGTTGGAACATATCGGCAAAGGGCAGAAGGTAAAAGTGTCGTCCTTTGTGGAGGACAGTGTGACATACGAGGGTGTTATCACAGAAATCAATCCGTTGGTGGATGACAAAGGACTCATCAAGATTATGGCACGGATGGCGAATAAAGGGGATGAACTGATGGATGGCATGAATGTCCGCGTGGTTGTGGAACAGCGTGTACAGAATATGTTTGTCGTGCTAAAAGATGCTGTAGTAGAGCGCGACGGTTACCATGTCATCTTCCGTTATGAGGACGGTCATGCCGTCTGGACATACGTTGATATTGTCTATTCCAACATCAACTCGTTTGCCATCACAGGCTGTCAGCGAAAAGAGACAACCATACACGAAGGGGATATCGTCATCACCTCTGGGAACCTTAACTTGTCAGATGGGACAGAAGTAAAGATAAACTAACATCATAACACAGTAAGGATTAAAGTCCGCACTCCTTATCTGTGTGTAACTTAACAATCTGCGGACATATAAGTAACACAATGAAAAAGAAATTCATGATGCTGTCATGCATTGCAGCTGTTGCCATCGCAACTGTCGTTGGCAAGAAGACTTTCGAGTCATATGCATACGAGACAAGTAGTCTACTCATGCAAAATGTGGAGGCAATGAGTTCCTCCAATGATAACGGCGGAACATTGAGGGCCTGCTGTAGAGAGGGAGGAGGTACGCGAGGAACTTATGAATACGTCTGTCTCCCCGGAACAACTTTTACAACAGCGCCCGTCGGAGCTACAGCTAAAAGTTGCACAGGACCTAAGCAGCAACCCAAATTAAGTTTATGGCAGAACAACTGGGGATATTGTATAGAATATTAATTAATCGTATGTAGTCATATCAATGTAGGTGTTGTATTATTAGAATTCAAACTGGTTTTTACAACACCTACATCAAAAATAATCATAAAATGTTAAATTCTTATTGCCGTTTATTTTCTAAGATGAGATTATTATTTAGCGTATTCTTTGCAGCTCTCCTAATTGCTTGCTCAAAAGATAACAGATATTATTGTGTAGACTCAGAAAAAGAAGTGTTCGTGGAATCCTCTATGGATACAATTAACGGAGAACTACTCTTTTCTTTGGATGCAATACCAAATGGTATTGAATGCTACGATTCTATTGTAATAATAGCAAATAACGCATCAGCACAAAAATTATTTGATTTTTATGATGTTGCATCATGTGAAAAAATATTTTCATTTGGCAGCATGGGACATTCAAACAATGAGTTTATAAACCCTCCGTTTTATAGCTATTTTGACTTTGAAGGCGAGGATAGAATAATGTGTATTCCTGATGACCGATCAACAAAGATTCTTGATTTCAATGAAACGGTTAAACAAAAGAAAGGAGTCTTTAAGGAGTTACGAAAGCACAAATACGATGGTGAAGATTACTTTTTTGTAAATAAAGACACCGTTATAGTTAGGAAGGACCTATCTTATATAGACCCGAGAGATAAGCTCTTCTTTCCTCCTGTTTTTACTATATACGACCAGAATAAGAAAACAGACATTTCTATATATCCCGAAATAATTAAAACCAACAATTTTGGGTTACTACATTTCTTATATAGTTCGGCAGTAAGAATCAAACCTGATAAAACAAAACTTGTTGAATCATTGTCCCTTCTGGGTATAACAAATATTATAGATATCAAGACAGGTAAAGTTTTAGGGATAAAAGAAAACAACACATATGGCTTTGAGGACATAGAAAGAATTTCTGGATGTTCAGATATTGAACAAAGAATTATAGCATATACTCATGGAATGTACGCAACTGATAATCATGTATTTTTGCTTCAAGACCGGTGCTCAGTTAGTGAGTTGCAGGGTAACGAGGTTAGCCCAACTCCAACTCTTTTAATCCTTAATTGGGATGGAGACTTGATTAGTAATGTATGTTTAGACAGAGGCATATATTCTATTGCATGTGACGAAGATGTTTCTGTTTTATATGGTTTTGACAGCGATGGACGCATTTACAAATATAATATTTACAAATACCTTAACAAGTAGTAAAGTAAAAGCAGTATGAGTAAATTATCTTTATTGCTATTATGCCTGTTTTTAAGTTCGTGTGTTTCATGCTCAAATGAGGGTAGAAACACAAAAGAAATAAAACAATTATTAGGGAGGCATATAGATTTTGATGATGATTACAGAGTAATTCCAGACACAATGTTACAGCCTGTAAAACAAATGCTTGATAAAGATACTATCATAATATCGTATATTGATGAACTACCATGTACCGAATGTACAGTGAAAATGCTAAAGAAATGGCATGAGTTTGTTGGTATGATTGGCAAAGACATTCAATTAATCGTCGTTATTAAAGAAGAATGCCCAACAGAAATCGAAACACTTATTCTTGATAACCATTTAGGGCCTGTTCTCATATATGAAAACGACAAGTTTGAAAAAAGAAATGGTTTGGGTGTGTTAGCTGTCAATAAAACCTTTTTGTTGAATTCGGAAAACGAGATAATTCTTGTAGGAGAACCATATGGAAATCGTAAAATGATAGATTTATATTCAAAAATAATTAATAATTAATAACATACAATAAATAGGCCAAGCCTACCTGCAATTATCAATATCAATAAGGAAACAGTTAGTTGAAATAAATAATATAGAAATATGAGTTGGTGCAAATGGCTAATATCTTCAGAATAGTAGCGTGAGCAGACTAGTCCACGCTATCAAATCGCATCAAGCTATATTATTCAAAGCTAAGCTTATAAGTAATGACCAAATCACCAACGTAGTATAAAAATATATTGAAAACGAATCAAATAAAAGCTTTTTAGTTAGAAATTAATATGTTGCATCGAATCATTCACCGTCCCATAGCAGTGACCATGTGCCTCATCGCCATAGTGGTGATGGGGACATTGGCATTGCGTTACATCCCCGTGTCGCTGATGCCCGACATCGACATCCCGCAGATAACTGTGCAGGTAAGTTTGCCCGGGTATTCCGCACAGGAGGTGGAGAGGAAAGTGGTGGCATCGCTGAGGGGACAACTGATGCAGGTGGCTGGGATGAAGGATATTCGCAGCGAGAGCCGATTAGATGCGGGTAGTGTCGTGATGACTTTCGAGCCTGGGAGCAACATAGACCTGCTGTTCATAGAGGTCAATGAGAAGATTGACCGAGCCATGAACTATATGCCGAAGGAAATGGAACGGCCCAAGGTGATGAAGGCGAGTGCGATGGACATTCCGGCCTTTTACTTGGATATGTGGCCCCTCTCTGACTCCACCAGTGGGGGGGAGAATGGCACCTCGCTTAAATTTGCACAATTAGGACGTTTTGCCCGTGGGGTGGTGAGCAAGCGCATAGAGCAACTGCCGCAGACGGCGATGGTGGATATGAGCGGTACGGTGGGTACGGAGATTGTGTGCATACCCGACTACGACAGACTGCGCAGCCTCGGAATGACTGTCGGCACCATTGAAACGGCCATCCAACGGAATAATATCACCTTGGAGGCACTAAGCGTAGTAGATGGGCTGTACCGCTACAACATCCACTTCGACTCACAACTGCTGACCCGTGAGGACATTGCAAATATCTACATCAATCACGAAGGGCGGTTGCTGCAGCTGAAAGACCTATGCCGCATCGAAGAGCGTACCGCACAACGTAACGGTCTTGTGCGTCACGGCAAGCACGATGCTATCACCATGGCCATCATCAAGCAGAACGATGCGCAGATGGAGGACTTGCAAAAAAGTATGGACGAGCTGTTGGAGGATATGCGCAAAGAGTATCCCGACATCGCCTTTGAGCTGACACGCGACCAGACACGGTTGCTATCCTATACGATAGAGAATCTGAAAGGGAATCTCTATGTGGGAGCGCTGTTGGCCTGTCTCATCCTGTTCCTCTTTATGCGTCAGTGGCGGCTCTCGCTATTGACTGTGCTGACCATCCCCCTCTCGCTCATCCTCACGCTACTCTGTTTCTACCTCTTAGGCATCACGTTGAACGTAATATCATTGTCTGGTTTGATACTCGGAGTGGGTATGATTGTCGATAACTCCATCATCGTCATAGACAATATCATGCAGCGTTGGCGCGGTGGACTTCTACTCCGTGAGGCCGTGGTCAAGGGAACGGGAGAGGTGTTCACGCCGATGCTTAGTTCCGTGCTGACCACCTGCTCGGTATTCATCCCGCTCATCTTCCTCAGCGGTACGGCAGGAGCGTTGTTCTACGATCAGGCAATGGGCGTGACCACCAGCCTGTTTGCCTCGCTGTTGGTGGCTTCATTAGTCATACCTGTCTATTTCTTTTCCCTTTTCAGAAAGAGGCAAGAGAAAGGACTGGATGACAAGACAAGCGCAGGCTGCTCACGTCTTTATCGGCCATACGAGGCTACAATGCAATGGGTGCTGCGCCATGCTCGTGCCTGTATTCTCTTCTTCATCTGTGCGATTCCCTTGACGGGATGGATTTTGTGGCACATAGAAAAAGAACGGATGCCCAGCGTGGGGCAGGAAGACACGCTGATGAGCATTGACTGGAACACGGGTATCTCAGCTGAGGAAAACGACCGCAGGGTGCGGGAGATGTTGGCAGCGGCGGACAGCAGTCTAGTGACATCCACGTCGATGATTGGGGCGCAAGAGTTCTTGCTCGCTCACACCAAGGACATTACGGCATCAGAGGCGGTGGTATATATGAAAGCAAGGACGGTGGCAGAGCTACAGGACATCAAGCAGCAGATGATAGACTTTCTCGCTGCACACTACCCCACAGCCTCCGTTGAATTCGGAGAACCGGGCAATGTCTATGACCTCATCTTCTCTACGGACGAGGCAGACTTGGATATTCATCTTCAGGATCAGGACGGACGACGACCGAAGATTGCAGTCACACGGGCACTCAACGATACGCTACGGGCGCACTTCCCCGACATCACCATCATGCCTGTAGTGACCGAGACAAACATCCAGTATGTGGCTGACATGGAGCAGATGGCGGTCTATAAGGTGGGCTATGACCAACTACACAGCCGCTTGAAGGAGCTGGTGAACAGGGCACGTATCTTCGACATCAACGACGGGGCACAGTCGGTTCCCGTGGTTGTGGGGACGAGTGGGCAAGACGCTGGAAGAATACTTGGCAGTACGGTGCGCAATAGTGAAGGAACAGAGGTGCCCATCAGCTATCTGGTACAGGAATCGCGTGGCGAGGACTACAAACGCCTGCAGGCTGGTAACGGTGGCGAGTTCTACAGCATCAACCTCACGGCGAGTGACCGCGACGTGGAACGCGTGATGGCCTTCGTGGATGAATATATAGACAGACCCAAAAGTGAGTTGTCGGCCTCATACGCCGGAGGCTATTTCTCCAGCCGCAAGATGATAGGCGAGCTGGCATTGGTGCTCACGGTGGCACTTGCATTGCTCTATTTCATCCTTGCGGCTCAGTTCGAGAGCTTCATCCAACCTTTCATCATCCTGTTAGAGATGGTTGTGGATGTGTTCTTCGTGGTGCTGGGCCTTTGGCTGTTGGGCGAGACGCTGAATGTGATGTCGATGATTGGGCTGGTGGTCATGAGCGGCATCATCATCAACGACAGCATCCTGAAAGTGGATACCATCAACCGTCTGCGACGTGGTGGAATGTCGCTGTTACGAGCCTTGATGACGGCGGGACATAGCCGTTTGAAGCCTATCGTAATGACATCGCTCACCACGATACTTGCCATTGTACCCTTCCTCCAACGCTCGGACATGGGATCTGCCCTCCAGTATCCCCTCTCGCTCACGCTGATTATCGGCATGACCATTGGTACGCTGGTCAGCCTCTTCTTTGTGCCGCTACTGTATTACCTAATATATAGAGGTACGTATAGAGTTTAAGGTTAATAGTTTAAGGTTTCATGAGAGTTTCAAACTTCACCCTTCTGCTCACGCTGGTCATACTGATGACCATTGGTGCCGCACTCATCCCTCTTGTGGATGTGGCGGACAACCCACGTCCACGCCAGGGCAAGACGCTGACGATCTCATTCTGGTGGCGGGGCGCGTCGGCCAAAGTGATAGAGCAGAACGTCACCTCGCGCATCGAGGGGCTGATGGCATCGGTGAAGGGTGTGGAGAGTGTGCGCTCGGAGAGCTACTTCGGGTGGGGGCAGGTGACGGCAGAACTGAAGAAAAACGCTGATGTCTCGTCCGTGAAGTTTGAGATAGCATCGTTGCTGAGGCAGGTGCGTAAACGGTTGCCAGAGGGGGTGAGCTATCCCTACCTCTCGGGTGGTGAGGTGGTAAATGAGCAGAGCCAAAAGGAAACGACGAGGCTACTGTTAACTTATCAGGTGAACTCCAACCTGAGCGATGAGCAACTGAAGGAATACATCGAGCGGCAGGTGGAACCAGCATTGAAGCAGATCGAAGATGTACGACGGGTGGAGGTGACGGGAGGCGTCAGCAAATACATAGAGATTACATACGACCCGTTTGTGTTGGCTACCTACGGTCTTACGGCGACTGACATGGAAGCGGCCATACGCAGTTTCATCGGTCGCAGCGATGTGGTGGGTGAGGTGACACATGCCGAGGCTGACGGACACCGCAGGCGTATGGCTCTCTACATCTCCACCCGCAAGTTTTCCCGTCCTCTGGAACAGATGCCCATCGGTGTGGTGGATGGGAAAACGGTCTATCTGAACGACCTGGCCACCTACGAGTATAAGGATCGCAAGCCGGGGAGCTACTACCGAGTGAATGGACTGAACACCATTTATCTGAACATCCATGTGGATGCAGAGGCTAACCGCATCGCTATGTCATCCAAGATACGCAAGCAGATGAAGGACATAGAAGCTGGACTGCGGAAAGGTGTCTATCTCACGCTGACCTACGACGGTGCCGAAGAGCAGGAGAGCGAGCTGCACAAACTTGTATGGCGTTCCCTGCTCTCGCTGGCTCTCCTGTTGCTGTTTGTGTGGCTCGCGAGACGTGAATGGAAATACTTAGGCATCATGGCCGTCACGCTGGCGGCGAATATCCTCATTGCCATTATAGCCTACTGGCTTTTCGACATCCGCCTACATATCTATTCACTGGCAGGTATCACCGTCTCGCTCGGCATGATCATTGATGCCTCGGTGGTCATGGTGGATCACTACAGCTACTACCGCGACCGCCGCGCCTTCTTTGCCATTCTTGCGGCACTGCTGACCACCATCGGGTCGCTGGTCGTAGTGTTCTGGTTGCCGGAGTATATTCAGAAGGACTTGTACGATTTCGCCTGGATTATCATCATCAATCTCACCGTGGCCCTGCTTGTGGCCTACGCCTTTGCCCCGGCATTGATAGAGAGTATGCACTACGGCAGTCGCCAGCAGGGACATATCCACCGCCGCCGTCTGGTCCTCGGATGGAAGCGGTTCTACACTCGCTACATCCACTTCACGCAGCGGCGGAAATGGATATATCTGGTGTTGCTGTTACTGGCCTTTGGTATTCCATTCCATGCACTACCGAGCAAGTGGGGAGGGAAAAGTAACAGCTCATGGGGATTAGAACAAGAGAAAAAGGCCGAGCAGCCGTGGTATGAACGGGCGTATAATGCGACCCTCGGCAGCGACTTCTTTCAGCACAAATGCAAGGAACCGCTCTCGAAAGTATGTGGAGGCACCATGCGTCTCTTTGCCAAGTCGCTGTCCGAGAACACATACTCGCAGAATGAGGAGCGGGAGATGAAGCTGACCGTCCGCGCACAGATGCCGCTTGGCGGCAGCGTTCATGACTTGAACGAGAAAGTGGTCATCCTTGAGAACTTCCTCACGCAGTTCCAGGAGATAGAACGATTCGAGACAAGGGTGGAATCATGGGGAGCCACTATTACCGTGGCATTCAAGGAAGAAAGCCGCCATACGTCATTCCCCTATCTCTTGGAGAACAAGGTCATCGGCAAGGTCATCTCCATTGGCGGGGCCGACTGGAGTACCAGCGGCGTGAGCGAGCGCGGTTTCTCCAACTCGCTCAACCTGCAATACCGCTCAAACCGCATCGAGATTGCGGGTTATAACTATGACCGCCTCTACCGCATCGCCGAGGATATGTGCGACCGTATGCGGCAGAACAACCGCGTTGTGGATCTCATCATCGAGACACCTGGGCATGAGAACCAAGAGGACGAGTTCTACATGCGCTACGATAAGCAGCGGATGGCACTCTACGATTTCGACCTGCCAGCCACTCACCAGATGCTGCGCGAAATACTCGCCGGCTTCGACATCGACTACTACCGCGACGAACACATTGCGGCACCCATGCACCTGCGTTCTTCGCGTCAGGAGAGCTTCGACCTATGGCACCTGAGGAACAGCTATCTGAAGGTGAAAGGAACGGACACCAAATTGTCCGACTTTATGGACATCGAACGCCGCGAGGCCAAGAACTGCATCCCCAAGCGCAACCAGGAGTATGTGCTGAGAGTGGCCTTCAACGTGCTTGGCAGCTACACTTACACCAGCCGCTACATCAGGCAGATAACGGACGAGTTCAATGCCAAGATGCCCGTGGGCTATCGTTGCCTAAACCGCACTTCTGGATGGTATGAGGACACGGGTGAACAGTGGTGGCTTATCGGTCTTATCGTCATCATCATCTACTTCGTCTGTGCCATCCTCTTTGAGTCTCTGCGCCTGCCGCTGGTCATCATCTCACTCATCCCCGTCTCGTTTATCGGAACGTTCCTCACCTACTGGATTACGGGCGTAGAGTTCGGTACGGGTGGCTTTGCGTCTCTTGTCCTCCTCTGCGGATTAACGGTCAATGCTGGAATCTATATTCTGGCAGAATACCAGCATCTTCGTTCTTTGACCTTAACACCTCATTCGTCACTCGTCATTCATCATTCTTCATTCGTAACTCATCATTCATCATCATCGCTATACGTCCGTGCCTACAACCATAAAATCATAGCTGTGTTCCTGACCATATTCTCCACCGTCCTTGGTCTCTTTCCTTTCTTCATCGATGGCAAGAATTCTCCCTTCTGGTTCTCCTTTGCCGTGGGAGCCACGGGCGGTCTCATCTTTTCCATCCTTGCCCTCGTGTTCGTTATGCCTATATTCATGAAACTTAGTGAAAATGTTCAACACTCAAAAAACAAATAACATGAAAGAAGGACTCACATCTGAAGAGTATCTAAACAAGCTCGACAAAACCAAATGGGCTGATATGCTCAAAGTCGCAATGGAAGTCCGGCAATTTGAAATCTCCCTCTATTGGAAACGGGCCAATTATTTTTGGCTGTTCGTTTCTTTGTGCTTTATCGCTTATTATCACACAGCCTATCAGGCATCATACTCTTGGACAAGTATCGTCGAGAATTTGCTTTCTGCTGTCGGGGGCTACATTTTGTCGCTTGGCTGGTTCTTTGCCAATAGGGGCAGCAAGTATTGGCAAGAGAATTGGGAACAACATATAGCTGTTCTCTCCAAGCAATTAGGCATACCCGTGTTTGAGTTGCTAAAGAGCAATCACAGTGATGTTTCTAAATTGGTGACATCTTACCCTTATTCATTATCTCGTGTAAATCAGATAATAAATATAGCAGTGATAGCAGTATGGGTGATATTGCTGGGCATGAGGACGTACCTGCTCTTCGATAGTTGTTGTCATAAAGCCATTGCATTGATTGTCTTGTGTATTATCTTATATGCCACGACAAGAATTATCCATCATTATGCGAGGAGCTTCGTCATCAGAGATTGCACAGATCATTCCAAGACATTTTTCAGTAACATTGAAACAGACTAACCTCACATGAAAAGGTTTATTCCCATATTCCTCATCTCTGCCATTCTTCTGGGCTGTACAAAATCACGTAAGTCTGTTCTACAGGATTTTGTCAAGCACCACCATCCCTATGAATTCGTGGAGGTGATAGAAGTCTATGAGCCGCTTGACAGCGTATATGACCCATACGACGAGCTGATGCGATATTTCAAGCATCCGGAAAATATACCATTCATGACTTCGGTTGATGCTGCACTGTCAGAGGAGGGAAAAGCTCCCAATTCCATTGGGCGTAAGGCGCGAGTGAAATATCTGTATGGCCCTGAAGACATCATTGTGTACTATGATGACAATGATAACATCAAGCATATCTCACTTCAGAATAAGGATCTTGCTCAAAAGGCTTTGATGAAATACTTCGACAGGATGCGTGAACGTTCATGGTGGTATCCAAAGATGCCAAGATAAAGATACTTTATTAACAAATACTTTAATCAAAACGATTATGACACCATTTCAAATCACTTTCTTAGGTGCATTAGGAGTATTGTTATACTTCCTTGTGTATGGCATTCTCTACAAATCTGATGTAGAGTCGTACTTCAATTGTAACAGACAGCTAAACAGAATGGAATTTGGTAGTTCTTTCGCTGCAGCATCCACGTCATTGGCGACTGTCTTGTTTTTCTTCGTCACTTTAGGGCTTGAGAATGGATTGTATATCCTCATCTCACCGCTAAGTTATTTAGTAGGCATTCTAATCTTTAACAAGTACATATTGCCTAAGCTGCAGATATACAGATACGCAGAAGGCAACGAAACAGGACAAATCTCAGTTGGCAGTACCTTGGGACTGTTTATGGAACAAAGATTTGGAAGCAAATGGGTAAAAATCATGATTTCACTCATAACTATGCTTGGCATTATATCTATATTGCTGATTGAACTTTATGTGGGAGTGGATATCTTCAATATCTTTATTAAGCCTGAGTATCGCGAAATAGCTTTGGTGTTAATTGCTGTTGTCGTGTTTGCATACACGGGACTGGGGGGACTGAATACCGTCGTGAAAACCGACAGAATACAATTCGGTTTTATGCTGCTTGTGGCTTTCGGAATAGTTATTTGGTTATGCATCCTTAAACCATCTGTCACCTTTGCCGACTTCTTCCCTGCTCCTATACCTCTTTCGGAAGGGCTGCTGTTGAAATGGCCGTTATTCTTAAATATGGTTATTGTGAATATTCTGCTCATTCCATCACTGCTAAGAAACTGGCAGCTTATTGCCGCCACACGGGATTATTCGGAGGTCGGCAAAGGACTTATGGGTGGTTTCGTATTTACGGCTGTTATTTCAGCATTGTTTGTTGTTCTCGGAATACTGTTTTTCAATGTATTCCCTCAAACTGAGCTTTCTCTCAATGGTATTTTGAGTAGTATGGCTACATCCAATGACAAGGTTGTCTCAATGGTATTGCTACCACTCCTGTTTATGGCTTGTCTTATGGCCTTGTTGAGTACCGTTGACAGCTCCCTACTTCCGGTAGTCCAAAGCATTTCATGCGACTTCGGCAAGACACAAATAGGAAGGAGAAAATACTTGATGATAACAGGACTGCTGCTGGTATTGACTATAGGTATCTATTGGATTGTATTCAAATTATTGAAATTTGAGTTGATAGAATGGTTGTACACCATTTTCAGTCTTGTTACCATTTCAAGTCCGGCTATCATCTTGGGGTGTGTAGGCAAAGAGACGGTGCTTCAGAAGAAAAACATGAGAATAGGGACTATTATAGCCACTATAGTAGGGCTTGTTCTTGCTTTATTAATTTCATATATTGGCAATGTGATGGGCAATATTTGGTTTATACAACTCAACACCCCCATTGCTGCCTTAATCGACTCTCTTATTTTGTTTATCATTTATAAAGTGAACTCATGAATACATTTCCTGTTGAAACAGCTTGGATTATATTCCATTTAGGCCTTACTATTTGGCCGTTTATAGAAGCTTCCAACTTTCCTGAAAGGTGTATTTATCAGGATTTTGGAGATCTAAAATTGACTTTGCCGTCTAAAAAGATGACATTGAGCACAGTGCTTTCATGTACATTGTTCCGACAGCAGAAGCGCGTGTACACTTTGAAAGACATTTTACGAGCTGGTCATTGGCTATCAGTCATGCGAGCCTTCAGTATCCTGTCTTTCATGCTGGTGCTTCTCATCATATTTCTACCCGCATTTGATAAATTGTTTGTTTCCGGTTTGAATGTTGGAGATCTTGTAAATGACGTTATATGTCCAACACTATATGGAGTGGAAGTCATCGTTCTTGTTTTGAGACTAAGAAGTAAGGCTATTCGCATTTTGAAACGCCTTCATCCCCAATATGAGGATATTTCTCTTTATTCTATACTCATTTTCAAATATATCAAGAAATGAAACGTGCATTTGTCCCAATATGCCTGTATTCAAATGGCTTTTTTCTCATTAAGGAGAATCTAAGATTTTTCTTACATGTGTTTTCTGATTTCTCTGAAATCCTATTTGTTGTTGTTGACAAATTATGGGGCAACAATTTGTTGATAAAGAACAAAGTTGATTCAGAGAAAGAGGCTGAAACCGCCTATCAAGAGCGGGGAGAAGACATATTCTGCCACGTAAAGAATACTATCCAAGATTACCTGTCATGTCACAATGCTCAGACACACTATCTTGTCCTTAGATGGAACGAACTTGCCCAAAGGTTAGAATACATTGAGCTTAGACAAAGGATTGAACAAGAATTTGAAAGCAACCTTCACCTCAAACATTATAGTGATATGTTTATCATTCACAATCTGAGGAAAATGACGCCCAATATTACAGATGAAAAGATACAGCTCGAACATGATTATCTGTTTGCAGAGATAGCCATGAGCATTTACCTGACAGAGTATATGGGGTACGGATATGAAATATGGGAAAAGCCACAAAGTGAAGATCTCCCAGACCCGCTGGATATTCTATATAAGAAGGAAAAGGAGTCTCTTGCAGCCATCTTATGTGATAAACCAAGCATAAGGAAACAGCAATATCTGTCACCTATTCTAAATGAATATTTAGACCGATTCGAGGACGCAACAGATGGTGAAGAATAAATAGCACAATGATAACTACACCAGACCTGCTTTATCATTTGGTGTGGTATGGCTTACACTTTTTATTATTAGTGCTACCTGCACAGTTCTTGTCACTGCCCATACACGTCGTGTGAGTGCTTTATTGCTAATGCGGCCTGGCAGACTACTCCCTGATAGTCTCCATTGACATGGTCTTTTTGACATGAGTCGTACCGCGTTTGCATGCAAACGCGGTTCTTTTTCTTACTCTTTTGCAACCAAAGTTAATAGATGAAGCGTTATGAGCGCATTGTTTAACCCTTTAACTATTAATGTTTATGCAAAAGAAATCGAAAGAGAGGTATTACGTGACTATTCACGTGATGCCGTATGTAGAACGGTACATGACGGACAACTATGGCATCCGCGATGAACGAGTGGAAAATCTGGTCAATATCAGCAGAGATCCAATATTGGCTTCTGCTTTCCATCCAAGGCTGCGGAAAACAGAGACGATGAACAATGGACAATTAACAGTTAACAATGCTTTCGATGGCATTGCCAAGCGGAGGACGGGGATCGTCAACATTGAGATTTCGAAGGAGACGTTCGAGCGGGTCGGGTGGGCATTATTACCCGAGGGTGAGAGTGCGGTGGCGAGGCTGTTGGAGCTGCGGTGTCAGGGACTGTTACTGGTGTTCCTGCAGGCGGACTATCTTCTCACGGGCGACCTTGCACTGAGCATCCGCCATTTCTACCGCACGTTCCGTCAGACGGAGGACACATGGCCAGCGAACAGCATCCGCAGGATATGGTTGCGTAATGTGCCGGAGCGGCAACGCAAGACACTGCAGGGGATGCTCCATCGGGAAATCATGAAAATAATTGCGGGGGAGTTGTACAGAATTGGGACACTTTCACGGCAGGGGCTTCAAGGGTACTCGGATGACTCCTAAATGACATCTTTTACCCCTTATTATATATAAGGACCAGATTTGAAGGGGGGGCAGGTTGGACCATGCCCCTCCCCGCTGTAACCTATCCGAAAGAAGGGTTAAGGGTTGTGCTCCGAAGGGTTAACCCTTCTGGCAAGAACCCTTAACCCTTATCGCGAAAACCCTTAACCCTTCGGGCAGCCCCTGTCTTTCGCAGGGAAAAGTGTCCTATGTACCCGTGGAAGTCATATCGTACCTTTGCAACGTCCAAACCAAAGGACCCATGGTGAGGACATGCGGACATGCCGGCCGGCGCCGCACATCAAACAATATTTTATGAACTCAAAAAAAATTAAAACTATGGCTATTGATTATTCTATCGCAAAAATGCGTAACCCCATGCGTCCCGAAGACGCTGAGAAATGGTATGCTTTCCTCCAGTATCGCGGCACTCTCGACATCAAGGAGATTGCTTCACATATCGCCAGTCACGGATGTGTCTATGACAAGGCGGACATCGCCGCCATCATCACCAAGCTGGTGGATTGTTCCAAGGAGCTCATGCTCGAAGGCTACCGCCTGCAACTGGGTGATTTAGGTAAGTTGTACCTGACCTGTTCCTCCAATGCTGCCGAGACCTCGGAAGACTTCACTTCGACAAACATCCGTTCACTGAATGTGAAGTTTCAGGCCTCCGTCGAATTTGAGGACATCCTGCGCAAGGCTGTGTTCAACAACGTGGCCTCGCGTAAGGGTCAGGAGGCCGTCAGGGCTGCTGAGAAAGCTGGAGAAACGGTTGTCAATCTCGCTGAAGAAGAGGATGACGAGGGAGGTGAAGGCGACGGCGATTAAGAGAGTTGAGGGCAAAAGCCCTCACTCTTTTGCAGTTAAAAGTTGACAGCTGACAATTAACAGTTGAAATTTATGTCTTGAATTTGTGAATTGTTCGTGTCTTGAATTTGTGTGAAAAGGTTTCAAAGTCTCTTTCACATGAATTCGAGACATGAATTCGAGACAAAAATAACTATGAATATGCAGCATAGAATCAGTATATGGCCTGTCATCGTAGTGCTACTGGTCGTGGTGAGCATGATGGGGATGTCCACCTCGGGCGGGCGACAGCGCAGCATTGACGAGATCATTGTACACTGCACGGCCACACCGGCAGGACGTGAGGTTACGGTAGCAGATATCGACCGCTGGCATCGCCAACGTGGTTTCCGCCGCATCGGTTACCACTACGTCGTATATCTCAACGGAAGCATTCATCCGGGACGTCCTGTCCATGAGGTTGGTGCCCATTGTATAGGACATAACACCCACAGCATCGGTATCTGCTATATCGGTGGCCTCTCAACCGACGGACACCATGTGGAAGACACCCGCACGGAAGCCCAGCGCCTGGCTCTCCGCGCCCTTCTGATGGAACTGAAACGCCGTTACCCGCACGCCGTCATCCGCAGCCACCGCGACTTCTCCTCCAAAGCCTGCCCATGCTTTGATGCCACAAAAGAATACCTTAACCTCTCAAACACTACATTACAATGAAAAAGTTGCCGATCTTGTTTGTTATTCACTTTGCATTTTTCATTCTGTTTGCAGCCTGTCGCAGTAGTCGCGAGACCCTTCAGATGAACACCCAACTCTCTACCGTCAAAGAGGAGCAGAGAACAACGCAGTTCTCCATCCTCGCGATGATGGACTCCATGACGTACTTCGTACAGCAGCAGACGAACACACTGTCGCATCAGCTCCGCGACAGCACACATCAGGTGCAGGCAGTGAAGGAGAAAGAACCGACGCATGTGAAGGTGCTCACACTCGTCACTGTCATCATTTTCCTCTTTCTCTTAATCCTTCTCTTGTTTTTCGTTTTCAAGAAACTATGAATACCACTTGTAACCCTTTTTTTATGGAAATCCGAACGGACAGTTGAAACATTGAAAATGCACCATTGAATGGTGAAAACGAAAGTGAGGGTCGCAACCAACCGGTTGCGACCCTCTGCATTGCTTTCTGTCTTGATGAAGAGTGGCAGATTAATCTGCAACCTCTTCGCCCTTGCCAGACTTCTTCTCGGCGATGCGGGCTTTCTTACCCGTGAGGCCGCGGAGATAGTAGAGCTTGGCGCGACGCACCTTACCAACCTTGTTGACGGTGATGCTGTCGATGTTCGGGCTTGTGATGGGGAAGATGCGCTCTACGCCTACGGTGCCGCTCATCTTGCGAACCGTGAAACGCTTCTGGTCGCCGTGACCGCTGATC
>JAEEGL011567473.1_pt1 | contig 30812 bp, 25 predicted proteins | sample 9134231 | NCBI WGS metagenome assembly JAEEGL01 (sample SAMN16246548, study PRJNA631951) | gut metagenome | biome: gut microbiome; feature: rumen; material: fiber-attached | host: Bos | place: Iran: Karaj | collected 2018-10 | reverse complement strand
CGCTCACCCATGTTGCTCAATGCAGCGGGGATAAGTCCCTTGGGGTGTTCCTTCAGTGCCTTGCGCACATAGAAGATGATGAATGGAGTGACAACAATCAAACCCGCCACGAGCATGAATAGCGGCGTGTTGGCATTCCACAAGTTACTAATAAACTCCATAATGTGTAATGTTTTGGTTAATAATATATTTAACTGTTTTTAATACTTCGCACGGGTTATAAACAATGTGCAAAGGTACAAAAAAAAGTTGATACGTCGGCAGTAAATGTGCTTTTTTTTGTATTTTTGCATTTCAATTATGGAGCAAATCATTGAACAAACAGTGGAGGTGCTGCAGCAGGGCGGCACCATACTCTATCCCACGGACACTATCTGGGGGGTGGGTTGCGATGCGTGCAATGCCTCCGCAGTAGAAAAGCTTTATGCCCTCAAGGAACGCGACAGGAGTAAAAGTATGTTGGTTTTGGTGGAAACTGGAAAGTGGAAAGCGGAAAGTGGAGACAGGCCGACGACGTTTATTCTGCCGTATGCTGTATGGCACGACGAGATGGGTTTGACGGTGGCCGCCAATTTGCTGGCCGAGGACGGGTCGCTGGGGGTGCGTGTGCCGCGTCATCCATTTTGTCAGGAGGTGCTGCACCGGCTCGGCGCACCGCTGGTGAGCACCAGCGCCAACCTCAGTGGGAGGCCCTCCCCGCGCATATATGAAGAAATAGAGGATGAGTTGAAATGCCGTGTGGACTGGTGTGTGCCGCCGTTGCCCGAGTTTATGTCTGCCGAAATGCAAGGCAGCCGCATTGTCAAGATTGGCTCCGACGGCAGCCAGACGGTCATACGTCCCTAATCACGGCCAGCGCTGCCACCGTGTCGGGCAGGCTGCAGTCCAAGTTACGTACCTCGATGTCGGGTGCTTCCAGCGCGTGAATCATACTTTCAAAACCTTTGATGCCGGTGCCGCGGCATTTGAGCACGGCTTCTTTACGGGTCCAAAGCCGTAGGAACTCCATAGTGGGGTCGCCGCTGCGGTGTATAGTGGTCAATTCGTCGGGTGTGCATACCCGTTGCATCAGGCTGTCACTTATTCGGCGGCGACTTTCGATGTCGATGCCGATGGCCCGATGGCTGTCGACGGCCACAGCTACCGCTGTACGGCAGTGGCTGAGACTGAGGCGCAACTCGGGGTGCGCAAGAAGGAAAGGGGCGCCCAAGGTGTCGTGCTCGATGGTGGCTTCGCTCCCCAGTATCCCGGCCAGCAGGCGTCGCGCCGCGGCGCTCTGCTCATGGTGAGACTTCCACTGGCCGGCGGCCACCGACCATTGACAGTTGAAAATCATGCTTTGCCCAAGATGTCGTAGGGCACTGTGTCACCCATGGCGGCATGGGGTTCGTTGATAGTGCCGAACTGCTGCTCGTATTTCCTGATGTTGTCGTTCAGAGCAGCCAGGGTGCGCTTGGCGTGGATGGGGTTCATGATGATGCGCTGGCGTACCGTTGCACCTTCACCGCCAGGAAGCATTTGGGCGAAGTCGAGTACCACCTCGGCAGGCGTGTGGCTGATAACCACCAGGTTGCTGTATGTACCTTGCGCCACTTCGGGTGTGATGTTCAGTTTCAGATTCTGCTGTTGGGGTTCTTTGTTGTTTGCCATGATAAGGTTTGTTTTTGGCGAGATAACGTGAACATTCACTAAATATTGTGTCTTCAGCACCCTAAAACGCGGACCCTTTTTTAGTTGATTTGTACAAATATTTGGTTGCAATTGAAAAAAAATATGTATTTTTGCATTTTAAATCCCATACGAAAGATGAGTCACAAGACAGCTATAAAAATCTACGAGATAGCATCATACGTGCTGATTCTCGGTGCCACGGTCCTCTATTTTGTCTTGAAGCAGCAGGGCTTGTCCCTGACCATGTTGGCGTTGGCGCTGGCTATTTTCTGTCGCTGGATGATGGACCGTCACCGTTACCGTGCCTGTGACGAAGAGAACGACCAGTTGCGTGACGATCTGCGTCGCTTGACGCAGCTTTATGCCGAAGAGAAGAAAAAGAATAATAACAAATAAACACACATCATTTATGGCAACAACCACCGATATCAAGAACGGACTTTGCATCAATTTCAACAACGATATCTACACCATCGTTGAGTTCCTCCACGTTAAGCCTGGCAAGGGTGCCGCTTTCGTACGCACCAAGATGCGCAACGTCAAGACCGGCCGTATGCTCGAGAACACCTTCCCCAGCGGCGCCAAGATTGACATTGTGCGTGTGGAGCGTCGTCCTTACACCTACCTCTACAAGGAGGGCGACATGCATGTGTTCATGCACACAGAGACTTACGAGCAGATTTACATTCCTGAGGCAATCATCAACGCTCCGCAGTTCCTCAAGGACGGTCAGTATGTCGAAATTACTGTCGAGGCTGACACCGAGACCCCGCTGACCTGCGAGCTGCCTCCGTTCATTGAGACAGTGGTCACCTATACCGAGCCTGGTTTTGCCGGCAACACCGCCACCAATGCTATGAAAGATGCTACCGTTGAGCCTGGCGTGCAGGTTCGCGTGCCTCTCTTCATCAAGGAAGGCGAACGCATCAAGGTTGACACCCGTACTTGCGAGTATGCTGAGCGCTTGAAATAGTCAAGAGTAAAAAAATAAGAGATAAGAGTTGAAAAGACTTGTTATTATTGCAGCCTGCTTGCTTGTGCTGGCGGGCTGCAAGCATAAACCGACCGAGCGTCCTTCGCTTCCAGCGACGGACTATACACAAGTGGCCGTGCCCGACTTCTCGGCAGACAGCGCCTACAGGTTCACCGAAGAACAGCTGGCTTTCGGCCCCCGTATCCCTGGGTCGAAGGCGTGGCGTCAGTGTGCCGATTATCTCGCGGCACAGATGGAGCGGTGGTGCGACACCGTGGTGGTGCAGGACTTCAAGGCTACCTTGTGGGACAATAGTGTGGTGCCAGGCAAGAATATTATTGCTTCGCTTAACCCGCAGGCTCCCAAGCGAGTGATGCTGGGCGCTCACTGGGATAGCCGAGCCTGGGCTGACCACGACGGAAATCCCGACCTGCAACGTCAACCTGTGCCCGGCGCTAATGACGGTGCTTCTGGTGTGGCAACGTTGATGGAGATGGCCCGAGTAATGAGTGCCATGCAGCCTTCAATAGGGGTGGATTTTGTTTTTTTCGATGTGGAGGACCAGGGTGTGCCCGAATGGAGTGAAACATATGACGAGGAGTCATGGTGCAAGGGTTCGCAGTACTGGGCCCAGAACCGCCATGTGGCAGGCTACAACGCTGTATACGGAATACTATTCGATATGATTGGCACCCCCGAACCACGTTTCACCAAGGAGTTTTTCAGCCGTCAGTATGCCCCTGGACTTACTGACAAAGTGTGGAGTGTGGCGGCGGCATTGGGATATGGCAATATCTTCGTCAACCAGAAGACCGACCCAATCCTCGACGACCACCTGTATATCAACCAGAATGCAGGTATTCCGATGATTGACATCGTGCAGAATAGCCCTAGCACCAGTTTTTTCCAGCACTGGCACACTGTCAATGACGACATCCGGTCGGTCAATGCTGAGGCACTGCGTGTTGTGGCTACAGTGACGATGAAGGCCATATACGGCGATTATCCGAGTAAGAAATGAAGAAGTGTGGGCTGTTTATATTGCCGCTGCTCTTGTTGCTGGCAGCCTGTCATACCGACCGCTGCAAGGTACCTTTCGGCGAAGGTGGCGACATAGATCTGCTGCAGCCCGATTTTATCAACCTATACAATAACCCCGGTGAGACGTTAATCATCAACCGGGGTTATAAAGGCATCTTGGTCCATTGCACCAACCTGTCGGAATATGTGGCGTTTGACTGTGTGTGTCCTTCATGCCTTGGAGTGCGTACCGAGCCCGACGACCCACGGAGGGCCTCCATACTCACCTGTCCAGAGTGTGGTTCCCGCTTTGAGGTGTTCTTTGGCAACCCACTCGATGGTGCCACCACTTCCTGCGGCCTCTACCAATACAGGACTTTTTTTGACGGCCGCATCCTGAGTATTTTTTAGTTAGCGTTTCCAGACAACGTAGAGCAGGTAGCCAAGCAGCGCTATCAGGCCGAGCAGCAGCAGGCGTGGCGAGAGCATCGCCAACAGTAGTGTGGCGGCAAGGATGGAAGCGGCACGCATGGCCGTCCTTTTTTCGGGCGGGAGCATCTGTGTGCGTTGTTTCATCTTTTGCCACCATTGCTGTGAGGCATTCATAGTGTGTTCTTGACTGTCGACGGTCTCGGCATGGGTGGTGGGTATCTCAACCACTTTTACCTTCAATGTCTTGGAACCGTGCTGTTCTCCCTTCCATGCTGTGATGGTCAATGCTGTGCGACCTTTTGAACGATTTAAGCGGAACCGCTTTGTCCCGCTGATGTCAAGTGGTAAGACAGTGGCTTTGTAGCCGTTGTCTATTGTCAACTCCACGCGGTCGGCACCAGTGCAGTCCCATTTGATTTCCACTATGTCGCCTTCAGTAACCGTCGTACGGTCTACCTCAAATGTCATGTTCTTGCTCATACCTGTCTGTCTACAAATTTTGTGCCACAGGGTATATATCAGAATCCGGGTTTGCCAAGGAGGTGGAACATATTGCGTTTGTAGGCCTCCACTCCAGGCTGGTCGAAGGGGTTGACACCGAGGGTGTAGCCGCTAACGCCGCAGGCGAATTCGAAGAAATAGATGAGTTGGCCGATGGTGTATTCATCTATTTTGCTTACAGACAGTTCTACTACGGGGACACCACCGTCGACATGAGCTTGGATAGTTCCTTCGGCCGCGCAGTCGTTTATCTCGGTCAAGGTCTTGCAAGTAAGGTAGTTGATGCCATCAAGGTTTTGCTCGTCGGTCGGTACAGCTACTCTGGCGTTGGGGTTGCATACACGAAGCATGGTTTCCATCATCAGGCGTTCTCCGTCTTGTACATATTGGCCCATGGAATGCAGGTCGGTGGTGATGCTGAGGCTGTGAGGCAGGAGGCCTTTGTGTTCCTTTCCTTCACTTTCTCCGTAGAGCTGTTTCCACCATTCGGCCAGGTAACGCAGGTTGGGCTGGCAGCTGACGAGCATCTCGACCTTGATGCCGTGACGGTAGAGCGCGTTGCGGACAGCGGCATACATAAGGGCGGGATTGTCTTCCAAGGTGTTGTTTTCGCGGCAGATAGTTCTCATGTCGTGTGCGCCTTGCAACAAGCGGTCGATATCATATCCGGCCATGGCAATGGGTAGCAGACCCACGGGGGTGAGCACAGAGAAACGACCTCCCACATTGTCGGGGATAACGTAGGCGGGGTAACCTTCTTGTTGTGCGATGTCGTGCAATGCACCGCGACGTGCGTCGGTGATGGCGATAATGCGTTGGGAGGCTTCCTGTTTGCCATATTTTTTTTCCAGATGGGATTTGACAATGCGGAAAGCCACTGCAGGCTCGGTGGTGGTGCCGCTTTTGGAGATGACGCACACGCTGTAGTCTTCGCGGTCGAGGAGTTCAAGTAGCTGGTGATAATAATCTTCGCCCAGCGTGTGGCCTGCATAAACCACGTAAGGGTGTTCCCGCTGAGGTGTTATGGAAGCAAACTCCGACTGAAGTGCTTCGATAACCATTCGTGCGCCAAGATACGAACCTCCGATACCGATGACGACCAGCAAATTGCATTTTTGCGAAAGGCGAGCCACGTCATCTTTCAAGCGGGCAATCATCTTGGGGTCGATCTCTGCCGGCAGGTCAACCCAACCGAGGAAATCATTCCCGGCAGCATCACCTTTCAGGAGGTGTTCACGGGCGACCAATACTTCGGGTAACATAGTGGCCACTTCAGCCTGTGCCACATAGCCTAAAGCATGCTTTACGTTTACTTTTAAGGTGTCCATTTTTATATGTTTTGTTGATAAATTGTTCATTTGTATATACGAAAATTGGGCGTTTTAGAAAAAATTTTGATGTGTAACTTTATTATTTTCTTCACGTTAACGAAAAAAAATAAAAAATATTTTTCTCAATTAAAAAAAATGTTGTAATTTTGCCGCAAAATGCAAGCACACAAAGAGAAAGAGTTTTATAAATTTTAAAATCATTAATGATATGCTGAAAAAAATTATCAAGATGGGCGTTGTGATGTCGCTTTTGGTGACTTCTATGAGCGCCTTTGCACAGAATTCCGGTAAGCCCGAGTATCCTCGGTACAGCTTCTGGAGCAATTGGTCGATGGGTGGTGGTATCAACACCACTTGGGAACTGGCACAGCACTCTGGTGGCCAGTGGAGAAAATCCATCAATGCTGGTATGGACCTCTTCTTCCAGCACAAGCAGAACCATGCTATTGACACTCGTTATCGTTTGAGCTTCCCCACCTTCTGGCGTGGTATGGCCGACAACGATGGCATGGATATGGCTCGTTACGCCAGCCTCACTGCAGACCTGATGTGGTCGATTACCAACGGTATCAAGGGTTACGACCCCGACCGTCGTCACAGCTGGTATGCCTATGTGGGCTTTGGTATCGCCCTTATCTCCCCCGAATTTATGGGTGACGATTTGAGCGCAACCCGTTACGCTGGCAAGTTTGGTAATGTTGCTCCCGCCCTGAACCTCGGTCTGGGCTACAGCTACCGCTTCACCGACAAGAGCTCCTTCTACATTGAGGGCGAGGTGAACAACAACGATATCCCCAACCCCTTCCACAACTTCATGGATTGGGATATGGTTCATGCCACTGCTCACATTGGCTACAGCTACTGCTTCGGTGTGACGGCTGCCGACCAGGCCATCGCCGCCCAGAAGACCATGCTCAGCCAGGAGAACTTCGGTGCCCTGAACACTCAGGTTGCCGCTCTCGAGCAGCAGGTTGCCAACAGCCGCAACGAGGAGAAGAAACTTCAGAACCGTATCGCCGAACTCGAGAAGCAGCTTGCTGACGCTCTTGCCAACCAGGGTAACAAGGTCAACAGCGCCGCTGCCGACAGCCTCCAGAATGTCATCAACCAGATCAAGGCCGACCAGCTCAATTACTACGCCATGCCCTTCTCGGTGCTGTATGGTGTTGACGAGTGGCAGGTCAGCGACGAGGAGATGGACAAAGTCAAAGCCGTCGCTCGCGTGATGAAAGACAACTCCAACGTGAAGATTAAAGTGGTTGGCTTCGCCGACTACACAGGCAGCGATGCCTACAACATGAAGCTCTCTGAGCGTCGTGCTAATGAGGTCAAGCGCCTCCTCACCAAGAAATATGGTATCGATGAGGACCGCGTCGAAGTCGACTTCAAGGGTAAGAGCGCTCCCTTCGGTGATGCCCAGTACGCCATCAATCGTCGCGTCAGCTTCTACCGCGTGATTGAATAGTCCATTCGACTATCGTAATAGAAGAGGGCTTCTCGAAAGAGAGGCCCTCTTCTTTTATATATAATGTATTACTATGTTATTAATCTACAAGAACCCTGTATTCCACACGGCGGTTGTTCTGGCGCCCTTCAGGTGTGCTGTTGGTGTCGGTGGGTAGCGACTTGCCGAAGCCACGCCAGGTGAGGCGGCTGCGGTCAATACCATGTGCCACCAGATATTCGGCCACGGCTTTGGCTCTCGCTTCGGAGAGGATGCGGTTGCGTTCCACGGTGCCTTGGTTGTCGGTATGCCCGCGCAGTTCGACACGCATGGTAGGGTGATTGTTGAGAAGCGTGATTAGGGTCAGCAAATCATGATACGACTGCGGTAGGATGTCGCTTTTGTCGGTATCAAACAACACATTGCGGAGCGTGACAATGTCGCCCTTCTTCGGTGCTGGAACGGTGTCGACCGTTTGTGGTTCCTCTTTGCAATCCAGACATTCGACCGACACGTCGTCAATATAGTAATAGGCGCCAGAAAGGACGGTGTTCTCGGCACGGGTGTCGACAACGTTCGAATGGTTGAAGGAGTTGAAATTCCCGATAGTGAGATACTTCTCCCCGCCGACAGCCATGAATTCGCCGGCAATCTTGTTCCATTGGTCCATATATATCAGGACATATCGGGAGGGGTTGGACACCTGGGGCTTGTAGTAGGTGGCGATGACCTGCTTCTGCCCATTCTCCAGCTCGGTCGTCTCGTTGTGCATCAGTATGTTCCACGTTGTGTCGGAGATGCGGTCGGAGGTGAACAAAGCCCCAAGCGTGGCAATGGCGTTGGGCGATTTATCGGCAAGACTTGCCCAGAAGCTGACACGGTAGCGGTGGCCGGCTTTCAAGGGCTCGCGCAACTCGGTCTGCAGGTATTCACGGTAGGACTCCTTTGAGCAGTAGATGCCACAGTAGGCTGCACCGGAGTGCGGCTCCTGCACACCCATTTTGTTGCGGGGAGTCAGGCACTCGCGACCTCCGCAGGCGTTGAAGTAATCGCTGCTGCCCTTGGTGGGTTGCCACCAGGCGTCGACACTGCTCATAATTCCTAGCGCGTCGATGCGCTGTGGACAGGAACTGTACTCTTCAAACGAACCGTTATATACCAGATTCTCTGAGTTCTGCGCCCATGTGGAGCCCCAATGGAGCATAGCCAGCAGGCTGACCAACGGTAGCCAGTGTTTTCTCATCTCTATTCAAATGTGTGTAACATGCATTGCCACAGCCTCTCGGCGGTCTTGTCCCAGCTGAAGAGCTCCCGTTGTCTACGTCCTTTGGCGATAAGCCCGTCGCGCAGCTGATGGTCGTCCAACAGATTGATAGCATGTGCTATGCTGTCAGGCTCGGAGGGGTCGATATAGAGCACGGCGTCTCCCCCAACCTCGGGCATCGAGGTGGTATTTGAGGCGATGACGGCCGTTTCGGCATGCATCGCTTCGAGAATTGGGATGCCAAAGCCCTCGAAGTAAGAGGGATAGACCAATGCTTCGGATGCCGAAAGCAATGCCGCCAGTTCGGCAGGTTCCACGTGGCCGGGCATGATGACGTCTGCCTGGTGGCGCAGGCCGTCGTAGGCGGCCTCCAGTTCGTCCTGCCACCACACGCGGTTGCCCACCACAACCAGTTTCAAACCTCTTGTATCCAAGTCTTTTACACGGTCGAAGGCAAGCAGCAGGTTGGCCAGATTCTTACGCTTGAGGATGGTGCTGATAAATATAAAGTACGGACATCCGTCGGTGTAGCGTTGCCTGACGGCTGTCTTCTCCTCGTCCGTGTGGGGGCGGTAGCATTCGTGGGCACCATCGTAAACCACCTCAATCTTCTTGGAATCAATTCCGTAAGTGTCTGCAATGTCTTTCTTCGAGTATTCCGATACGGTGGCGATGCGTGTGGCGTGACGTGCGTAGCGGGGGAAGAAGTGGGTCATGAAGCGCTGGTGCGAGGGACGCAGGTTGTCGTTGAAGTGTTCGAAGTTGATGTCATGTATCACCGCCAGCGATGGCACGTTGCTATGTAGCGGAAGGAAGCCGTCGGGCGAGAGGAAGAGGTCTATCTTGTATCTCTTAAGCGCCATGGAAACAGCCACTTCAAAGAACAGCCACCAGAGTATGGGGTGCCTGGCAGGAGGCATAAGTACGATGGGTATGGCATTGTCAGCGAACCGGAATTGCGGTGCAGGTTGCCGGTCAAACAGCAGGTAGAAGGTATGTTCGGGATGAGCCTCCACCATACGACGAGTGGTTTCGTAGGTGAACCAGCCGATGCCGTCCATCTTGCCGGGGACCAAAAGCCTGGTATTGATGGCGATGCGCATATCAGTGGCGCTTGATGGTTTCGTCTATGACACGCGGAAAATGTTCTTTTTCCAGCAGGTGTATTTTGGCGGCCAGAGTATCGGCTGTATCGTCGGGTGTGACAGTGCAACGTGCTTGGAACAAGGTGGTTCCCTGGTCGTAGTGGTGATTGACAATATGGATGGTAATGCCGCTTTCGCGTTCGCCTGCGGCAACGACGGCCTCGTGCACATGGTGGCCATACATGCCTTTTCCGCCGTATTTGGGCAGCAGGGCAGGGTGGATGTTGATAATTCGGTTGGGGTAGGCGTTGAGCATTGACTCGGGTACAAGCCAAAGGAAACCAGCCAGGATGACCCAGTCGATGTGTTTGGTCTGCAGGTATTCGAGTACAGCGCCGTTGTCGTAGAAGTCGGCTCGACCGAAATAGCGGGCTTCGATACCCAGGTTCTTGGCACGTTCGGCGATATAGGCGTCGCGCTTATTATAAATGATACACGCGACCTCCACATCGGTACGGTCTGCAAAATACTCGCTGATTTGTTGTGCGTTGGTGCCGTTGCCTGACCCCAAGATGGCCAAACGGATGGGATTGTTCATAGGCGGTTTTTTCGATTGATTTTGAAATGCAAAGATACGCAAAAAAAACGAGAAACAAATCAATCACAGGAAAAAGGTGTTTTCAAGTAGCGGGTAATGGATAGTCGTTGATGAGCGAAAACGACAAAAACAGACTTGCCTCGGGTAAAAAAACGTACAAAAAACACAATGTTTCGTTAAAAAAAATTAAATTTTATACTCTTTTATATCAGTGGCTTAAGTTTTGGAGAGCGTTGAGAAACGTTAAAAAATGTTTTGGTATCAGAAAAATTTCGTTTCTTTGCACCCAGTTTTAATCAATAAAAAAGAGAAGAAAATGTCAGAAATTGCAACTAAAGTAGTCAGCATCATCACCGACAAACTGGGTGTTGAAGAAAGTCAGGTTGTTCCCGAAGCCAGCTTCACCAACGATCTCGGCGCTGATTCTCTGGACACTGTCGAGCTGATTATGGAGCTCGAGAAGGAATTTGACCTTTCTATTCCCGATGAGGAAGCTGAGAAGATTGTCACCGTTGGCGACGCCATCGCTTTCATTGAGAACGCCAAGAAGTAAAACTTCTATTTAGGAAACGTTGAAATGCCAGCCCATACTGGATTTCAACGTTTCTTTGTTTTAACGGAAAAAGACGCCAGCAACCCATTTATGGAGTTGAAAAGAGTTGTTGTAACAGGTCTTGGCGCCCTGACACCTATTGGCAATGATGTTCCCACGTTGTGGGAATCGTTGGTGGCAGGTGTGAGTGGCGGCGGGCCGATAACCCATTTCGACGCCTCGAAATTCAGGAGCAAAATTGCCGCCGAATTGAAAGGCTTCGACCCATTGAATTTTTTTGACCGCAAGGAGATGCGTCTCCTCGACAGTTATACTGTCTATGGCCTGGTAGCCGTGGACGAAGCCATGCGCGACGCCGGCTTGACCGATGAAAACATCGACAAAAGCCGTATGGGCGTGGTGTGGGGCTCGGGCATGGGTGGTGTGAACTCCCTTCAGGAGGAAATCATCGATTATGCTATCCACGACCGTAACCCACGTTTCAGCCCCTACTGGGTGCCGAAAGTGATTGTCGACATCTGTGCCGGTCAGATAGCCATACGCCACGGCTTACGCGGTCCCAACTATTGCACGGCCGCAGCCTGCGCCTCGAGCGCGGCGGCCATCAGCGATGCCTTCAACCTTATCCGCCTCGGCAAGGCCGATGCCATGATTGCCGGCGGCAGCGAAGCTGCTGTCACCGAAGTGGGCATCGGCGGTTTTGGCAACATGCGGGCTCTCTCTACCCGCAACGACGACCCTCAGACCGCCTCGCGTCCCTACGACAAGGACCGTGACGGCTTCGTTTTGGGCGAGGGTGCCGGCACGTTGGTGCTTGAGGAACTGGAGCATGCACTGGCACGTGGGGCAAAGATATATGCTGAGTTGACCGGTGCCGGCCTTTCGGCTGACGCCTATCACATCACGGCGTCGCACCCCGACGGCCTGGGTGTCATCGCCGCCATGCGGCAGGCAATCGAGGAATCGGGCATGCAGCTGAACGATGTCGACCACATCAACACCCACGGCACCTCTACCCCCATAGGCGATATCTCCGAACCCAAGGCCCTTGTCGGCCTCTTTGGCGAACACGCCTACAATATGGCCATCAACTCCACCAAGTCGATGACGGGCCATCTGCTGGGTGCCGCCGGCGCGGTGGAGAGCATTGCCACCATCCTCACCATCAAGAACGGTATAGTCCCTCCCACTATCAATCACTTCACTGACGACCCAGACATTCCCGCGCTGGACTTCACCTTCAACAAGGCTAGCCGTCGCGAAGTTCGCTTCGCCTTGAGCAACGCCTTCGGCTTTGGCGGCCACAACGTTTGTCTGGCTTTCAGAAAGTATTGATTATGTTGCTGTCCAACAGACACAGGGAGAGTCCGGAGTTCTATCGTTTCTTCAAGAACGTGCTGGGCTTTAAGCCTCGCCGTACCAGCTTGTACCACATAGCGTTGACCCATAGTTCGTCGTCGACGGTTGACCACGGTCACCGTATCAACAACGAACGACTTGAATATTTGGGCGACGCGGTGCTGGGTTCTATTGTGGCGGAGTTCCTCTACCGCAAATATCCAATGAAAGGTGAGGGGTTCCTCACCGAGATGCGCTCCAAGATAGTGAGCCGCAAAAGCCTGGGCAACTTGGCGCGCAAGATAGGTCTGCCCGAACTGGTGGACCACCAGAAAGGGCAGGAGGGTGCATTCAAAAGTATGGGCGGCGACGCCTTTGAAGCCCTCATCGGAGCCATATATCTTGAAAAGGGCTATCAGTTCACCCGCCGTCTGATAATCGACAAGTTGCTGTGCACCTACCTCGACATCGATGCCGTGGCCACAACCGACTGGAATTTCAAGGGCAAGTTGATAGACTGGGGGCAGAAGAACAAGAAAAAAGTCAGTTTTGAAGTGGTCCGCTCGGTGGTAAGAGGCCATGAAGGACGCCGCGAGTACGAATGCCGCGTCAACATTGACGGCCAACCCCAGCTGTCGGCCATAGGCTACACCATTAAGAGCGCCGAGCAATTGGCTGCCGAGAAGACTTACAAAGCCCTGATGGATGCCGCCACATCTGCCGATACGCCGGGCGGCAACCAGCCCAACTAATAGAATAAAAATGTCCGAAACGGGCGTCTCCGAGGAAAAAGGAGACGCCCGTTTCTGTTTAACATAACATCAGAAACCCCTATTGAAAACCAGATAATTACGCACCAAGTCTTACTCATCTCTTACTCAACCCCTACTCAACTCTATATAAAGCCTTAATTATGTAAGAGTTAAATAGGTGTACGCAATGCTTAAATTAAGTTAAAAACTAGAGAAGAGGCGAGTTGTCTCCCGTGGGGTGGGGGAGAAGTGGATGGTGGGTAAAATAATCGGGATGTGGCACAATAAATTGCGCGTTTTTAAGTTATCAATGTATTATAAAAAATAACACTATGGATATCAAGACACTCAACATCGACGAGAGCGCCAAGCTGAATGCCCAGAGCTGGCTTGACGGGGAATACGACGAGGCCACCAAGCAGGCCATTCGCGATATGGCGGAGCAGAATCCGCAAGAGCTCAACGAGAGCTTCTACCGTCATTTGGAGTTTGGCACGGGAGGTTTGCGCGGCATCATGGGTGTGGGCACCAACCGTATGAACAAGTATACGGTGACTATGGCCACCCAGGGCTTGGCCAACTACGTAAAGAAGGTGAACCCTGGTGAGACCGAATTGCGCGCCGCCGTTTCGCACGACAGCCGCAACCACAGCCGCGAGTTTGCCGAGATTACGGCCTCGGTGCTGGCTGCCAACGGCTATAAGGTATTTCTGTTCGACGGTATGCGCCCCACGCCCGAGTTGAGTTTCGCGGTACGCCACTTCCAGTGCCACACCGGTGTGATGGTCACCGCCTCGCACAACCCCAAAGAATACAACGGCTACAAAGCCTACTGGAGCGACGGATGCCAGCTGACGGCACCGCACGACGAGGCCGTTATCGACGAGGTGCTGAAAATCAAGGCTGTCTCCGATGTGAAGATGACCGGCGGCGAGAAGAACATCACCATCATCGGCGAGGAGGTGGACAAAGCCTTCCTGGCCCGTGTGGAGCAGAACTCGCTCAACCCCGAGGTCATTAAGAAGCACCGCGATGTGAAGATTGTCTACACTCCGTTGCACGGCACCGGCATCACGCTTATCCCGCGTATGCTGAAGCAGCTGGGCTTCACCAATGTCAATGTCGTCGAGGCCCAGGCGGTGCCCGACGGCAACTTCCCCACAACCCCCAGTCCCAACCCCGAAGAGCGGGCTGCTATGAGTATGGCCGTCGACTTGGCCAAGAAGATCGACGCTGATATTGTCTTCGCCTCCGACCCCGATGCCGACCGTGTGGGCGTGGCTGTGAAACGTCCCGACGGTGAATGGATGCTGCTCAACGGCAACCAGACTATGAGTGTGCTCTTCTACTATATCGTCAAACAGTGGCAGGAGAAGCAGATGCTCACCGGCAACGAGTTTATGGTGAAGACCATTGTCACCAGCGAACTGCCGGCCGACATTGCCACCCGTGCAGGCATCAAGATATACGATGTGCTGACCGGCTTCAAGTTTATCGGAGCCAAGATACTTGAGCTCGAAGGTGTGGAGCAGTTTATCGACGGCGGCGAGGAGAGCTACGGCTACATGATTGGCGACTTCGTGCGCGACAAGGACGCTGTGGCAGCATGCTCGATGATTGCCGAGATAGCGGCCTGGGCCGTGGAGCAGGGCAAGACCTTCTTCGACGTGTTAGTTGACATCTACAAGCAGTACGGATTCTACAAGGAAGGTCTGGTGAGTGTGGTGCGCAAAGGTAAGAGTGGTGCCGAGGAGATACAGCAGATGATGGCCGACTACCGCAGCAATCCGCCCGCCGAAATCGACGGTGAGAAAGTGGTGTGCATCAAGGACTATCAGACTCACGAGAGCAAAGATCTCCTGACAGGTAAAGTCACCAAGCTCGACCTCCCGAAGAGCAACGTTCTGCAGTTCTTCACCGACAAGGGCAACAAGGTCACCGTGCGCCCCAGCGGCACCGAACCCAAAATTAAGTTCTACTTCGGCGTGAAGGGTGAGCTCTGCTGCAAGGAGGCCTTCGACCAGACTAATGCCGCCCTCGATGCCAAGATTGAGAGCATCAAGAAGAGCATGAACTTGGTGTAAGGCATGAATTTGCCGAGCAAGATACTGGAGCAGGCCGTGGAGCAGCTGTCGACATTGCCGGGCGTGGGCAAGCGGTCGGCATTGCGCTATGCATTGCATCTGATGCGAGAGGACGAGTTGAAAGTACGTGACCTCAGCGAGTCACTGCTGCGCCTGAAGACCGACCTGCACCGTTGCCGATATTGCCACAACGTGAGCGACACCGAGGTATGCCCCATCTGCAGTAGCGAGAAGCGTCAGCGCGGCATCGTCTGCGTTGTGGAGAATGTGCAGGACGTGATGGCGCTTGAGAACACTCAGCAGTACCGTGGCTTGTATCATGTGCTGGGCGGTGTTATTTCGCCTATCGACGGTATCGGTGTGCAAGACTTGGAGATTGCTTCGTTGATACGTCGTGTGGAAACAGGCGACCCCTATCCTGTCGAGGAGGTCATCCTGGCGCTGCCCACTACAATGGAAGGCGACACCACGAACTTCTTTTTGAGCCGTCACCTGCGGCCGTTGGGGGTGAAGATTACTACCCTGGCACGCGGTGTCGCCGTGGGCGACAGCCTCGAGTATGCCGACGAAATAACCCTTGGCCGCAGCATTGCAGGCCGTATACCGTTTGAAGGATGAAACAGATTGCGTTTATTATCAGTATGATGGCAATGGTGGCGTGCGGCGGTCGCGCGACGCCAGTCACCGACACGGTTGACACAGTCGGCCCCGCCGAATCCGATGCCCCGCAATACACACTGGAAGAGAACATCGGGCAGATGTTGCTTGTGGGCTTCCGTGGCACGGAGATGGACTCGACAAAGAATCCCGAGATCATCAGTGCCTTGCGCGATTACCATGTCGGCAGTGTCATTCTTTTCGACTACGATGTTGCCAGCGGCAAACGAGGTCGCAACATACAAAGTGCCGAACAGTTGCGAAAGTTGTGTTCTCAGCTACGGTCTTACAATCCGCAGTTGCTTATTGGTGTCGACCAAGAAGGTGGAAGGGTCAGCCGTTTGAGTTCCGGCTATGGTTTTCCTCGTATACCGTCAGCCAAACGGCTTGCCACGATGGGTGACGACAGCCTGCGTTATTATGCAGCCCTCACAGGCAGCATGCTTTCTGAGCTGGGTATCAATCTTGACTTCGCCCCTGTAGCCGATGTTGACGTGAACCCTGCATGTCCGGTTATCGGTGCCATGGAACGCAGTTTCTCCAGTGACGCCGAACGTGTGCGTCAGTGCTGCACTTTGTGGAACAATGAGATGTTGCAGAAAGGGGTCATTGGGTGTATGAAGCATTTTCCTGGCCACGGTAGTGCCAAAGGCGACACGCACAAGGGGTTGGTTGACGTAAGCGACACATGGCAACGCCGCGAATTGGAGCCCTATCGCGACTTGGTGTCCGATGGTATGATGGTGATGACGGCTCATGTTGTCAACCGTCGTATCGACCCTTCGGGTCTGCCAGCCTCGCTCTCGCCCCAAATAACGTCGCTGCTCCGCGATAGTTTGGGTTTCCAGGGTGTCATTGTCACCGACGACCTGGCCATGGGTGCCATCGTTCAGCAGTACAGTTTCGAACAGGCGGTGCGTATGGCGGTCCTGGCGGGTGCCGACCTGCTGTGTCTGAGCAATAACGGCGGCACTTATGATGCCGCGCAGGTGGCACGGGCTGTGAAAGTGATAGCGCAGATGGTTGCCGACGGAAGTGTCAGCGAGGAGCGTATCGCGCAGTCGGCCAACAGGGTAAGGACGTTGGTGCTTTTTTCTAGGAAAAGATAGAAAAAATATGTATCTTTGCAGATGGCAAAGTAAAAATGAATAAAAATATAAATAATTAAATATTAGAATAATATGGCAAAAGAGAGCAAAGAAATCGATTCCCAGAAACTGGAGAAGCTGAAGGTGTTGCAGAGTACGTTGGACAAGATAGAAAAAAACTACGGAAAGGGCTCAATAATGAAGTTGGGCGACCGTCCCGACGAGCAGCTCGATGTCATTTCCACAGGAAGTATCAGTCTCGACAACGCCCTGGGCGTGGGAGGCTTTCCGCGTGGCCGTGTCATTGAGATTTTTGGCCCGGAGAGTTCCGGTAAGACCACTTTGGCCATCCATGCCATCGCCGAGTGCCAGAAGAAAGGTGGTATTGCAGCCTTTATCGATGCCGAGCATGCCTTCGACAGCACCTACGCCAAGAAACTGGGCGTCGACATCGAAGAGTTGTTAGTTTCGCAGCCTGACAACGGAGAGCAAGCGCTTGAGATAGCCGATAACCTGATTCGCTCTGGTGCCATTGACATCATTGTTATCGACTCGGTGGCGGCTCTGACGCCCAAGGCCGAGATAGACGGTGACATGGGCGATAGCAAAGTAGGCCTGCAGGCTCGCCTGATGAGTCAGGCTATGCGCAAATTGACGGCTACCATCAGTAAGACTAACTGCTGCTGCATCTTTATCAACCAGCTGCGCGAAAAGATTGGTGTCCTCTTCGGAAACCCTGAGACCACCACTGGTGGCAATGCACTGAAATTCTATGCATCGGTGCGTATCGACATACGTCGCACCCAGGCCATCAAGGACGGCGATCAGAACATCGGCAACCGTGTCAAGGTTCGTGTTGTCAAAAACAAAGTGGCCCCCCCCTTCCGTGTGTGTGAGTTCGACTTGATGTTCGGCGAGGGTATCTCCAAGTTGGGTGAAATAATCGACCTTGGTGTCGAGCTCGACATCATCCGCAAGAGCGGCTCGTGGTTCAGCTACGGTGACGCCAAGCTGGCACAGGGCCGCGAAGCGCTTAAACAGTTGCTCCGCGACAACCCCGAGCTCTGTGAGGAGTTGGAGGGCAAGATACGTACTGCCTTGAAAGAGAAATCTGTTGACGAATAATGAAACGAACAGTCTTTATAGTTCTTCTCATGTTGTGTTGCACTGCATGGGCGCAGGTAGAGCCTGCGGCCGACAGCGTCGCACAACGCCCTTTGCCGGGCGACAATCCACGTAGCGTCTACAAGCGCGCCCAAAATGTCATCGGTGCCCCGGTATATTATGACACTCTTGGCAATGTACTTGGGAAGACGGTACCGGCCGATAGTTTCTACCATCGTCCAAAGCATCATTTCCGTAACAGATTGGAAGACGATTTCTGTTCTTATTTTTTGGAAGGACAGGTGATGGTCGGAGAAAAAGATATAGCAGCAGGCGGCCAGTTTGCCTATGTGCCCAAGCGATGGGGAGGTTATGTGGCAGGAAACCTGGGGTATGAGGGACCCTACCTCAAGATTGGCCCCGTGTGGCGATTGTCTGACTGCGGCAACGGCATCGACTGGCAGTTCTATGCCGGTGCCAACATATGCCGGCGGCCGGGTGGCGAAATAGGATTCCGCATGGCGGCTCCGCGCCTGTGGGGTGATTTTTGCATGACGTCCTATTCGATGAGCCTGGGCTATGCCAATGACATGTGCTATATCAGTTTGGGGTTCAGCCTCACCCTGTCGGCATTATTGGCATTGGCAATATGGTAACGATATGGCGGAAAAAAATGCATACGTGATAGACGAGGCGCGCGAAGCGTGCGAGATGCAGGCCAAATACTTGGAGTTGGTAAATGCCTGCCGTGCCTTGAAGTCGCTCACATCCGACGAGGAACAGGGCATCTTGCGAGCCTACACCATGGCCCGCGAGGCTCATGCCGGCACACGTCGCAAGAGTGGAGAGCCCTATATCTTCCATCCACTCGCTGTGGCTCTCATTGCGGTGAAGGAGGTGGGACTTGGTCCTACGGCTGTCATTGCCGCTCTGCTCCATGACGTGGTCGAGGACACGGATATCACCCTCGATGAATTGCGTATGGTCTTTGGTGACCGTGTGGCCGACATCGTCGACGGTGTCACCAAGATTGACGACGTCATGCTATTGCAGCAGTCGGAAAGCAAGCAGGCTGAGAACTATCGTAAGATACTGCTCTCGATGTGCAATGACGCCTATGTCATCTTCTTGAAGCTCTGCGACCGTCTGCACAACATGCGTACGCTGGGATCGATGAAAGATACCAAGAAGCTCATCATCGCCAGTGAGACATCTTACCTTTACATTCCTCTGGCTCACCGACTCGGCCTCTATGCTATCAAAACCGAGCTGGAAGAGTTGGTTATGCGCTACACCAATCCAGAGAAATACGCCGAAATAGAGGCTCGTATCGCTGCCACCGCCGGCACCGATGAGCAACTCGAGGAGTGTCTCTATGCCCCTGTGCGTCGAATGCTCGACGAGGCGGGCTGCAGCTATACCGTGAAGACGCGGGTCAAGTCGGTGTACAGCTGCTATAAGAAAATGGAGAACAAGCATATCGACTTTGATGAAATCTACGATCTCTATGCCATGCGCATCATCCTCAACGGAGTGCCGCGTGAACGTGAGAAAGAAGAGTGCTTCAAAGTCTATAGCCTTATTACCGGAACATTCACTCCCAACCCCAAACGCTTCCGCGACTGGATATCGCACCCCAAAAACAATGGTTATGAAAGCCTTCAAACCACGGTTATGACTCCTATAGGGCGTTGGGTCGAAGTGCAGATACGCACAGAACGTATGGATGTCATTGCTGAGAAGGGTATGGCGGCCCACTTCCTGTACAAGGAAGCCCATCCAGAGGAGCAAGTTGAGAACAACCCTGTCGAGGAGTGGCTCCAGCAGATACGTACCTCGCTCGAGCAGAGCGACAAAAGTGCTCTCGATTTGGTGGAGGAATTCAAGGAAAGCCTCTATACCAAAGAGATATATCTTTTCACCCCTCATGGACAGACCATCACTTTGCCCAGTCACAGCACGGTGCTCGACTTTGCCTATGCCATCCACACCAAGCTGGGCAACCATTGTATAGGTGCCAAGGTCAATGCCCGTGTGGTGGGGCGCAACGAACGTCTCCATACTGGCGACCAGGTGCAGGTGCTCACCACTGAAAACACCGTCCCCAGCGAGGAGTGGCTCTCTGAGTGCCAGACCTCGCATGCCCGCGAGGCCGTCAAACTGGCCCTCCGCAACCAGCGCAAGAAATACACCGCAGAAGGCAAGCGACGTTTAGGCGAATACCTTAAGAATCTCAAACTGCACAATAACCCACAGAACTTCGGACAGCTTAAGCGCTTCTTCAGTCAGAAGTCGGACATCGACCTCTACTACGATTTTGCCGTTGGAAAAATCACAGAGCACCAGGTGGCTGAATGTTTCGGCAAGGCGCGTCCTGCTCCGCAACTCTTTTTCCTTGACAATTACAAGAACATACACCCCTTCCTGCTGGACAAGGAATACGAGAATTATCCCACCGAGACGGCTCCCTGTTGCAAGCCTGTGCAGGGCGACCAGGTGGTGGGCATCGTGCAGGGCGACCGCATTATGGTGCACCGCACCAACTGCAAAGTGGCCATGGATGAGATGGCCAACCATGAGAACCATACCGTTCGTGCCAAGTGGCGTCCGGGAGAACAGTTGTCGTTGCTCACCGGTATCTCGCTTACTGCCATCGACAACAAAGGACTGCTACAGGAAATCACACGCCATATTTCCGAGGAACTTGACCTCAATATGCGAGCCATCACCCTCGAAGCCTCCGAAGGTGTGGCACGCGGCATCATTATGCTCTACATCAACAATGTTGAAGACCTCAACGGTCTCATCAACAAACTCAAATCTATAGATGGTGTTGAAGACGTGCATAGGATATAGTAAAGAGTCAGCAATAAGAGTTAAATGTAATGTCCAATAACGCCACAGAAGCCTTCCAGCGTCTTTCCGATATTCTGGATACACTGCGTCGCGAATGCCCGTGGGACCGCGAACAGACGATGAAGAGTCTCCGCTACCTCACCATTGAAGAGGTGCATGAACTCAGTGAGGCTGTTGTCGCCCTTGATGACAAGGAAAACAATGGCTTGATGGACGAAAAAGTCCAGTCTCTCAAAAAGGAACTTGGCGATTTGGCCATGCATATCCTCTTCTACTGCAAGATAGCCGAGGAACAGGGGCTCTTTACCATTGCCGATGTTTACAATACCATCTGTGACAAGTTGATAGCACGGCACCCCTTCATCTACGACAAAGAAAACTACCATGGTGAGAGTTGGGAGCAATTGAAGATGCGTGAAAGCGACCGTCATGGAGTGCTCGACGGAGTGCCAGACAGTCTGCCTTCGCTTGTCAAGGCTATACGAATGCAGGAGAAAGTAGCCGGAATAGACAAAGAGTGGAAAGCGGAAAATGGCGAGAGAAAAGAGCACATGACAGAGGAGGAATTCGGGGACTATCTCTTCGCTCTTGTCGACTGGGGACGTCGCCACGGCATTAATGCCGATGACGCCCTTTGCAGAGCCAACCGCCGTTTCCGTCAGCGCTACGACAAATAGGGGCAATCTCATTTTTTTTTGTATCTTTGCACCCGAAAAGTATTAGCATTACATTTGGTATGGAATTTAAACTCAATACAATAGAAGAGGCCATCGAAGACTTCCGCGAGGGACGTTTCGTTATTGTGGTTGATGACGAAGACCGCGAGAACGAGGGTGACTTCATCATGGCTGCGGAAAAAATCACCGCAGAGCATGTCAATTTTATGCTGAAGAACGGACGCGGTGTGCTCTGTGCCCCCATCACCGAACAGCGCTGCCACGAGCTGAACCTAGATATGCAGGTGCACGACAACACTTCGTTGTTGGGCACCCCATTCACCGTTACCGTCGACAACCTTGAGGACGGCTGCACAACGGGTGTGAGCATGCACGATCGTGCCAGCACCATTAGAGCCTTGGCCAATCCGGCCACACGTGCCGACCAGTTGGGTCGTCCCGGTCATATCAACCCGCTGCGTGCCCGCAACGGAGGAGTACTTGTGCGTGCCGGCCACACCGAGGCTGCCGTCGACCTGGCACGTCTCGCCGGTCTATACCCGGCCGGCGCCCTCATCGAGATTATCAATGATGACGGCACTATGGCTCGCATGCCCCAACTCCAAGAAGTGGCGCACAAGTTCGGCCTCAAGATAGTTACCATCAAGGATTTGATAGCCTACCGTGTGGCCCACGAGACCTTGATTCGTCGAGAGCAGGAGGTATTCTTGCCCACCCGATGGGGCAATTTCCAGCTTATCGCTTACACTCAGTTAGACAATGGCACTACCCACATGGTGCTTCGCAAGGGTGAATGGGAGGAAGACGAACCTGTGTTGGTGCGTGTTCACTCCAGTTGTGCCACGGGCGACATTTTCGGTTCGTGCAAGTGCGACTGTGGCGACCAACTGCACCGCGCCATGGAGATGATAGAGCACGAAGGCAAGGGTCTGGTGGTGTACATGAGTCAGGAAGGCCGCGGCATCGGCTTGGTCAACAAGCTCAAAGCTTACCATTTGCAGGAAATGGGTCTCGACACCGTCGATGCAAACTTGCAGCTTGGTTTCAAGGCCGACGAGCGCGATTATGGTATTGGCGCACAGATACTGCGCGATCAGCATGTAAGCAAGATGCGCTTGATAACCAATAATCCCGTCAAACGCACAGGTCTTGAAGGCTATGGCCTAGAAGTTACCGATATAGTGCCCATTGTGGTGGAGCCCAACCCCTACAACGAACGCTACTTGAAGACCAAGCAGACTCGAATGGGTCACGACCTGCACCTATAGACATAATAGCGATTCATATAGGTATCACGCAGACGGCGGCCGGATATGTCCGGCCGCCGTCCTATATATTCCCTTTTGTTTGCCTTCATTTTAACTAGATTTGAAGAAGTATGGAACGCAAATGAAGAAGAAATGGAAAAAATACCGTTCTTTGTGTGGTATTCTAGTGATTTGACGGAGTCTTGTCCTATATTCCTGAATTTGTTTTTATGCTTTTTTGGCTTTTTTTAAATATGTTAAAAATATGTAAAACAATATAAAAAAGAGAGAAAAAGCTATGTCATAAAAATAAAAACGTATATTTGCACTGTCTGGAGAATATCCTTTTTGGTTGTAATAAATTGAATGATAGTGTTAAAAATAATTAATAATAAGTAAATAAAGTATTAACAAAAAGAAACGTCTATGAAACACAAATTCCAAATTTGGTTGTTGACAGCTATGGCCATGTTGCTGCCAATGACCGTGAAGGCACAGTGCGACAGCGGAACTCCGTGCACAGTGTCTATCTATGGCTACGACAGCTATGGAGACGGATGGGAAGGCAGCCTTACCATCTATCGCAACAGCACAGAGTTGCAGTCCTTTGATGTCAGTGACTATGAGGATTCTCTCATTCTGACTGTGTGTCAGGGTGATCTGATTCGTATAGAATGGTCGGGTGCTGACAACTATCAGGAGAACACCTTCACCATTCTCAATGGACCGATGACCGTTGTTGAGGGGGCACATGGCTACACCTATGCTTCCAGTGGGACGGTGGCGGAGTTTTCAGCCTGCCCCTCCTGCTATCCTGTCACAGCCTTGCTGGCAAGCAATATTGACACTGCCAGCATGACCTTGAGCTGGACTGACGCTGATAACAGCGGTGCCAGCTACACTATCACATACGTTGATGCTGATGGCATCACGCAGACCCTCACGAGCACAACCACCAGTATCGACCTCACGGGCTTGACTGCCGGTATGCTCTACACTTTCAGCATCGTGGCCAACTGCTCGGCTACCGATGCCTCCACTGCCGTCACAGGTTCTTTTGCAACTGCAAACGGTGCCTGTACGGGTGCTACCTGCCATATTACTCTTGAGATGGTTGACTCTTATGGCGACGGATGGAACGGCGGCTATGTGGGTCTCTACAATGGAGAGACAGAGGTTGAGACATGGACTGTCAGCGGCAGTTCCAATTCTGTTTCGGTCGAGATTTGCGCTACGTCCACCTACAAGTTGCGTATGGTGGAACGTGGCAGCTTTCCCAGCGAGATGGGCATCACCGTTCTTGATGGCGGTGGTATGGAGGTATTCTCTGTTAGCGGCATGAACTCTTATCAGAATGGCGATTTGATTACCCTGATTTCGAATGCCTGCCCCTCGTGTTTCCGACCCGACAGCGTTGAGTTCAGCAATGTGGTTTCCGACGGTGCCGATATGACCTGGATGGCTGGCAACGACGAGAGCGAATGGCTTATCTATCTGAACGACTCGTTGGTGGCCGATGTCACCAGTCCGAGTTACAGCTTCACCGGATTGGAGGCCAACACCGGCTATACGGTGGGCATCCGTTCGCTATGTTCGGCGGGCGACACATCCGCTGCCCGAAACATCACGTTCCGTACAGCCTGTGAAGGTGCATCGTGCGAAATTACTGTTGTCTCGTCGGCTGGCTATTCTTCCTCAAGTTATTGTCCGATGCTCCATGTGTGGCAGAATGGTGACGAGTTGGCAACGGTCTGTGCTTCCACACAGCAAGTGTCCGTTTGCTCAAACGACTCGGTAATCATTATTTATGGAGCCCCGTCATATACATGGAACAGTCCTGCCGCCACTATCCTTGACGGTGCTGGATTGCCGGTGTTCGAGGGCTCTACTGGTTCTCTTGCGAACAACAGTGTGCTGGCAAGCTTTATGCCTTGTCCCAGCTGTATTCCTCCTATGGCTTTGACGGTGAACAATGTGGAACAAGATGAGTTTACCTTCTCGTGGACTCCCCGCAGTGACGCAACGCTCTTTGCTATCTACCTGAACGACTCGCTGGTTGATCCTGCTTGGGTTGACACATTCTATACCTTCTATAACCTCGAGCCCAATACCGCTTACACAGCCTCTGTGCAGTCCATCTGCTCGTCCGACGATAGTTCGGCTATTGTCAGTCGCAACGTACGCACAGCCTGTGGCGAAATATCGTTGCCCTATATGGTCGACTTTGAGGATGCCGCGTTCAACGGTGCATGGTATCCTTGCTGGGACAGTATCATCCACGCTGGCACCGACCCGTCGGTGAATACAGCCAATGGCAACCATACCGAGGGTGGTCAATACTCAATGTATATGCAGGCCAATACCTCGGAAAACTATAATTTGGTAGTCAGCCCACAGGTGCCTCTGCCCGGCAACGCCATTCAGGTGACTTTCTGGGCCAAGAGAAGCAGTGGATGGATGAAAGCCGGTGTGATGAGCAATCCTCACGACACTTCTACTTTCATTCCCATGGTGGAGGTGATGAGCGGTGACTGGGCCGAATATCAATTCAGTACCTCTTCGCTTCCGGCCGACTCGACCTATTACGTGGCTTGGATGGGCTATGCCACTGTGTCGTATAGCACAACGTTTATTGGCAAGTTCGATGATGTGACCATCAGTGAGTTTACGGGCTGCGAACGTCCGCAAACGAGCGAGGTGTTGGAGGTGGGTCCTTACACTGCCACCCTTTCGTGGTCGGCTTCGGAGAGTGCATCCAATTACATTGTCTATTATTCGACAACCAACGATTTCAATGGTGACGACGTGATGTCGGTGGCTGTGAGCAACGACACTACGGTGACGTTGTATGGCCTGCTGCCCCAGACCACCTATTATTGCTGGGTGGCCACCAACTGCGGTGCTGCTGTTTCCGATCCCAAGAACTTCCCCTACTTCACCACGCAAATCACCTGTGCCCCGGTGGAGAATGTGACTCTCGAGAATGTTACCTATGTGGCAGCCCAGATTAGTTGGAGCTATAACACTGCGGTGGGATTCCCGACCGAAGAGGTGGAAATGGTGCTGGTGGACAACACCACAGGTGTGACCGTGGACTCGAACACTTACACGGGTACAAGCCATACCTATACGGGCCTCACCAGCGGACATAGTTACACGGTGCGTATGCGCAACATCTGCCAGACCACGGCATCGGTCGACACTGCCAATGTGGTGTCCTTCTCGTTTATGACCAGTTCGTGCAGTGAAATATCGGGTGGTACCGGAGCTGGTAACTATGTGCCGTTCAACGGTTACTATAACTACAGTTACGCCGAAATCATCTATCCTAACACTGTAGTTCCTTTTGGCGCCGGCGACATCAATGGTATTTCGTTCTACCAGAACAACTCAATTAACAAGACCTACACGCTTGACGTCTATATGGGTCACACCGTGGAGAGTTCGCTTGTCTCGGGCTTTGCCACGGTGAGCAATATGACCCTTGTGGCCAGTGGTGTGAGTTACGATGCCAACGGCACGGGCTGGCATTCGATTACTTTTGACAGTGCCTTTGTGTACAATGGTACCGACAACCTGATTATCGCTGTCGACAACAACACGGGCAGCTATAGCAGCAATATCCAGTTCCGTTCACATGATGGTGCCAACCAGGCCAGCTATATCTACAACGACAACACTAACTACGACCCGTCCAATCCTGGTGCTGGTACAAATGTGAACTCGGTACCCGACATCAGCTTTATGGTCAACTGTGAGCCTCCGACATGCTACGCTCCTATGTTGAGCCCCGTGGACGTGGACAGCAATGCAATCACTATTAACTGGTGGAAGATAGGCCAGGAGAGCAGCTTTGTGGTGCGCTATAAAGCCTACTCGGCTAACGACTACATTAACGAAGGCACGCAGACCGACACATTCTTTGTGTTCACCAATCTTGAGCCTGCCACACTGTACAACGTGATGATTGGCAGCATTTGTGGCAATGACACTTTGTGGAGCGAGATAGGTATCCGTACCAACTGCGGTGTAATGCAGTTGCCCTATATGGTCGACTTTGAGAGCCAGAACTATGAGGAGGCTCCCGCATGCTGGACAGCCATTGGCACATACAACTATGGTGGCATTGACTATCCTGCCATTGAGGATAATGGCCACTCGGGCAGTCATGCCGTGCGTATGCGCAGTGACGCGCCTATGCTTCTGGTGAGCGACGCAGTTCCTCTGCCAGGTGATTCCATTAGTGTTAGCTTCTGGGCCAACCCCTATAGCAGTACGCTTCAGGCTGGTGTGATGAGCGACCCCAATGATGCCAGCACCTTCCAACCGCTGATTAGCGCTGTGGGTGGCTATTATGGTTCGTCGTATGGATTCTATGAGTTCAACACCGCTACCTTGAGCACCGATACCACTTATTATGTTGCTTTCCGCCACAACGGCAGTGGCACCTATTATTATACCGACATTGATGACATCCAGATACGTCGTGACGACGGTTGCCGTCGCCCGACTGCTTTGAGCCTTGACAGTGTTGACATCAACTATGCAGAAATGTCGTGGAATGCCAATGGCGGCAACAGCACGGAATATGTGGTGCGCTACCGCCAGGCTGACGAAACGACGTGGACTGAGACCACATCACCCAATACCAACGTGGCCCTTAGTGGTTTGCTGGGTGCCAACAACTATGTTGTGATGGTGGGTGCTGTATGCGTGGGAGGTGACACCTTGTGGTGTGACCAAATGGGCTTCGCCACCGGATGCGCAGCGATGGATGTGCCTTATACAGAGCTCTTCATCAGCGCCACGGGCGAATTGCCTGCATGCTGGGTGATTTCCAATTCCGCCTACATTTGCTACGATAACTGGCCAGCCTCGAGTGGTGATGGCGCCCTGTTTGCCCGTGCCAATTCTGCCGGCGAATATGCTGTGCTTCCCGAATTCAATGCACCATTCAATAAGCTGCAGATTACCTTCAAGGGTAAGGTGGGCAATGTGAGTGAGGGCGACGGATTCATGATGGGCGTGTATAATGATGTGACGAATGTTGTCACTTGGGTTGACACCATCACCAACCCCGGCCAAAGCCGCGAGGTGTATACGCTTTATACATACGACTACACCAACTATACTGGCGCCGATGGCAATAGGATTGCAATCGGACACTCGCACAACAATACGGGTGGTGATTGGGGATTTTATGTCGACAGTGTCGTTGTGGTGGCGCTGCCCGACTGTTTCCCGCCGCAGAATGTGACGTCGCATACGCAGTATCCTTTGACGACCGACGAGGTTTACTTTACATGGACTCCCAACGGCCCCGCAGCCGAATGGCAGATTTATATTGACACCTTCACGTCGGTGACACCTATCGATAGTGTGCCTATCAGCAATCTGATTACGGTTGATACCAACTATTATCAGCCTGCATCCGGTATGCTGGCTGGCGGCGCCAAGTATCGCTTCTTCATCCGTAGCGTATGCAATGATTTTTACAGCGACTGGGTGATGATGCAGAATGGCTTCTTTACCAATGAGGTATGGATGAACAACACGGGCGCGTTCGATACTGTTATAGGTTGCGACTTTGCTGTGATGGACAATGGCGGTCCTGTGGCCGGCTACCTGCACAACAGCAACTCGGCTCTCGTGCTGATGCCCAGTGGCGTGGGTTATGAGTTGCAGATACAGCGTGCTTTCTTCAATACGGGCGACGACAACTCGACCTTCACGGTGTATGATGGTGTTGGCACCAGTGGAGCCCAACTCTATCAGCGCAGTGTCTCGAGTGCACACGACCAGTATGACACTCTGACCAATATTGCCACTTCGACAGAAGGTGCCTTGACCATCACATTCACTTCGGGCTACAATGCTGCCCAAGGTTATGAACTGTTTGTCCATTGTGTTGACGGAGCCTCGTGCTACCGTCCCGCCAACGTACAGGCTCTTGCAGTGGGTTACGACAACGCTACGCTTGCTTGGGAAGGCAATGCAGACAACTATCGTGTCTACTATCGTCCGCTAGGTACCACTGCCTGGACAATGGTCTCCTTCACCAACGACACTGTCACCCTCACAGGGCTGAATCCCTCTACCGACTACGAGTTGTATGTTAAGGGTATCTGCTCGGCGACCGACAGTTCGCTAGCCAGCCACACCTTCTATTTCTCCACCATCTGCGCTCCAGTGACCATCACGGAGACTGAACCTATGGTGGAGGATTTTGAACTTGTCCTTGCTCCAGCAGATTGCTTCATGCTGGTCTATGGCGATGACAATCCTGCGGTGAACACTATGACACATGACGCCAATGCTGCCTATGGAGGTAGTCGCGGTTTCCGTTTCAGCTCGATGACGAATACGTCCGACTACAACCAGTACCTTATTACTCCAATGCTCTCGGCTACGGACAATATGCTGGTGTCGTTCTATACCAAGACCAACGTCAGCACGGCTCCGCTGCGCATTGGTTACTCGACCACGGGTAATGATGTGGCTACTGACTTTGTCTGGAATGCCCCCGTCAACGTAAGCGACTCGTGGACACAGCTCACCGCCACCATCCCAGCCAACGCTAAGTTTGTGGCTCTGAACTATGCTCCGACTTCGAGCTTATACTATCTCTATGTGGACAGCCTGGTCATCAGCATCACGTCGGGTGCGGAGGCTTGCTTCGCCCCCAACATCACCAGCGTGACGTCGGTGGTCGATGCCATTACGGTTAACTACTCGGCCGATACTACTGTTGAGGCTGCCATCACTACTGGCACGGTATGGCCGTCCACTATCAGCGGTACTATGGTGGCTGCTGGTATCACGACCTACACCTTTGACGATTTGGCTCCCAATACGCAATACACCATTGGTCTGCGCACAGTGTGCGGTGCCGACAGTTACTCGCCGTGGGCCACCTATACCATTGCTACAACGGAAGCCCCATGCGACGTTCCTGCAGATGTGGTCTACAGCGACGTGGACTACACCAGTGCAGTCATTACCTGGGACGGTGGCAATGCCAGCCAGTGGGAGGTGCGTGTGGCCAACGGTGACGAGACCGACACTATGAATGTGAATACGGCCAGTGTTAGCCTTGACCGTCTTGCCCCGGGTACCCAGTACAGCGTGATGGTACGTGCCGTCTGTAGTGCCACCAATGTCAGCGAATGGAGCACTTCGATTTCCTTCACGACGCTTGCCTGCGAAGTACCGACCAACCTCGCTGCTTCGAATATTACCACTACCAGCGCCACGTTGAACTGGAACAGTACGGCTGCTAGCTGGGAACTTGAGGTGAACAACCAGATAATCGCTGTCAGTGAGAAACCGTACCAGCTGGATGGCCTTACAGCCAACACTAACTATACGGTGAGAGTGCGAGCCATCTGTACTGACACGTTGATTTCGGAATGGAGTGCTCCTCAGTACTTCACCACGGAGAACGCTGAGGGTATTGACGAAGTGGACGAAGCAACCATTGTCATCTTCCCGAACCCTGCTAGCACAACCGTCACTATCGACATGGCCGGTATTGAGGGAGACGCCATAATCAGCCTCATTGACCTCAATGGCCGTCGTTGTGGTGACTGGAAGGCCGAGAACGGCAAGGTTGTCATTGACCTCTCTGGTTTTGCCCGTGGAGCCTACTTTGTGCGTATCACAGGCGAAAATACCAGTGCCATCCGCAAGTTGGTCGTGAAGTAAGGGAAAACTATTAAACCTGCTGCAAAAACTGTTTGTAGCTTGTAAATCAGGGGTGTACATTGGTACGCCCCTTTTTTGATCCTTTTTGGGTCAAAAAATGAATTGTTTTTGATGAGATAATAGCAATTTCAGCAAGACACAACATAGAATAGTTGAAAAAAGTTAAGTTATACAATCTTATTTTTCAACAAATTATAAACATTTGGTGTTTTTTTTTGAAAAAAACTTTGTTGGTATGGGAAAAGTTAGTATTTTTGCACTCTCAATTCGAGAATACGAGAGTTGTTTGAAAGGTTGACAGAAGCCGATGTAACTCAGTTGGTAGAGTAGCTGATTTGTAATCAGCCTGTCGGGGGTTCGAGTCCCTTCATCGGCTCGAGGTCCGACCCTCGAGAAACTGAGTAGTCGGACAACTATAATGGGGGAGTCGCAT
>JAEEGL010241643.1_pt1 | contig 30812 bp, 27 predicted proteins | sample 9134231 | NCBI WGS metagenome assembly JAEEGL01 (sample SAMN16246548, study PRJNA631951) | gut metagenome | biome: gut microbiome; feature: rumen; material: fiber-attached | host: Bos | place: Iran: Karaj | collected 2018-10 | reverse complement strand
TCCCAAAGAGAATATGAAAATACTTCGTTTTAACGGTTTCTGATAATTACCCAATGACATTACTCCTGTTATTTACATTTGTATCACATTCTCACGAAAAACGCATACAGTGAGGATTTCCGATTGTACGTTCAAGTATATCTAATCTATTATATTATGATAACATTTTCTCGGTATATTATAAAGCGCCCTCATGATAACATAGGATTGTTAACAAAGATTCAGCCAACTATTCGTTATGCGTAGCTTTGTTTCAAAATATAGTCTAAAATAGATACTATCTATTTTATTATTCTTTCCGATATGATATAAATGGTTATTATGTTACTGTTCAGGGGCTGAACATTAAGTGTACAGTAACGTTTTTTCATAAGGGAGGGAATGATCATGTCAGACAACAACGGAAATGTATTACTTTCACAGGCAGAAATTGATAAGCTTATCAAGCAGATGGAAGAAGAGCAGAAAAGGAATTCATAACTGCGACAAGAGGAAATATGGTTACTGTTTACAAGCTCTGTAGCGAGTGAACAGTAACGATTCATGTGGGGAGCCTTGAATGAACGAATCGGATGAGCGCTACAGCACCGCGGAAGATGCCATAATCGACGCCTTTTTTATTCTGGTAAGAGAAAAGGATTACGATAAGATTACCGTATCGGACGTGGTAAAAAAAGCCGGCATAGTCAGAAGTACCTTTTATAATCACTACGAGAACGTACCGGCACTAATCTGTGCTGCCGAGGACAAGACAATAGAAGACATTTTTGCCATGATGGAGAGCTTTCATCCCCAAAATGACAAGGATTTATGCAGGTCCTATTTCCTGGCAATCTGTAACTACACCAAAAGCAATCCTTTTTTGGCCAATCTATTGACCAATGCCCGGGGAGACGGCTTTTTTGAGAAGGCTATGACAATGTTTCACAGATATGTGACCCAGGTGACGGATTTGGAAAAAAAGTCCAATGTATCCAAAGAGCGGTATTCCTACCTCATTGCCGGAATCATCGGTAGTACTCTCGGTATTCTCCATAAATGGATCGCAGAGAGCTTTGCATCATCTCCGGAGGATGTGGCGGATATTCTTACAATCATCTTCTTAAACGGAGTTCTTCCCTTTATGGGCTACAGTTCATAATTTATGTATTAAAAATCCTGCAGTTGTTACGCTGCAGGATTTTCTTTTCCGGCTTCCAGACGTTTTATCTTACCGGTGGAGTTTCTTATAAAAGGAGTTTTTCTTACAATAACGTTTGCTATATATCGATATGTAGGCTGTGTCTTATTATATTCATTGATAAACTTCCAAAGCTCTTTTTCCAGAGTTTCCCCGGTAAGGTTCCTTGCAGCTGCCGCATCTGCGTCAGGATATATCCTCGCTGTAAGGCCGTTGTTTTCTCCGGTTACGATAACCTCTGCTATAAGCGGATTAAGTGCCAGCTTATTCTCAATCTCCTCAGGAGATACATTCTCGCCGTTGGACATGATAATCAGATTCTTCACTCTTCCGTTTATAAAAAGATATCCGTCCTCATCCAAATATCCCTTATCCCCCGTATGCAACCAGCCGTCTTTGAGAGTATCCGCAGTTTCCTGAGGCATTTTATAATAGCCTTTCATCACGCTGCTTCCCCGCACCAGGATTTCTCCGTCTTCAAAAGAGATTTCCACATTTTTAAGGGGTTTGCCGATAGATCCGGGCTTATGATTATCCGGAGTATTACTGGTTATTACAGGCGAGCACTCGCTCATTCCATAGCCCTCCAGAATATCGATGCCATATTCCTTGAATTTATCTATATAAAAGGGATCCAGATGCGCACCGCCGGTGAAAATAATCTTAAGATTTCCCCCAAACAGCTTTGCTGCTTCAGGGCCCGCAAAAGATATTTTTTTGTAGATTGTCTCAACCATAAGTGGCACCATAAGCATTACCTCAGGCTTAAAAATGCTCATATTTCTCATCATATGCATGAAAGAATCATTTATACAAATGCAGCAGCCAAGAGAAAGAGTCTTAAGCCAGTCCATAACCAGGCAATAGGCGTGATGTATGGGAAGAACGCTCATGGTCACGCACCCGGGGCTTGCTGAGTACTCCACTGCCCTGACATTTTCGGACAGATTTTCCTGTGTCAGCATAACGCCTTTGCTCTTACCTGTGGTACCTGAAGTATAAATAATAGTTGCTATTTCATGTTCTGCAGCACCGGGTACATCATATTCGTATCCGGCAAAACCTTGTAGTTCCTCATCGGTCAGCATATATATGCTTTTTATCAACGGGCACTCTTTGATAACCCTCTCTTTTAAGAAATCTTTTCCCGGAGCAAGGAAAAGCGCCTCACTGTCGGATCTCTGAAGTAGTTCAACGAGTTCATTCTCCGGGAGAGAAGCATCCAGCGGAACCGCCACATTTACCCCGGTCACAATTCCCAGATAGCTCTCAATCCACTCAGGAGAACTGTTTCCGATAAGTGCAATATGTGAGCCGCTAAAACCTTCCGATTCCAGGAAACTTCTTACTGTCCTTACGCAGCTATCCAGCTCCCTATAGCTTTTTTCCCGGATTTCCTTGCCAGCAAGGGTGCGTACAGCCGTCAGATCACTGTATTTCTCCACTGCCTCATCCCAGATACTTCTTATATTTTTCATTTCATGCCACCTCCTCTATGAGACTCAGCGCCTCACCGATAGTGTGAATTGAAAGAATGTTGTCCTCCTCAAGCTCCACATCGAATTCGTCCTCCAGTTCCCCAAGTAACGACATGAAGTCCAGGGAGCTAAAACCCAGATCTTCTCTGAATCTGAAGCTCTTTTCCATCTGCTCCGGGGTGTAATCACAGTACTGTGCCACAATTTTCTTAAATTTTAACTCTCTGCTCATATGTCTCCTCCTTCATCAAACCATGTTTATTATTTCGCCGATAGTTCTGTTTGGCTGTTCTATGCCTCTGAATATAATTCTCATCAAATAGTAGTGAAGCAGCTCCATGTCCTTTTCTGTAAGTTTTACAGTCTGATAATGATATGAAAAGTTCATTCCTCCGTCCTCGGTATGAGAAACTGTCAGATACATTTTCTTGGTAGCTGCCCCATTGGCAAACCACTTTGCATGAAGCGGTATGTCCGTCAAATAGGGATTATCCGGTTTGACCGGCATGGGCTGATAGGTAAGATAGCAGCTAACGTAAGTTGTGTCCTTCGGTGTTTTGTACCGCCTTCTTATCTCGTCTATTATCAGCTCCGGATCGTAGTTGCTGTGCATATATACATGATTCTGAATATTTTGAACCTCATATGCCGCAGAAAGAAAGTCCGTCCGGGGAGAAATGACCGTTCTGCAGGGGAACATAATTGTCCTGCTTCCTCCTGAAGTCCATTCGTCCTTAGTGGAGCGCCTAGAAATGAAGTTCTGTACAGTTATATCTTCCTGACCGCAATTCTGCTTGGATAAATAGGTTCTAAGCCCTAAAAGAAGCAGGTTCGCCATGGAAATTTCATTGCCTGTACAAAAATCAATCAAAGCTTTCGCAGCATTCTTATCCAACTTATAATCCTTTACTGCAACAAACAGCTCTTTTCTTTCAATATCAGCCGCTCTTAAATTTTTACTTCTGTGTTTTTTTCTTGCCTCCTGCAAAACCTCCGGCCCCTGAATATCCGAATACAAAGGCTCTCCCAAAAGATCCAGCTGTTCATCCCAGAATTTCTTATCTCTGGCAAATCGCTTTTCGTTCTCAGCCTTTTTTATATCAGCTGCCAGAACAGCTTCGTAGTCGGCAAGATCAGCGGGAAATTCTGCTCCAAATTTATAATGGACGTAGAGGGATATAATATCATTTGTCATCACCGAAACACCACAGGAATCAATAAGTCTGTGATCCATATGGATAAAAAATCCTCTGAAGCCCTCAGGTAGCTTAACCATTACAACTTCGCACATGGGAATTTCGTCACCGTCAAAGGTCTGATATGCCCAGTTTTGCATTATATTGTCAGCGTCTTCCAGTGTCATGTCAGAGAGATCTTTAAGTGGAATCTCTCTTGTCTCTTTTTTTATGATGTACTGTTTTACATCTCCGTTTTCATCGGCTTTTGTAAATCGCACCCTCATACACCCGTATCGTTCAAACTCAAGCTCGATGCACTTTTTCAGAAGATCAAAATCCAGATCGGTCTTAAGAGCTGCCACCACGCTAAGTCCTGACACCTGCTGTGTCTTGTACTCCCTGATCCATCTGTTGTGCATTTTCTGAGCCGGCGTCAATGGATATAGTTTTCTCATAATCTCCTCCCATACAATCACACATGCTATTTAATATTTTGTTATCTTGTATCCACGTATATCGTTTGCTTAATGAGACGTTAGCACAAAAATATTGACCATTCCATAGCCCCGGCCACTTAATGAACAATGGCATAAAAAGTGACCGAGACATATCAGACACATCTTTATAAAGTGTCCGATAAATCCCGGTCATCGTTAAAAACTGCTATCCGAAGCAATCGCCTTAAATCATATATTCTGTTTAATAATGTCTGACAACTTCAAAACGCTGAAGATGTATTTCTTCATCCTCAGTAATTCTGCCCTTTTGCATCGCTATGGCAACCTGTTCCTCCACTGTATCAACACCGTCGAGATCCGGTAAAAGAAGCCCTCTTTTCATCCCGCTGGATACGATGACACCATATCTTTTTACGTCAAGCTCATCCATAGAAGAAATATCTTCCGGCTGACCAAGAACATCCACATTTATATCAAGAAACTTCAGCTCATCCGGTCTAATGGGAGAAAACCTGGGATCCCTCGTGGAGGCGCTGATGGCATTATTTATTATTTCCTCTGCAACACATTGGGTGGTGGGACCTATTGTGCCTATGCATCCCCTAAGGCGCCCATGCTCATGTATAGAAACAAAGGCTCCCGCCCTGGTATTTAACATCTCGGGAGGAAGATTGTCAGGTACCGAAATGACCTCCCTCCTTAGTATGTAGCTTTCCAGTGACTTATAAGCAAGCTGCACATAGGCGTCGGATTTTTCTCTCATTTTTTGTACCTTTCCTGCCATTTCCTTATAGTACGCATTTAAAAAACATCTGCTATCATTCTCACCTTTTGGATAAAAAGTGCAGATTCCATAACCAACACCGGTCACATCCTGGTGAGAAAGCCTCGTTGCCTCAATTTCGATTCCGTCAAAGGCTCCCGCCATTATAACAAAAGATCTGTGCCCGCACTCGGCGGCTCTTTCGCAAAAATCTTCATCAAAGTCCAGTAATTCCCCAAAAGCAGCTCTGCTGCATACATCCATGATTCTTTTATCATACTCGGGGCCTTCCTTTGCAAAGCCGTAAGGACCATAAGTCTGGAGTTTATGGGAAAGATCTCCGCTGGCTACAAAAACAGCTCTTCGACCAAGATTATTCACGGCCTGTTTTATCAGCTGCCCAAGTTTATAGTGTTCCATAAAGGAAAGTCCGGAAAGGCCTATCCTCACTATTTTCCCGCCCTTATATTTATTTCGGATAAACCACAAAGGCACCATTGTTCCATGATCCAGCGAACGGTCTCTTTCTCCATCAGTCCCGGTAGGGAAATCCACTTTCTGTGCCAGTTTTTCAATTTCTCTCACAAGCTCGGTATCATAGTTTTCGTCAAACCGCACCTGTTCTGCTCCGAATCTCGCAAAGGAGCCTGATGCTCCTTTTCCCGGAGAAATATGGAAATAGTCCGCATACATGGTAGCGTGCGGGCTTGTGATAACAGTTGTCTCCGGTTCAAGCTCGGCAATAATATCGGCAACCTTCTCGTACGAAGCTGTTGTCTCCTTTATCTGTTCTTCTCCGCCCCTTCCCACATAAGGAACAATCAGAGGTGGATGTGGCACCATAAACGCAGCCAAAAAAGCCATTATTCTCCTCCTTCCAAAGAGCCATTTTCTGAAATAAATAGCAATAATACTGAAGAAACTGACAAATAGTGATTAGAGAAACTCCTTCAAATCTATTATATTATTTTTTGCGCACATCAGTCACAAATATACATAAAAAGCGCGGAGGAAAAAATGAGAAAAGTAAGTCTATTGGCAGGGATTATGAGCCTGGCCCTGTTATGCGGATGCGGCAGCACCACATCAGCTCCCGTAACAGATTCTTCAAATGAAAGTAGTACCCTAGCAGAATCACAGGTACAATCTGCAGATCCCTTGGAGGACGTAGCCCTCAAGGACTTATGCGCTGACTACTTCACTCTTGGCGTTGGCATAAACGGCAGCACACTGGAGAATCAGACCCTCAACATTCCTAAGTATATGGAACTTAGCAAAAAACACTTCAACAGCTGCACCATGACCAATCTGATGAAAAGCTGCTACATCCTTGATCAGTTCGGTTCCCAGAAGAATTTACAGGATGGCAATCCGGAACCTTCCCTTAATTTCTCATCTATTGATCCAACCCTTAAATGGTGCAAAGAAAATGACATGAAAATGAGAGGCCACACTCTTGTATGGCATACACAGGCTCCCGGATGGTTCTTCAGAGAGGGCTACACAGATGACGGAGAATATGTGGATAAAGAGACCATGTCATTGCGAATGGAAAGCTATATTAAGCAGCTTCTTACCCATGTTCAGGAGGAGTATCCCGGTGTAATCTATTGCTGGGACGTGGTGAACGAAGCCGTAGATCCTGATAGCCCAGCACCTGAAAGCTTTTTCCAATGTCGTACAAAAATCGGCAACGATCCCAATCCCTGGTATGATACCCTGGGACAGGATTATGTGGAACTGGCATTTACCTATGCAAGAAAATACGCAGCCGAGGATGTAAAGCTTTTTTACAACGACTATAATACCTACCAGCTTCCCAAGACAGAAGCTATTTACGCTCTTTGTGAGTCCCTCAAGGAAAAAGGACTTATAGACGGAATCGGAATGCAGGGATATTGGGGAATAGGCTATCCTTCCAATAAAGATATTGAAACAGCCATCAGAAAATTCGCCGAGCTTGACCTGGAAATACAGATAACAGAGCTTTCTATAGGCGTAGATGAAGAAAATGAAGCCAACTTTATCAAGCAGGGAGTAAAATACGCTCAGGTCTTCAAAATGCTCCATGACCTGGATACCGCAGCCGGAGGTCCTGCAAATATAACAAACGTTACTTTATTTGGTCTGGTGGATCACTATCGGGAAGGTGACACAACAAACACAAGAATCTTTGACAAGGATTATCAGCCAAAGCCCGCATATAACAAGATAAAAGAAACGATGGAAGCTTATTGAGCTTCCATCGTTTTAATTTGCATAATTATCCTTTATATCATTCAAATTTAAGATCCGTAACACCTTCATATAGCTTAATAAACTCTATGGAGGTGGTTCTTGCAAATTCACTATCCCCACCATCAAATCCATGTCCCGCACCCTTTATCTCTTTTAGTGTGGAATATGAATAATTTGCTGCCGCAGTTCTGGAATATTCTATAGGTACCACTTCATCTTTATTTCCGTGGATTATCAGCACCGGCTTACCAAAGCCCTGCTGCAGATCTTTAACATCTATATCCTGGGCTACCTTATCATAATCATCTGACAGAACCATTCCAAAATGGGCGTTTTCACCACTTTCCAGCCTCTTTTTTGCATCATCGGGAATTACAAATGCCGGATACCATAAAATAAGGCCCTTTACATCCTCTCTGTAAGCGCGCCCTACAATGGCGGATACAAATCCGCCCTGACTCTCTCCCATCAGGTATAGGCTGTCCCCATCCACATAGGAAAGGCATTTAACACTTTCAATAACGGCGACCAGATCGTTTGCCTCAGTCATTACCGTCATTTCCGACATTTTGCCGTCGCTGGTGGTTTCCATGCCACCGCCGCAAAAATCAAAAAAAACACAGACAATTCCGCTTTTGGCGAAATCATCTCCATGATGCATCAATTCACGATAATTAGAGCCAAAGCCATGGGAAAAAATAGTTGTGGGAAATAATCCTTCTCCGTCAGGTCTGAAGATAATCCCCCGGATCACATGTCCGGTTTCCTTTTTAACTTCCAACTCCTCTTTTATCACTGCATATGAATTATCTTTTCCCATATCCGTCACCTCAACAGATCCTGAAGTCTCCCCAGCGCTTCCCTGTGGCGCAGTTTGGTTATGCCATAGGACAAATTCATCTTTTGAGCCACTTCCTGAAGTGTAAGCCCCTTGTAATATCTCAGAACAATGATATCCATCTGCTCCTGGGGAAGCTTTTTAAGCGCATCCGCAAGAAGCTGCAAAGTCTCATTATTCAGATAATCATCCTCTATCAGGCTGACCGGATCCGAAAGGTCCTCCGGGATCTCAGAGTGCACATGATTGGTTCTGTAAAAATCAATCACAGTATTGCTGGTGACGGAATAAATCCACGTCGAGATACTGGCTTTAGAGTCATCATATGTATCTAGTTTTGTATAAATTTTGACAAAGACATCCTCACACAGATCCTCCGCATCCTCCGGAGAATTCACATGATTTCTTATGTAAGCAAATACCTTGTCTCTGTATTGGGTGTAAATCTCTTCTTTGGATAATACCTTACTCAAGTCTTTCGTTCGCCTTTCTCCTCAGCCTGCGCATGAAATGCACCGGCAGCTGAAACCAAAGAAAGATCGTCGTCGGAAAGCTCCATGGAATCAAGTGAATATCTGGACTCCACGTCTCCTATAATATCCGACAGATCCTTGTTTGCAGCATATTTTTGGTAATCAAATAATCTTGCAATTTTCTTTTCCATCAGTAAAACCTCCATATCCTATATTATTATACTCTTTTATACGAATCAATTACTGTTATGGCAAAAAATTGCAATGTTATACTATAACTGCTGTCTCTGTACCAGGTCGCTGAAATGCCCCTTCCTGGCTATGAGGTCATCATAAGTTCCTTCCTCAACTATTTTACCACCATCAATGACAATTATGCGATCACAATTCCTTATTGTGGAAAGTCTGTGGGCTATGACAATTCTTGTACAGTTCATCCTATCAAGGGCATCCGATACTTTTTTCTGGGTAAGATTGTCCAGCGCACTGGTAGCTTCATCAAGAATAAGCACCTTAGGTCTGGGCGCCACGGCTCTTGCTATCATAAGTCGCTGCTTCTGACCTCCGGAGATACCTCCCTGACCCTCGGAAATATAAGTAAACATTCCCATGGGCATCTGCGAAATATCATCTGCTATTCCTGCGATATCAGCTGCCTCCCAGGCATCATCCAGAGAAAGCGTCGGAGCGGAAATAACAATATTTGAATAAATATCTCCCTGGAAAAGAGTTCCGTTCTGGGTAACAACGCCGATTCTTTTTCTTAGAGAATTAAGCTCCAGCCTGTTAATATCCCTGTGATCATAGTAAATTGCTCCTTTTTCCGGTTTTTCAAATCCCAGAAGAAGTCTCACCAGAGTACTTTTTCCGCAACCAGATTTACCTACTATGGCAACATACTCGCCGGCTTTTACCTTAAGGCTAAGTCCCTCAAAAACATAAGGCGAGTTTTCATCGTATCTGAAATGAATATTATTAAGCTCAATGTTTCCCTGGAGCCTGTCCACCAATGTCTTGCCTTCGGCGTTCTCCGGCTCAGCTTCAAGAATGGGCTTGGCAAGTTCCAGTATGGGTTTTACCTGTCCGGTGGATACAGCAAGCTGTGCAAAAGCGTTAAATGCACCCGAAACAAGGCCATAGGCAGTAGTAAACGCTATATATTCGCTAGGTTCTACCCCGCTTTTTGTGGCTAAATAAAAAATCACTATAGTACCGATAATGGTTATCGCGGTCTGAATGGTATTGGACAATTGCAGGAACAATGGCGGGCTATACTCCAGTTTAGCCCCTTTGCTGTAGAAATTCGCCCACTTGGCAAAAGCTCTCTTTTCCGCACCTGCAAGCCTTATCTTCTGGACACCAACCACCAGAGCATAACAGATGCCATCCTCATGAGCAGTATGCTCCATGATCTGTGTCTCAATCGCCGCTTGCATAACAATAGTTATTATTGTCGCCAACAGTCCGCACCCCAGAATCAGCATTGAGGGCACCACCAGCTCCGGAGCAAAATCCGCAATCTGAATAAAATAAGCCATAGAAAAAATAATCGATAAGACAGAAGTCAAAATATTGTTAATAACCAGTCTGCAAAGAACACTTACCGACCCTACTCTGGAAGACAGCTCGCCTGATGAGAATTTCTTATAAAACGAAGTGGGAAGGCTCAAAACTCTGCTCATGGTTGCCGCTTCAACGTTTACCGACATCTTTACATCAATACGTTCTTCCATAAGCTCTGAAAAAGCCTGTATAATCTGCGTGGTCAGCTGCGCAACTATCATAAGAAGCGCCGTTCCAACCAGCATTGCAACGCTCCTCTGTTCCAGAACAAAACCGGTCATGATCTCTGTCAGTACAGGTCCTAGCATGCTTATTATAACCGCCGTAAGAAGTAGGAGCGACAAAACAATTAAATCTCCCATTGCAAGGCATTTTATCGCATATTGAACCAGATCATGCATGCCAAGCTTTCTGGCAGGAAGCGGTTTATAAAAGCAATAGGCGTCCTCCCGGATGTTCTGTGAATTTTTATGGTCAACCCTTACCTGTCGTCCCTTCTTATAATCATAGAACTCATAGCCTTTTATCTGCTTTGGCATAAGGGCAATAGGTTCCCGCTCTTCTCCATAGTACGCCAGCATCGGTCCACTGGCTTTTTCATACCAGTCTCCCTGTAACTTTATCTGGCGGTACATTATACCATAGGACTTGACCACATCCTTAAGATCACTCTCGCTCTCCTTAGGTTTGAAGCCATAGTATTTGATAATCTCTTCCACGGCCTTTCTGGTAACAAAGCGCTTGTCATTGATGTTTTTTTCACCACTGCTGTCCACCACGCTGGCAGCCATGTTAAAAATGGAATCTTCAAATACTTCCTGATCGCTCTTTATTTTTTCCCTAATCTGATCGTCAAACCAACCCACTAGTCAATCCTCGCAAATTATTCGCTGGTAACAAGTTCCTTGTAATATCCATCCATTTTTATCAGTTCCTCATGAGTGCCTTTCTCCACAACAACACCCTTATCAAGAACTATTATCTGGTCGCAATCTCTTATGGTAGATAATCGATGCGCAATGACTATACAGGTGATTCCCCTTGCATTCACCGCATTGACCAGTTCAAACTCCGTGTTGGCGTCCAGGGCACTTGTCGCCTCATCCATGATTATAATAGAAGGATCCTGGGCCAAAACTCTGGCAATTTCCAGCCTCTGCCTCTGACCACCGGAAAGATTTCGTCCGTTTTCTTCTATCTTATACTTATAGCCACCCGGTCTGTCCAAAATATCGTCGTGGATCTGCGCATCCCTTGCGGCCAATATAACTTCAAAATCCTCTATGGACTGATCCCACATTTTAATATTATTCTCTATGGTATCCTCAAACAGCACTATATCCTGATCAACAACAGCCACGGAGCCTGTAAAAACATTCCTGTTGATCTCGGATATCTTTTTTCCGTCAAAGAGTATTTCTCCCGACCATGGGGAGTATAAACCGGAAATCAGCTTGGAAAGAGTACTTTTTCCGCACCCGGAAGCTCCCACAATGGCAATCTTTTGCCCCGCCTTGATATCCAGGGAAAAATCGTCAATAACCGGAGCCGCCAGTCTCGAGTAGCCAAATGTAATGTTTTTCAGCTGCAGATTGCCTGACAGCTTAAAGAATTCCTCATTTCCCAATTCCGCATCGTTCTCAAACACCTTATCTGTCGGATAATTCATAACATCCTCGATACGTTCCATCTGAGTGCGCATCTCCTGAATCACCTGCCCCGATGAGATCAGTTCCATAGCCGGTGCGGTAAAAGAAGTAAGATACATGGTAAAGCTTATAATCATGCCCAGCATAAATTCACCTCTCATTGCCAGGCTTACACCAATTGCAAGAACCAAAACATTGGATATAGCGTTTAGTAATACCGGAAGTCTCCCAAGCCATATATTTATATGAGAAAATTCGATTTCTTCCTCATTAACTCTGGCCTGAAGCCCCGACCATTTCTCAAAGAAACCGTCTTCAGCTCCGCTGCTTTTAATGGTCTCTATCATCATGATTCCGGAAAGTGTTGTATCCGCCAGCTTTCCTTTATCTTTTTCACTAAGTCTTGTGATATTTATCCTCTTCTTGGAAATCAGCCTTCCAAGAAATATATTGATACATATGGTCAAAATGCCGATAAGTGTCAATACAACGCTATATCTGAACATTATCAGAAGGTAAAATATCATCATTATGGCATTCAGCGCTATCGGTGCCAGAGTGTTTACCAGAACCTGCGCAATAGAAGCATTGGTATTCTTCCTTAGAAGAATATCTCCCGACAGCCTCTGTCCAAAAAATTCCATGGGAAGTCTTAACACCTTCCACATGTAGGTTCCGTTACCTATTACAGACATTTTTCCATTAATCTTTAACAGGTGAATCTCAGATACCGCAGAAACAATAATCTCCATTACCCCAAAGGCGGATAGTAAAATAATGAACGGCTTAAGAAGTTCACTGTTCTCTCCTGTCAGCAATCTATCCATAAAGAACCTGTGAAAAGCCGGATCCACCAGATTAAACATGTAGGCAATCAGGGTAGCCAGAGCAACAAAAATAACAGCCGTTCTTGCACCTTTAAGCCTCTCGGCTGCAAACTCCAAAGTACTCTTACGCTTTCCCGATTTCTCAAAACTATCCGTGGGAGTAAACTGAAGGCAGATACCGGTAAAGCTCTTATCAAATTCCTCCATGGATACACTTACCAGCCCCCTGGCCGGGTCATTGATAATAGCTTTATTTCTCTTAAAACCATCCAGAACAACAAAATGATTAAAATTCCAATGGATTATACATGGAAACTCGCCTTCCTTCATAAGCGCATCCACTTCCATCCTGAAGCCCTTGGCTTCCAGCCCGTAATGCCTGGCAGCAAGAAGGACATTTTTGGCATTGGAGCCATCCCTTGATACTCCGCAGTCTAACCTCACCTGTTCAAGCGGAACCCATTTACCGTAATATGCCAGAATCATGGCAAGGCTCGCAGCACCGCATTCCAGTGCCTCCATCTGCATAACAACCGGTACCTTTGCCACTCCGTTCGTTATCGGTTTTTTTAATGCTGCATCACTCATTCCTTCATCTCCGATGTATTAGTTAAAGAGCATTGATATTATTCTGGTACTCTTATATCCCACACTGGCCCTGTACTCTCCGTCTGCCAGATCTGCTATCCCATTGGCAATAACTTTCCCTTCCAAATTTCTGCCAACGTTTTCAATAGCAAAGCTGATACCTTCAATCTGTACCGTCATATCTGCTTTAATATTGTCTGCTTTGTCAGAATCATCAAAGATTACTGTCATAGACTTGTCCTTGACCACGGCAGTTCCATAGGCCATACTCTCCACAGACACCACGGAGCCCCATACAAAAATAGCAATCATAACGGCTATTATTGTCAGTAATATGCCCCAAACGCTGATGGTGGTAACGTGAATATAATTACTGAGATCCTCCGGTGAAGAGATGCTGTCATAACTTGTTTTTCTGAATAGTTTGTTATCCATATACAATTCCCTTTAAAAACCAATCTGCGCAACATGTACCGTCAAAATATTATAGCGTGTTTCTGTTATTTCATCTAAGATACATCATATTAATGATAACATTTATTAGTCCCTCTTTCCACTTAATGGTAAAAAAACAAGGTCCAACGTGTAATGTAACACATCAGACCTTGTTTCTTTTTTTAATTATTTATTGATCAGCGATTATCGGGATCGAAGCCTACCGGACCATCTTTTTTAGGAGGTTCATAATCAATTACATCATCGTGATATCCCGGCTCGTCTTCCATAACAATTGCAGCTACGATATATGCAACAAATCCAAATCCGGTAAACAATCCAACCAGCGCCCATACAAGTCTTACTGCTGTGGGATCCATATCAAGGTATTTTGCAACTCCTCCGCAAACACCTGCAATCTTTTTATCGCGGCTCTTATACAGTTTCTTGGTACTCATAACAACATCTCCTCTCTTTGTCTACCGCACCCTGCGGATAAATACGTTTTTTGTTTATGAAACAATTATATGACTGTATATCGAATCTATACATATCTATTATTGAAATATTTCATATTTTATTCCTCTGAAACAGAAAAATAATGTTATTGTTTCCGAGCCATGCAGCGAGTGAACAGTGATAGAATAGTGGTTTGTCATAATTCTGCATATCTGATAACATATATGTACGAAGCATTTTGCTTTCTAAAATTCTATGTTTATGGAGCGTTTTTTTATGGATAAAACACAAATCTTTATCGAAGCATTCGGTTATCTGGGATCCACCTTGGTTTTAGTATCATTCCTGATGGTTTCCGTATTCAAACTAAGGATAGTTAACACCATCGGAAGTGTGATATTTACAATTTATGCTTTCATCATCCACTCATATCCCACTGCAATCATGAATGCATGTCTGGTCTGCATAAATGTGTACTACCTCATCAAAATGAGCAATACCGGCAACAAGGAATATGACTTTATCAAAACCGACATAAATGAATCCCTGATAAAATATACCATAGAAAAATATAAGGAAGACATACTCAAATGCTTCCCGGGAATATCTATGGATTTTTCAGATTCAAATTGCAGCTATGTTGTCTGTCACAACGGCAAACCCACAGGAATCATGGTTGGCCGGCAAAAAGACGGGGTAATTGATATCCTTATGGATTATTCGATCCCGGAATACAGAGACTTTTCCATTGCAACCTATCTCTTTTCCAAACTAAAGGAAGAAGGCATTAAGACCTTAGTCTACAATGGCCCCACTGATAATCACAAGATTTATCTTGAAAAGACCGGATTTGAGAAAAAAGGTGACCATTTCGAGAAACAATTATAACGTATAAAAGATAGAAGCTTGAGATAACGACCGCTATCCCAAGCTTCTTTTTTTTATTGTGTGCTTGTATTCTTCAATATGTTAATGGTCTCGATGTCGTTGGCGGTAAGTTTGATATTTGCCTCAAAAACATCTCCTTCCGGTGTAGTAACCTTTACGGCAAATACTGTACCTTCCTTAACTGCGCTTTCACCAACAGCCTGCAAAAATGGAAGCACTTTCGGATGGTCCTTCTGAAAAGTACCAACTCGCTGCTGAAGCTGCATTAAAGCCATCGGATTCATATTCATGTTCTAGCCCCTTCCCCTCTTGTTTATTATTTATATTTCTACTTATACCTTAAATGATGGTGAATGTAAATAATATAGTTAAAAAATAATCAATCTTTTTTATAAAATTTAACCACAATTTATCTAAAATTTGAGCGAAATCAAGTTTTTTATTTAAAAATAGGCTATAATACAGTTACGCATAAAATGTATGCGCTTACATTAATAAAACACTCGATTCACATAAGGAGGAATAATAAATGTACGGATTTGGTGATATGATCCAGAAACTCAAAGCTAACCCTAAGACAATCGTTTTCCCTGAGGGTTCAGACCCAAGAATTCTTGAAGCTGCTTCCAGACTTTTGGCAGGCAACTTCATTAAGCCTATTCTCTTAGGAAATGAGGATGAGATCAATAAATCAGCTGAGGAAGCAGGCTATAACATCAGAGGTGCTCAGATAATCGATCCCGATAATTTCGACAGATTCGATGAAATGGTTGAACAGTTCTGCGAGCTCAGAAAGAGTAAGGGAATGACTCCCGAAAAGGCTATCCCTATGCTCAAGCAGACAAACTATTTTGGAACTATGCTTGTTAAGATGGGACTTGGTGACTGCCTTCTTGGCGGAGCAACTTATTCAACTGCTGATACAGTTCGTCCTGCTCTTCAGATCATCAAGACAAAACCCGAAAATTCAATCGTATCTTCCTGCTTTATCCTTGTTCGTCCTGCAGCAACAGGCGAGAACGAAGTTATCGCCATGGCAGACTGCGGAATCAACATCAACCCTAACGAGGATGAGCTTGTAGAGATCTGCGGAGAGACAGTAAACTGCGCGTCAAGATTCGGAGTTGTTCCTAAGGTTGCTTTCCTTTCATTCTCTACAAAGGGTTCAGCCAAGGATGATTCTGTTACAAAGATGCAGAATGCTACAAAGAAGGCTCAGGAAAAGTATCCTGAAATTCCTATCGATGGAGAGCTTCAGTTTGACGCTGCAGTATCTCCCCGTGTTGCCAAGCAGAAGGCTCCCGGTTCACCTGTAGCAGGACATGCAAACATCTTCATTTTCCCTGATATCAACGCAGGAAACCTTGGTTACAAGATTGCTCAGCGTATGGGTAACTTCGAGGCTTACGGCCCTATTCTTCTCGGCCTTAATGCTCCTATCAACGACCTTTCACGTGGTTGTAATGCAATTGAGGTTTATTCAATGGCTATTATTACCGCTGCTCTTGCTTAATCGAACAGTTTAATCACATGACATAAGACCATCGCATTTAATGCGGTGGTCTATTTTATTTAAAAAGCTTTTTTGATACACTAAAAAAGAAGGATTCGGATTTGTTTCGCAGAAAGTCAGGTTTGTATATGGCAAAGACATCCACAATGGATATGACAAAGGGATCTATACGAAAAGAAATGATTCTTTTTGCCATCCCCCTACTGGCAGGAAACGTATTTCAGCAATTATATAACACTGTAGACAGCATAATTGTCGGACAGGTAGTGGGACCTGACGGCCTTGGAGCTGTTACCAGCGTTGCTCCGGCCATAAACACTCTTGTTGGCTTTTTCATGGGCTTTTCAGCAGGAGCAAGCGTTATTATAAGTCATTACTTCGGTGCAAAGAACATTGCCTCATTAAGAAGAGCCGTACATACAGCCATTGTGTGTACATTCCTTCTTGGGCTTATTTTGATGCTATTCGGCTACTTTATCACCCCGCCGCTCCTTACCTTTATGTCCACACCGGAATCGGTAATGCCGCTGGCCTCAATATATCTCAGGATTTACTTTCTGGGGATAATCGGACTGATGATATATAATATAGGCTCCGCAATACTTCGTGCCGTAGGAGACTCTGTCAGGCCGCTTATCTTCCTGATCATCACTTCTATACTTAATATTATTCTTGACCTGTTTTTCGTAATAAACCTGAAAATGGGAGTTGCGGGAGCTGCTTATGCTACCATTATTTCGCAGTTTATTTCCGCGATCCTTACGATATTTGTTTTGTTTAGAAGCAAGGAATGCTACAACCTTCGCTTAAATGAACTGACCATTGATAAAAAAATCCTGTCGCAGATAATCAAAATAGGTATGCCGGCCGGAATCCAATCTGCTGTTATTTCATTCTCAAATCTTTTTGTCCAGGGTTATATAAACCGTTTCGGCAAGGACAGTACCGCCGGATGGGGAGCTTACGGACGAATTGACGCCTTTGTAATGCTTCCCATGCAAAGTATAGCCATGACAGCCACTACTTTTGTGGGGCAGAATGCCGGAGCCGGGAATGTAGACAGAATAAAAAAAGGTATACGGGAAGCGCTTTTCCTTGCTGCCATCTGCACAATTGCTCTGGTTATACCCGAATTTATTGCCGCGCCCAAAATAGTCACCTTATTCAATTCTGACCCTGAAGTCGTACGATATGGAACTCTGTTTATCCGGATGAACTGCTTCTTTGACATTCTCTGCTGCAGTAATCAGGCTCACGCAGGAGCCCTCAGGGGAGTTGGGGACGCCAAAGCTCCGATGTACATTATGCTCAGTTCATTTGTAGTTTTCAGACAAATATATTTGTTTATTGCATCTCACCTGACGGATTCAATATATCCCATATCCATCGCCTATCCTGCCGGATGGCTTGTATGCAGCATTATAATGCTTGTCTATTTCAAGAACAGCAACTGGGAGCAGAGAGTAAACGCTTCGTACGTCAAGTAAAAAACGCTGAAAAAGAATGTTGTTTGCGTCATTCCCGCGTAATTGCATCAAAAAAGCTCCCAAATAAAATAACGGGAGCTTTTTATTTAGTCCGAAGACCGTCTTCTGTTGTGATGCTTATAATAAAGTGCTTTATCTTCATACATTATGGTGTCTGCAGTTTTCATGATTGCATCAATATCTGCTGAATTTGCCCCCCATGACCAGCCGACAGCCACAGATACCCCCTCAGCTTCATCAAAATCTGCCTTTAGCTGTTCACAGTTCGACTCAAAATCCTCTTTGCTCATGTTCGGAACCACGATAACAAATTCATCACCGCCTGCCCGATAAACGAAGTCCCTGTTAAAACGCTTTTTCATTATTACGCAGATTCTCTTAAGAAGTTCATCTCCGGCTTCATGCCCCTGGGTGTCATTTACAGTCTTAAGTCCATTCGCATCGGCAAACATTACTCCTGCAGTAAATTCTTTTTTTCTCAGCTTTTTAAAGGCCATTTCCATGGCACTTCTGTTCTTTACTCCGCACAGCTCGTCATAGACACTTTTTTTCTCAAGTTCATCGATAAGACGTCTACGGCTAAACTCGGATGCAAGGAAATATGATATAGTCTCCAAAAGAAGCTTGGCATCTATGATTTTATTCCTTGCATGGTTAATAGCACCAAAATACCCAATGCACTGACCATCATCCAGAATAGGCATTTCAATTATTGATTTTGTGTCAGTAGATGCAAGTATACTGTATAATCTGGGATGCGCTTCTTTTATTGTTTCAACATCATCAATTACAATGTTGAATGCTCCGGGATATTCCTTTTCCCAATTGAGAATATCATCTCCGGTCATATTCTTGAATCTGTCCTTTACTGGCCTTACCCCCTCATTACACCACTCAAAGGTCTCCGAGTAGTAGTTTTCAGCAAGTTTCTCCACAATATATATTCTTCCGGCCTCAATAGATTCACCTACCATTTTCAGGAGGTTATCCACCGCCACTTCATGAGGTAGTCCGCTATGTAAAAGCTTTGTGCAGGATATTATAAGGTCATCCGTCCTGGATTCAAGTCCTAATCTGTCCGTAGTCATCTTTTCCTTGGTGACATCTTCAAGGATCAAAGCACAGCGCCCTTTTTGTGCACCTTTATCCACCACTATATTTATCCATCTGTTGGTTTTTTTTGAAAAATAAACACCCTTGCTTCTTTTCTCGTCGTAGGCTGCTTCGTACAAACACTGCATTATAGGAAGATGCTCATCGTCAAAGTCGATATAGACGCTTTTTCCCAGAACCTTATCAACATCTACTCCCATGAACGTAGCTGCTCTTGAACTCATGAAAATACATTTTATATCCGCTATCTCTTTTGAATCATCAAGGTCCACCTGCAATACAGCATACGCTAAAGGCATCTCATTAAAAAGCCTGACATAGTCATGCCTGATGAGTACATGCTCTGTAATAGCATCAATATCGCGCATGTAGGATAAATACAGCCCTTCTTTACCACCGAGAAGTTTTACAATAACAAATGCTTTCCAAATGTACTCGTCCTTTATATTACGAACCTGATAATAGGATACTATGAAATTCTTGCCGGTTTTATCAAACTGCTCTTTTAAGTACTCCGGCTGATTATGGGAAATATATTCATCAGCCTCATCCGGATGAATATACTTTTGAGCAAATTTCTCCAGATACTCACCGGAATTACCGTTCGTTTCAACAAAAAATTCACTTTTATTTGTATATATTCTCTTAATAAAAAGCTCATTTACATCAACAAGATTGACATGATCATAGAAAGTAAGAAGATTTCTGAGTGCCATTTCCTTATTGGCATTCTCATAATTCGTAGTTAACTTGGAGATATTTTTAAGAATCGCCCTGCAAACCACTATATCGTGATCATCTTCAGAGTAATAACATCGAACCCTTATAGCGCAGAATGCATCTTTCGCAACAAACTCTTTAATCTGAACAGAATCACTAAGTAATGCTGTATCCACGAGATGTTTGAAGTTCTCAACTATTCCGGGTGAATTAAAAAAACATTCCGCTTCGCTAAGAGACTTAAATCCCACAGACCTCAGTTCTTCATTATAAGCCTTTGTGGTAGATCCATACCAAAAAAGCCCGCTTTTATAATACAATATTGCCACGGGTACGCCTTCAAACTTTTCAATTGGGCGGTCGGATAACAGAGCATCCTCTTTTTTGATATTTAGCATTATTATGCATCCCCTTTTAACAGTAGCTTACAATATCAGGTCTTGTGTCTTCTTTCATGGCTCGCATAATACTTAGCTTTACTTTCATACATAGCTTCATCTGCGTTTCGTACAGCTGCCTTTATTTCCTTTGAATCTTCAATCCACACTGCGCCAAATGCCAAAGAAATCTTCTTGGATTTTGCTCTTAACTTTGCAACCATTTCGTCAAAAGTCTTTTCATCTATCTCAGGAACAATGGCTATAAACTCATCGCCGCCAATGCGATAACAATGTTTTTTCTTAAAAATAGCCGCAAAAGCTACCGCTGCATCTTTAATAAGCTGATCTCCGGCCTCATGCCCCTGATCGTCATTAATGGCCTTTAAGCCATTAATATCCGAATAACATACACCTACGCTCTCTTTCAAGTCAGAAAGGACCGTCAGAGTCTGATTAAGTGAATACCTATTTCCAAGTCCTGTCAGGGCATCATGACTGCCCATATACATCATCTCATCCGTAAGTGCTTTATTGCGCATTTCCGCAGCTATAAAAATAGCCACTGATTCCATGGCATCCACCACGTTAAGAGAAATATCATTCGCATAGTTGTCCGCTACAAGATAACCGAGTACATCCTGTTTGTCCTTAAGCAAAACTACAATATATCTGGAAACCGATCCCGCCAGAACAGAATTATAAAATCCCTCATCCTCATTCTGAACAACCATGGAATCGTTTATCACTATCACATTTTTCCCGTTTAACTGCTTATCCCACATAGAAAGCACATCATATTTATCAAAAATCTTTCTTGTGGGAAGCTCCACTGACCTTGCGGGGTTTACCCATTCATGAAATGACAATGCGGTTTTTTCGTTCTTTTCCTGTTTCTCAACCACATATACCCTGTCGGCTTCAATCGTCTGCCCAAGAAGCTTTAAAACCTTTCTGAGTCCTTTTCCGAATTCTGCGGAAGAAACAGCGGTTGCACAGTTAATTATCAATTCATTGGTATTGGATTCAAAGGTGGTATTCTCTTCATTTCTCTTAGTAGCTGTAACATCGTGGATTATAAAAGCACAAAATCCCTTCTGATAAACAGGAACCGCCCAGAATTCAAACCACTTATCAAAGCTGGAATTATATGTCCTGATAATCGAAGACTGCCTTAAAACTGCAGCCTGATAACTATACTTGATCCAGTCCTCATCTCTGTTACTTACAGCAGTATAAAAGGTACTCCCGACAAGCTCCGCTGATGGTTTCCCCACCAACTGCGCATATTTCTCATTAGCAAAGAGAAATAGCATGTCCTTAACCGTACCAAACGGATCGGTCAAAACCTTAAAAATGCAGCAAGCATCAGGAAGGTCCTTTATCATGTACAAAATATCGTTGGGGCTGAAATTAGTTGTTGAAAAATACCCTATCTTTCCGTTGTAGTCTACTGTTTCCATAGTTATCTCCACCAAATCACAAAAATAACACTATAGTGTAAATTATACACCAATCGCGGGATGTATGCTAATATTTCACCAACTTTTACTTGTTTTTTTGAATGCCATTGAGCAAGTAACCGGAAACACGCATTTTCTACCTTTTTCGCGAGGCCATCATATCCTGATGATTCACAATGTAGATCGGCCGAGATATTTTTCCAGTGCTTTTTCATCAAACTCTTCTCCGATTACTATTAGAACCGAGCGAAAATCATCTGCAAATTCACTGACCTGATTGGTCATCTTTTCGTATCTTGTGATATTTATTTCATAAGCCTTATTATTGCTGCCTTTCAAAATCCCCTTTATTCTGAAAACTCCTTTGCATTTTTCATCATTGAGCAATTCAGTCAGTGTTTTTTCCAGCTGTTCCTGTTCCATCTCAAAATCAAAATAAAATAATGTCTTATACCTGTCATCCTGAAGATACGGCATTTTAACATATGAATTATGATTATATCCACATTTAATTATCTTCTCATAGTCTCTAATATCAAGCCTTTTCCATTCTTTATCTATAATCATTTCAGAAGAGATATGACGTTTACTTCCATACTTTGCCATTATGCAATTAATTCTCTCGATTGCCTCCGCCTTTCTTTCATTATCATAGGAATCTGACCTGCTAAAAAGAACTACTCCTGCCTGGGAAAGTTCCGACATAAGCAGATATTCCGACTGTTCGGAAAGACCATTTACAACTCCGGGATCAAGTATGCCAATTACGTTCCCTATGCTATACCACCGATCCAAAGGTTCTTCATATATAAGGTCAAAAAACTCATCTATATCAAAAAGCCCCGAGGGTTCGATTATCACTCTGTCATATCCCATCATTCCCTGTGAAATCAGCTTAGTCTTCAGCCGTCTTTTATGTGCTTCAGTGCCATCTCCTCCTACGATCATTTCCAGATTACAGTTTTCACCGGATAATTCCCCCAGAAGAACCATGTCAACATTTATTGCACCAAAGTCATTTTCAATAATAGATATCTTTTCTCCGGCGCTCATTAGATATCGCGCGTAATTTTTAATAAAAGTTGTCTTTCCTGCACCAAGAAAGCCAGTTATTAAATCTAACTTTATCATTTTGAGTTTATCTCCCTTATTCCCTTTTTAGTCACCTTTGCCTCCTTTTTTATATACATCTCATTCCCTTTTCAGTCACCTTTGTCCTCCGCCATAAATTTAATATGATGGTTATTTATTTTTCATACATTTATTATCGTCACATGATAGAATAATCTTGATTACTTATGGAGGTAATTGACTATGAAAAGACGCTTCACTGCTATAATACTATGCTTATCCATATGTTTTGCGGGTTCCTCCTGTGGCACTGCACAAAATTCCGGTTCTGCTGAGGACTCATCAAGTGTAATAACAATTGCAGCCAGAGATGGATCTCATGCTGACATTATCAACGCAGTTAAAAGCGAATTCGAATCGGAAAACAGCTGTATAGTAAATGTCGTTCCCATGTCAGCCAATGAAATCCATGATAACGCACTGAAAAGTATAGACAGTGAGGCTACTGAATATGACGTCATTATGATTGATGATCCTCTCATGCCTGAGTATATTGAGAAAAAGGTACTACTTAATCTCACGAAGCTGGGTTATACAGATGATGAAGATTTTGTCGAGAAATCAAAACTATTGGGAAAAGATCCCTATCCCCTCGGAGCCACTTATGCACTTCCGTTTTCCGGAAATGTTCAGCTCATTTTTTACAATGATTCTGTTCTTGGAGCGGATGCGGATCTCTCAAATTGGGACAGCATTTTACAAATATGTAAGACTGCAAAAAGCAACGGAAAAAACGGATATGCAATACGCGGCCAGAGCGGAAATCCGATAGTATCTGATTTCTTACCGATTCTTTGGGCCTTCGGCGGTAATATTTTCGACGAAAACAACACTGTCATTCTGGATTCTCCGGAAAGCCGTGAAGCACTGCAGTTCTATTGTGATCTATATGCAACCGGCGGAAATTACGAAAAAGATGATCTTGTAAACGCAATTACAGAAGGCAGTGCCGGGATTGCATTGGGCTGGCCCTCCTGGTTTATTTCAGGAAAAGGCTCCTCTGCTAATATCGCACAAATCCCCGGAAAAAAAGATGCTTCCTCACAGGTAATGGCTACCGGCGAAATCGGAAACTGGCTTCTGGGAATTACTACAAATTCTTCAAATCCCGATCTCAGTTTAAAACTAATAGAATACCTTACTAGTGCAGATGTGCAAAGAAAAGCTCTGGAATATGGCGGAATCCCAACAAGAAAGAGTATTTTCAGAGACAAAAAAATATTGGCAGAGTATCCTCATTTCGACGCAATCTATTCAGGTACGAACAACTCACGTGTAAGACCTAGGACAACAAAATGGTCAAGAATAGAAGAAGTATTCGGTGCAGAGCTGGTAAAGTGTATAAACGGTGAACAATCGGTAGAAGAAACAATCATACTGTCCCATCAGGCAATAAAAGCCCTTGCGGAGGAGTAAGCTTTATTACTCCTCCAATTCATGCTTCAACTCTACTAAAGATTTTCCTGTTCTTCTTGCAATTCCTGCTATATCATCATATTCAAGCTTTGAACGGCACACATCGTAACCATATGCCTTTTTTACCCTGACTTCACCATAGGGTGTATCAATTTTATTAACTTCTCTGGTAAGTACATATCTGTTGCAAATAGTCTCTCTCACTCCCAGCGTCGTAGTATTGATAAAAATCTGCTTAAGGACAATATCACGCTTATCAATCCTACAAATGCAGTGAAGCTCCGTTCCCGGTCTATTCTTTTTCATATCAGCTGCTATTGTATAAACTTCCAGCGCCCCCTCTTCGAACAATCGCTCTGTTGCAAAACCGATTTCTTCTGCAGTCATATCATCAATATTACAGCATAGTTCAACTACCTGTTCTGAGTCATCGCTGGTTTCTCCCATCATTATACGAACAGCATTTACCTGCTCAAAAGTCTTGTTCCCCATTCCATATGAAACTTTTGATACTGCCATAACAGGCTGAGCAGAGAAATCATCTGCAAAATATTTAATAAGTGCCGCGCCTGTTGGAGTGCATAATTCGGTCTTTATAGTCTCACTTTCATAACTTGGAATACCGCTTAATAAAATCACCGTAGCAGGAGCCGGAACAGGCATAATGCCGTGTGCAGCCTTAACCGTACCGCCTCCGACATTTACAGGGGAAACTATTATCTTATCGGGATCCAATAGATGCATCAGGTAGCATACAGCAGTAACATCTGCTATTGCATCCATATCTCCTACTTCATGAAAATGAATCTGCGAAACAGGTTTTCCATGCACTTTACTTTCCGCCTCGGATATCAGCGTATAGACTTCTCTAATGTCACTTTTTATCTCTTTATTGACATTAAGATTCTCAATTATTTCTTCGATATCGTACATAGTATTGCTATGGTGATTATTTTCGTGTACATGACCTTCGCCATTCACTGTCTCTTCCTGTCCGTTGACCTTGACAGATATATGTCCACCCAATATCCCATTTCGCTCAACTAATTCGTAACTGTATTCTACTCCCGGAATCCCAAGCGAATTCAGCTCAGTGACAACTTTATACGGATCCTCCACCAGTCCAAGTAAAGCAGCTGTTATCATATCTCCGGCTGCGCCCATCTTGCACTCAAAGTATAATGTCTTCATGCATAGCCTCCTTGTACTCACTAGTCATTTACTTATGAAACTTAAAGATGTATTTATATTGCCTCAATTGCAGGTCTGGCATATATGTTATATATCTTCTATAATTACATTTTTCAGGATTACACCTTTTCCTTCTACGATATGCGCCTTTCTGCCATTACAATAGGGACATAAATATCTGTTCGATTTATTGGGATAGTATTCTTTTCCACATTCCTCACAAAGAGCTTTTACCGGAACTTCCACGCATTCCAGCTCAGCTCCTTCCAGAATTGTTCCCTTAACAGCATCCGGATAATATTTATACATGTAATATGGGAGCACTCCACTTGTTTTCCCAATTTCCACTACAATCTTTTTTACCGAAGCCGCATTATTTTCTATAGCTATTTCATTTGCCAGCTCTACCATTCTGGCAATGTAACTCATTTCGTGCATACTTTCTTCCTAAAAATGTTTTAATATTACAATAATACCTTTTTATGTACTTAAAATCTATTATTTTATCATCATTTTATAACAGTTTAATTGATTATCCCAAAATAAAAGATAGTATTATAACTAAGACTATTTACTGGTCTATCTCGATTCAATGATCGATTGACACCATTACCTGTCAATAGACAAAAAGAAAGGATTCTTATGTCTCATAATCTCGTAAAAACCTGCATCGGATGTGGCCGTACATTTACAGCAAGAAACAGCAGTATGCCATTTTGCTGCAAGGCATGTAAACTTCGTTACTCGTATCACTACACATTTAAATGTCGTGAATGCAGAAACGCATCCTGTGAAGTCAGAAATAATGACCTCCAAGGATGCGCCGATAATTGCCCTAATCTAAAATGGGATCCATGATATCAAGTGTTATTTTGTCCCACTAAATGATTTACAAATTGCTGTGCAGTTCTTCCGGATATTCCTCCATGATTTAATTCCCATCTATCCGCCTCTTTTAAAATCTTTTCTTCATCCATAGCAATATGCTCTCTGGATGCTAGTTCTTTTACTATTTCATAATATTCCTGCCTGGATGGTTTATAATAACCAATTGTCACGCCAAAACGGTTTGCCAAAGATAATTTTTCCTCCATAGTGTCTGATCTATGTATATCTCCGTCCTGCTCCACGTCTCGCCGGTCTCTCCAGGTTTCCTTAATAAGATGCCTCCTGTTGGATGTTGCATATATAAGTATATTGTCAGGTTTAGTTTCTACTCCGCCTTCAATTACCGCTTTCAGAAACTTATAATCCGATTCGTCTTCTTCAAAAGACAGATCATCCATATAAATTATAAACTTGTAATTCCTGTTCTTTATCTGAGCTATAAGCTGCGACAATAGCCTGAACTGATACTTATAAATCTCAATCATACGCAGTCCGTCTTTATAAAACTCATTTACTATTGCCTTTATACTCGTCGATTTTCCGGTTCCACTATCTCCGAACAGTAAAACATTATTTGCCTTTTTCCCTGAAACAAAGGCCTGCGTGTTATCAATCAGCTTCTTTTTCTGGATTTCATAGCCCACAAGATCATCCAGAACCACAGCATCCATATTATTTATTGGATTGAATTCAACCCTTTCCCCTTCAATTTCTCTTATTCTGAACGCTTTATTTAAGCCAAATGCACCCACGCCTATGTTTTTATAAAAACCGGTTATAACCTCAAAAAATTCATCCTCAGAGCCTGTTTGTGATAGCTTTGTGCTTAATTCCCGTACTTTTTCGCTTACATTAACGTTATACATTAACACCGGTTTTTCGATGGCCTGATAGTTTGTTATACAGGAAAAGCAATCAATATCAAGTGTTTTTTCAATTTCGCTGAAATCATAGTAAAAAAGCTCTCGAAAGGCCTTAAAATCATTTTTGGCAAAATGATTAACACTTCCTTCTTTGCTGCCTACTTTTTCACAGGTCAGTGTAAATGGATTTTCATCCATGATCAAGAGATATGTCAGATAATTCTGCCATAAATTCTTATCAAAAGCATATGCCGTCCCAAGTTCTAATATGCGTTTAACCTGCCTGTATACCCTCGAAATCAGATCCTCCTTGCTGAACTTTCCACTGTGCATGTCTCGGCAGACCTCGGACAGTTGCATTAAAATCGTATCTTCTTGCATGTCTCCGTAAATGAGTAATTTAGCTACAATTTTTTCCATTATGCCTCCTATTTATGCCCACTATGATATGTTTGATATATAATATATATATTATATTGTTTCTGTTATTGCCCCACTAATTTTTCACGCTAAATGCTGCGTTGTGGCCCTTTCAACATATATAGCTTTGCATATAAAATGCATGTATGTTATATAACATACATGCATTTTATATTAGTTATCCAATAATAACTTCTCTAATTCATCAAAATCTCCCGTATTGCTTTGCGGAAAACTATTAAATACATTATTCTTTGGAAATTTGGGCTGAGCAGCATTACGATAATACTCTTTTTTTATACATTCCTTCATAAACGCTATAGGAACATCAATCTTAGTATTATAATTCTGCATATATTCGTAGGCACTCTTTATCTTCTCAACATCGTAATCTGCTTCCTCAGCAATTTCTTTTATTTCACTGAACTTAAAATCATCATGGAGTATCTCAAACAGCTCATCAAATACATCATCGCGATTGATAACAGGTGATTTTTCAATTGTCCCTGCCGTTTTTTTCTGGTTAACAAAAAACCGTATTCCTACTGTCCTTCGTCCACTCTTAATCGGCTCATAATCCACTATAAGGCTTGTTTTATTATTCAGTTCCTCTTTAGCCTTACTTAATACGTTTCTGTTAAAAATCTTGTATTCCTTGTATTTATTCTCGCCATTCTTGTTATTCTCAGCCAGAGCCTCTATTTTGTCATAATCAGGATACTTTTTTTCCAGCTCTGCTTTGATCTCTTTGCTTCCTCCTGATGTTATAATGCCAAGTTCCAGTTTAAGCGCAGTAAGATTATATTCAAAGGCCTGCTCTCCCGGCTCTTTTACATAATACGCTTTAAAGTCATATGCAGCCTTGAGCATTTCATATAATCTCAAAGAATATACACTTTTAAGGCTAAGAGTATCTGCCAGACTCAGTACAGTATAATTCTTCTTAAGATCTACTATCTTATCCGTAAGATAGTTATTATATCTAAGCTTCAATGTTCCATTTTTGAAAGAAGCATCGGTAACAACCTGATGAGCCTCGATTTTACCATTTTCTTTATCCTTAATAAGTAAATTCCAGTCAAAAATCGTCGCACCCTTTATCTGACGATCACATAACGCCTCAATATGCTCATATAATGATCCGGAACTAGAATTAAACATCTTCCTAAGATCCGATCCGTATATTGTAGCCACAACATTCTTAGTATCGTCTACTTCAAGATGCTGCATACCTATAGCAAACAGCTTCTGGCTTAATGCTGTTCCTTTTCCCATTGCATTTATAAGCTCATTTGATTTTGTATATGTTTTATTTACAATAAGCTGTTCTCTCTTCTTTTCCTGCATTGCTCCCCCAGACTAAAATTATGCTACTATTAATTCGATTTGAAATTCCCTTTTAATGCACCTTTAGTTGAAATATATCTTCCTTTTTTGTACACTATTGGAGATGATTTTTTCTTTTTATTATTCCCTTTTTGTAAACCTTTAATCTTATTATATTCCCTTTTTTATCACTTTCAAGTTCTTTTTCCTATATTTTGTGCATTAAATGCCATTCCACTACCATAATTTGTAAACCTATGTAGTCAATATTCTTATTCCCTTTTTAGTCACTTTTATTATTCAGTACGCCCTTTCATATTCCTTTTGACTTATTTGGTTTGACCAAGGCAGTATTTTATCATCCCTTTTTTATCACTTCTCATCCCCATTTTGGTTTCTTTTAAATGCTTTATAGAAATATTAGAATATATGCTTATTTATGATGATAATATTCCTTTTTTTATCACTTTATTGTTCCCTTTTTGTTCACCTTTCTCTTTATTTATTACTTCCCAATACTGGCACCATAAGTACAAAGTTCCGGAATAAGGTAGATTTAATAAGATTATAAAGGTGACTAAAAAGGGAATAAGATTACCTGCATACCGGATTTATTCAGGACAATAATAAAAAAAAGAAAAACTCTGAAAATAATAATTCACAGCCTTTCCCTTTTTAGTCACCTTAAGGACCTCTATTATATACTTTTAATCCCTATTTTCTGCACATAACCTGCAAATTGGTTAATTCCCTTTTTGTACACTTTACATACCTTTATAATATTCTTTTAATACCTGTTATAATCACTTTTCATTCCCCTTTTTTTACCTTTTACTAATCAAATATCCCTTAAAATATGGGGGTTTAGATTATCTTATAAATAAAAAAAAGTAGTATTTATTATTTAAATAAACAACATAATTCTGATCTAAAAGGTGTAATCATACTTTTATACACCTTTTTATAATCAAAAAAGAAAGAAGCTAGCTTATTTATCTATGCTTCTTTCTTTTTTGGAAGGAATGATTTTTTAATGGTATTTTGATGTTCATAACTGCAAGTATCGATCATTCTAACATTTTATATGGAATTTCTATATTATCTATTCTTTATATTGTATTATTAAACCTTATATATAGTATAGCATATACTATTAAAATAAAAATTAATCTAATGGAAATCTAATGATATTTACACGTAAATTCTAGGATTTTTATAATATTTATATTTTAATTATTTTCTATATAGTTTAATATTTTTATTTTTGCACTATATAACATTTGACCATTTAATTCTATTATTATTGACTGATTTGGTTGACTATTTAGTTAGATCGAAACAGTCTATATTTAAATAGCATATGTAATTAAAACTAACTTAAATAAAAACACTAATTCTTGTAAATTAGCTTGAACATCACTTGTTATATTATACTATTTTTGTTTCTGGGATTATTAAATTTGAAAGTATTTATGCAATCTTTTGTTTTATTATTGCATAATTTCTTAATTTTATTATGATTTACTTATTTATTCAATTTTATAACATATATTATTTTAATTGCTTTCTTGCAATACAGTTTTTAACCATTTTTAATAAGATTTGCTTTTATGCAATTCTTTCTAATACTTGTTTATTTCACCAATCTATGCTTTGAACTAATTGAAATTTAATATAATGAATAATGCATATATTTACTGCTATTATTGATCATATTTATTCTTTTTTACCAATATTTCTTTATTTTTCCAGATCTTAGTATCTAATTTGGTTATTATTATGATTTATTTTGTCCCTGGCTTAAATAATCCTTCTTTTTGTTGAATTATTTAGTTTTTGATTTTATAAATTGTAATTAGATCTAAGTGCTATTTGTTATTTATCTAAAT
>JAEEGL016509255.1_pt1 | contig 30813 bp, 28 predicted proteins | sample 9134231 | NCBI WGS metagenome assembly JAEEGL01 (sample SAMN16246548, study PRJNA631951) | gut metagenome | biome: gut microbiome; feature: rumen; material: fiber-attached | host: Bos | place: Iran: Karaj | collected 2018-10 | reverse complement strand
GTGGCTGGGCCGGCTTGAAGGATTGTAACTGGGGTCACAACGCCATCTTCACCGATGATCTGGGTCATACCAATTTTGGTGCCGAGAATGACTTGCATTCTATTCCTTTCTGCTTATATTTAATTTTGCCCCTACGTAACAGGCAAAACGCCGTATAAACCTTAATTTTTTTAACACTATTAAAACTAGACTTTTAGGCTGGTTTCCCGCGGTTTCCCTGTAGGACCTCTCCTTATGTCTAGATAACATGTCTAGTTTATCATATTTTTTCGCAGTTTTCAAGGGGAATTTTAGGGATTTTAAGAGATTTTTGACGCGAAAAAGCCCAGGACACTAGGTCCTGGGTTTTAGTAGTTCATGTCCCGGCGGCAGCAGCGGCAGCCAATGCTTCTTTTTTTCTCTTAGCTTTGAACTGTTTAATAGTTTCCCTCTTAAGATCAAATCTAAGCTTCGGACTAGATTCGGTGCCAGTTTCATCTACAAAAGGCCACGGCTCATTGGTGATTTCCGCCATCGAATCCGCAATCTCCCTCAGCGTATTAGCACCAACATTCGGAAGCGCAGCCATTGCAGCGAAATCTACCTTAAGTACATCGTTAAGCGTTTCGCATTTCATCCACATAAGAGCCTTACGTGCACGCGGCGATAAATCCATTAACGACACGGAAATATTTCCACCGCTCAGAGATACCTGACGCGTCTTCTTGCCAAACTGAAGTGTCACCGTGATATTACCAACATCCTTTTTGAGATCCTCCATGATTGCCTTATCGCGTTCCTTCATAGCATTGGTACCATAAAGCACATAGGATTTTCTGCTCGGGTGACGGAGAGACATAATCCCGTCGTTAATCACCTTGTTGGCCCACTGTCTACTAAAGCCATACTTGTCACCGATCTCCTTGCTGGTTTTGCCATCACGAAAATGCGCGAGCATCATTTCTCTCGTTCGATGATCCAGAGATGTAAGTGCGTGCATTACGCCAGCTTCCTGTTTGTCAACGGAGAGAAGCGGTATGTACTCTTTCGAGACCTTACGAACCAGGTTGTAGGGCCACTTCTCACAGTTTTCGTCATAGCCAATTTCGCGATAGCATTTTTCGGCATATTCCTTCTCCGTAAAGAAGTGAGTGTTCTCCCTGCTGTAGACGATTACCGCATCCTTATCCTTAAGACATTCCGCCTTCAGCTCATCGCTCGAACACATAAGTACCTCCATTGGTACACGACAGAAGTTGGCCGCATAATATAAGAACCTCAATGACGGCTCTTCGCCCTGATTGAGCACTTTCCAGATTATCTCCTGGGCCTCATACGGTTTTTTGCCGGTCTTGGTACTAATATAGTACCCAAAGGCCTCCACTGCGTTCTTAATCTTGCCGCTTTCCACTCTTTGCTTCAGTAAATCCCTCAAAAAGCTTGCTTCAAAGTATAAATCCATATTCCACCTCGTTTCCCGGGTTCCCCCAAATGTAATATTTTAAGTTGCTAACTACAAATTCTTGCTATATTCTACAACTTTTTTGACGTTTTGTCAATTATTACCTCTGTTGCATGTTGCACGGCATAAAAATGTTACCATTAAAAAGCGCCGCTAAACGCGCGGCGCAAAGGGGTGAAATTACGACGACAGTCAAGGTCGTCATTTAGATTCAACGGATGTCTTGGGGGCTACATGAACTAAACATTTCATCATTTCTACCTCTGCATCCATTAAATTTGACACATTTGTTTCCGGACCGAAGCTCATCCTCACCTCATAGGTTTGATCTTCGTCGTCCTTGCTGGGCTTTTTACAACTAAACCTGATACCATCTTCTCCGTAGTATTCCTGAAGTTTCTTCATACTTCTGGTTGGAAGCTTCGCGTTAATTGCTATAAACTCAAAGTTTCCATTGATGATAACCGGTTTTCCAGCTTCGAGGTTTTGACGTTCTTTTGCGGCTTTATTGAGCCTTTCCGTCTCCTCAGTTGTCTTCTTGAGACGTTTAAGAGTTGCTTTGAGCTCACTCATTGTCTCATCGAAGTCTTTTTCATTCATTTCCTGTAAATTCATCTTCTTTTCCTCCATTCGTGCACTGTCAAACTAAAAGCTACGATGCAATTTATTTTATCATATTTTCGTATTTTGTCAATATTTTTTCTCTCTGTTATTTTGTGTCGCTTATGGTTATTTGGCCTGTTTTCTATTGACATTTTAGGGGTTTTGTGCTATACTTAGGGCATAAGTATGACTTCATATTACAGAGGTCATCGAACATTAATAAGGAGTTTAAATCGCTCCTATTTCCGGGGATACGCTGACCCGTTTATATATAGTATAGATTCTGATTCTAGAATTTTTTATCCATATTATTCGGGGCGCGATCGCACCCTGTTTTATATATAGTCGCTCAAAAAAACTAATAAATAAAATCAGGGCCGTGAGCCCAGGAGGTAGGACATATGAAGAATACGTTTAAATTTGCTGCCATTGCAGCCATTGTTGTAGCTATCGTTTGCGTTTTGGTGCCATCCACTGAAGCATCTGCAAAGAAAAAGGAAAAGATGCCTAAAAACAATCAGAAGTTTTATTCTGAAACCTTTGAAGAGAGAGTACCGGAGTCTGACGGCAACGGATACTGGATCGTTAAGAAGGATAAGGATGGCGACAAGACCTATATGCCAGTTGTCAAAGTTAGGCGTAATGGTAAAACCACAATTATTCACGCAGAAGAAATGTACGTAATAATTGATGGCAAGACCTATTATGTCGACGAAGATGGCGTGGTAGTTTGGAGCAACCCGGACGGCTTCGAGGTTTCGAAGTATGGATATATTATCCAGCCTGGGAAGTGGAAAGCAGGTACTCTTCCGAAGAACAATCAGACTTTCAAGAATTCAAGCTTCGTTGATCTTGTAGAAACAGATGGAGCTGGATACTGGGAAGTAAAAGAAGTCAACGGAAAGAAGATGTACCGCCCGATAGTTATCAAGAAAAACGGAAACCATTGTGTTGCATGTGATATGTACGTAACAATCGAGGGATATCAGTATTACCTTGATGATGACGGATATATTACAAAGAAAAATCCGGATAATTACGAAGTAAGTAAGAATCTCTACGTGATTATTCCGGAGAAAGACAATAAGGATTCCGGTAAGTCCGACAACGGCAAGGCTGAGAACGGCAAAACCGACAACGGCAAATCGAACGGCGAAAAGTCCGACAATTCCAACAATACAACAAAGTATACCATCAAAAAGCAAAGTGATAGATATGTTTGCTTCGATGAAAAAGGTAATTCCGTCTACGGATGGGTTGATGATTACTATTTTTCTACTTGGAGCGGCATGTCAATCGGATTGTGCTATATTGACGGAGAGTATTACTACTTCTCCGAAGATTTAGGCAGTCTCGGTAAGTTACAGAGAGCATTCTGGAGTAATAACGGCATGTATTTTGGAAGCGACGGCAAGGCTGTCCGTGGTCAGCAGGTTAAAATTGATGGAAAAACCTATCGTTTTAATGATTACGGATACATGATTACTGGTTGGTACGGAAATGATGAGTACTATTCAAGTGATCCTGACCGATACGGTCAGTTAGTACCCGGCGTTAAACGTTGATATTTCTAGGTGCCTATGGCACACTGCTACGGCCACGGGCGCCTAAAATATAAGATTTAAACCCTTTTTCAAAAAGCCTAGGCTTGCCTAGGCTTTTTTCATTGTCTTACTTTTATTGCTCCAAATAGGCATCGATAAATGGCATTATATCGCCGTCGAGAACACCATCGGTATCGGTTTCTTCGTGCTCAGTACGAGTATCTTTAACAAGGCGATATGGCTGAAGAACGTAGTTTCTGATCTGTTGACCCCACTTGGCGGATTCGCCGGCGCGAAGCTTATCGATAGATTCGGCGTGTTGCTCGAGCTGCATTTGAACGAGCTTACCGCGAAGAATTTCCATGGCTTTTTCCTTGTTTTGGAGCTGCGAACGCTCGTTTTGGATAGCGACAACAGTATTGGTTGGTAAATGTGTGATGCGAACAGCAGAGTTGGTCGTATTGACAGATTGACCACCGTGCCCACCGGAGTGATAGACATCGATACGGAGGTCTTTTTCGTCGATTTGGACGTCGGTATCAGCCTTAATAATCGGGAGGATTTCGACGAGTGCGAAGGAAGTTTGACGAAGGTTATTAGCGTTGAATGGTGAAAGGCGGACAAGGCGGTGGACGCCGTGTTCAGATTTGAGAGTGCCATAGGCGTGTGGACCGGTGATTTCGTAAACCGCAGTCTTGATGCCGGCTTCTTCGCCGACGGTACGCTCTACCGTGGTGGTTTTGAAGCCGTTTTTCTCACAAAAACGGAGATACATGCGCTCGAGCATGCCGGACCAGTCCATAGCTTCGGTGCCGCCAACGCCGGCAGTAATGCGCAAAATTGCATCCTTGTCGTCATATGGACCAGTGAAGCGGAGGGATTTTTTGAGAGTTTCGAAGTTTTCTTCAAGAGCGGCGACCTGTTCCTCGATTTCTGAGGCAAGATCAGAGCCGCCGAGAGTCATTAATTCCCTGATGTCTTCGGTTTGAGTCTTGAGTAAGCGCCAAGGGGAAATTTCGTCGGAAAGTTTGGCGAGCTCTTGGTTTTTGGCGGTAGCGTTAGCTGGGTTATTCCAGATTTCTGGCTCGGCTACTTCGGCCTCGAGGGCTTCGAGCTGGGCAGATTTTTCGTCGAGAGCCAACCTCTCCCACGCAGCAGCGAGGTTCTGACTAAGAATATCTAAGCGTTTTTCAAGCTCTTGCATAAGGATAATTATACTATGAGTTGAATGAATTTAGAGTGGTTTTACCCATTCTGGCGGAGTCATATCAAAGAGAATTTGCGGCGTACCATTATTGATCACATCTTCGCCTACGCCGAAGTAATGATTGTATTTGGCATCTACGGAGCCAAACATGGCCTGAGACTTATCATAGCCGAGCTTAGCAGCGGTGTCCCAAACTTCCTGCTCGGTTGGAGCTTCAATTTCGATGAAAGATGGAATCCATGGCCAAGTATCAATACAAATCTCCGTATTGCCGAGATTCCAGATTTCACGGTAGGTTTCCTGCTCAGCTTTCGCCTTGAGGCCGACGCCCTTAAGGAATAGAATACCGTCTTCGTAGTTATCGATTACAAGATTTACCTCTTTGGTGCCGAGAATTGAGTGCTCATCAGAGACATTTTTGTAAGTCATTACGATCTTACCAGCACCCTCATCGCGCACACGCGCGAAAGAATGCTCACCAGTATAAAACACGGTGCGGCGCATCAAAACCTCTGGTTTTACGCATACAGCGCCAAGCTCTTTCAGCTTTGCGCGGATTTCGTCTTTGTTGATATCTATAAATTGGGCCTCAATTTCGTTGTTCATAACTTAATTGTAACACGTTAAGATTTTATACTTCTCTATACTCGACTACTAGCTTTTTCTGATAGGCTATGCGCCGCCCGGACGGGTATCGCTCCGAAATATAGAAACAATCCGAATCAACATCCCAGATTTTAACTTGGCGCCATCTTTTATCACTATTTTTTCTTCTGGTTTTATATCTGAATTCAATTGTTTTCCCAATATTTTTCTTCAAAAAATCGTCAAATGTTTCCGGTTTCTCTGCTTGATGTTTTTCGGAAACTTTCGCAAAATTTCCCTGTCCATCTATAGTTAACTTACCTTCGCGAACAAAACGCTGAAGAACTGTTCGAATCGATTCCTTATTAAGCGACACGTCATTGCGATATTTCTTAAATAATAGCTCCTGCATTTTTCCACAGTCAAAAGATATATCACTGAAAGAATCCAGAACAGATGCAATACCCTCTTCTAATGGAACAGCATGATGCGGATTCTTATTGGTACCGGCTTTTTCGCGTACGGTATGGGGAATATTTTTCATTTTATATTTCCCCTGCGAAACTCGGTCTATTTCCCCAGTATAGGCAAGGGAGAATAGAGTATTATTAATGGCAGCTATATTATCAAATGTGCTTCCAAATTTCATAACTAGCGCCTTACGCATTTTTAAGTCATTATAAACTGTGTCCTTGGAGACCATCATTATATCCAGGATCGCCCTTCGTAAATCAGTTTTACTCTTGATTGGAGCGGAAGAAAAAGCCTTGGCCTTTGGGGGTTCTGCTTGGAGTTCGCTTTCTATCCATATCATTAACGCCAGTATGGTGTTTATACCCTTACTCCTAAGCTCATTACAGGTAGACCGTGAAAGTCCAAGCGTACTAATATCGTCATTAATTCGACTATTCATCAGACTTCAAACAGCTTCCACTGTCCAGTTTTACCATCACCAAATTCATATTCGGAGGAATCGTTGAGATAGAAGGCGCCGTTTACCACATTAATGATTCCGCCGCAGAGATTTAAGTCCGAGTGATCAGCAATGTACTTCTGCAAGGCGTTGGCTTTCTGTCTGGCATTCTTATCGTCCGCAGTCCAGCCACTCTTAGTATCATAGATGCCGATTCGGCCATCGGTGAATTTAATGATGTAATCTGGGTAGAAAGCCCTACCGTAGGTTCTTGCATCCTCGCCAAGTTCAAAGTATTTCACCGCAAAATATTTGTCCATTTTTTCGCCGTTTTTATACCACCAGTCCACCTTCAAACTCTTCTCGAGTGCGGCTTCAAATGGGATTTCAGTCGTAGTTGGAGCATTGTTTAATCTGAAGAATGGTACCATCGCGTTTTTAATCATGGTGACTTCGGTATATTTATCACTGTATTCGTCGGTTTCTGGAATACTAAAGTCGAAGATCTTGTCTTGGCGCTGGCGACGAGCAAACATATCATCACGATTTACCTTATCATAAGCATCAATTGCACGATCAAAGATATCAGCAAAAACTCGCTGATTAGACTCGGAGCAGACAAATATACGCTGAACCGTATCCCATTCAATACCGGCTTTTTTGAACCATGGCTTGAGCGTGCCCACAATTTTTGTTTCGGAACGGGCGAAGTTCTTAAACTTACCACAATAGCCACGAAGAATATCCCTAAAAACTCTCTCAACATTCGGTGTGCCCATCACGAGGTTGATAGTCTTGATCTCATTTTGTTCCATGACATCGTCGACATTTTTAATGACAACATCAGAGATTACCGGAGTAGTAAGCTCCTCTGGATAGACTTCGAGCTTTTCGTCGATTTTTTCGTAGCGTTGCTGCGCAGAATCCGGCTCGCCAACACGGAAAGCCAGGTCAAGTTCAGCTTCAAGAACCTGTTTGAAGTTTGCCTTTAAATCTCCGTAATCCACACGGTGGACATATACAGAGTCTGGCAAAACGATATTTTGGAAGCCTGGATAGATATGAGATTTCTTGTATTTAATGAGATTCTTTGCGTCAGTATCGTTTGGATCAATCTTGATGGTATGGCCACTGTTCGTATAGACATACGCGCTATCGAGCAAATCGTTGCCATAGTGTTTTGCTTCCGGCATACGCAGAATACGACCAACAGTCTGAATTTGGAAGGCTTCATTCTTGATTTCGCGGAGCATCACAAGGACTTGCGCGCGCGGGCAGTCCCAGCCCAAGGCGATAGCTTGTTTGAAGATTAAAACTTCGACAATATTGTCTTTTTCGGTAATTCCCTCGAGGTTTTCTTTTTCGCCGGAAAGCCAGATGGCAAGATTCTTATTGTAATACTCGTAGCCCTGCTCAGAAAGAATTTCTTCAACGATTGCACGGACTTTTACATCGAGCTCACTCAAATCTTCCTTATCTTCAGTTGGAAGTTGAATCGTCATTAATGGATTAATCTTGAGGCCGAGTTTTTCGTATTCTTTCTCGAGTTCATCTCGTTTTTTAAGCCCGGCAATGACGGCGGTCTTAATAGCATCACGGTCGAGCTCCTCAGCAATGGATTCAATATCATCATTAATAAGAACTTGCTTTTTAATGAGACCGCTATCAATTACATCATCAGTAGTAACCTTGATGCCGCGGTAGATGTCGGTGTTATTATTGCCAGTATACTTTGGTGTAGCTGAGGCCTCGATTACGAGAGCTGGCTTAATAACCTCTTGAACGAACATCTGCGAATTGGTACCGTAGAAAGTTTGATGACTCTCGTCCACAATGATTACAGTCTTAAGTCCAGTATCGCGCGTTGCATCCATGATGTCTTGGATATTTCGTTCGGTCTCACCACGACGCACGGCAACGTTATTAAACTCGCCTTTCTTAATTCCTTTTTCTTCATCATCTTTGGTAGCACGCTTGAAAACTTTCTCCCAGTTCGTAAAAATAATCGTGTTTTCCTGTAATGCACCCGCCTCAAGCGATTCAATATCGATTAGTTTATACTCAGTATCCGCAAGAAGATTCTCGAGCTTTTTGTGGCTTTGATCATGGAGTTTGTTTGGCGCCGCCCAGACAAAAACGTATTGCTGAGTCAAATCACGTTCTTTGAGCTCACGAAGGATTTCGGCAAGCATAATAGTCTTGCCGGAACCAGTACAAGATTGCAATACGAAGTGCGCAGGCTCAGTATCGCCTTTTGCTTCACGAATATTTGATAGCTCAAGCAATTCATAAATATTGTTTACCGACTTATGAATCGCTTCAAGTTGAAATTCCTTTAGCTCCATTTAGACCTCCTTCTTCCTAAAAATTTTACGATAGACTTCGAGAACAGTTTCCGGAATTGAGCAAGCAGTCCATTCTAGCTCGGTATCCTCCGGAATCTCCTCCTCATTTGCATGGCGATTGTAACTAAAGTTATAACAATGAACCGGGAGTTTATCTTTGTCTAGTTCTTCAACCTTTTCCCAAGTTTCCGCAATTGCGAACTGATCAAAGATAATTGGAACGAAGATTTTATCATTCTTATAAAATCTATATTCTGGAGTGCTAGCAACATGCTCAAAAGCATTCTCACGAATGCGAATCATATCACAGCATTCGGTGATCAAGGCTTCACGAGTATCGTCTGTGGTTTTGCCTTTTTCTACGAAGTTAGTCTTAAAATAGCGCAGATTCGCCGGGATCCCATCCGAATATTTGGTGCCATCTGGACGAATTCCGGTGATAACAGTTTTTATACGTGGATAAGTAACATTCTCTGCTATTTGAGATTCATTATTTGTAACAAGTATAAATTGACGATGTCCGCCATCTTCCTTGTTTAGCTCCATTACTGCCTGACCTGTCGTACCGGAGCCAGCAAAAAAGTCTAGAATGACGGCATCACTTTTGCAATAAGCACGAATAATTTTGTTAATGATAAATAGCGGCTTTGGATTGTCGAATGATGCTCCTGGGACTACCGATATTAAATCATCAATACCATTCCCCGCATACGCAAATAGGTCTGAAAGCGTCTGGTGCCTGTAGTCTTTCAATAAGTATTTTCTATTTGGGATCGTTTTTTCGTCGACCCCAAATATAATCTCATTATTTTCCAATAGTTTATCCATTGTGTCTTTTTTGTTGCGCCATCCAGTTTTTGGCACAGGACAAGCTTTGCCCGTGACTGGGTGTATTAGTGAATACTTATTTTTACTATCTTTTGGGGCTGCCATTGATACTGGACGATATAAGTCGCCTTTTTCGTCGATATTTTTATATGCTTTTTCGCCCTCAGAAAAAGGCATCACCTTAAGCCATTTATTAAAATCCCTGTTCGCATCTTTTAGCTCATACTGTTTCGCAAAATCATTTTTATTTATGTTCGCCCCAAGCTTTATACTTTCAATAATACATTCTGGGACAACACTTTTGCCGCATTTTTGATAAAGTTGCTTAGCCTTCCGCATCATAACATCTGCATTTTCTTTAACAGTCTTGAGCTCTTCTATACACTCTTTATTATTAGCATAACAAAGGATATATTCGGTTACTGACGAGATAGTATTAGAGTTGCCTTTTGGATTTCTTTTATCCCATGTAATATTAGCCAAAAACGACTCGCAAAACACTTCATCCATTAACAGTTTTAAGGTTGCATACTCATGCTCATCAATTGAAACAAAGATTACTCCACTATCTTTTAATAAATTTCTTGCTAACTCTAGGCGTTTTTTCATGAAACTTAGCCATTTTGAATGACGAAACGAGTCCTCCGCATCAACACGACAATCGTTATAAATGAATTCTCTGTTTTCAGTATTATATGGCGGATCAATGTAGATTACATCAACTTTACCAGCATGAGTATAATTCAAAACCGATAATGCGTGGTAGTTATCACCTTCGATAATGATATTTGTAGGCTCACCTGGAGCATTTTTAATTGCCTTTTCTTCGACTTCTTTTACTACTGGAAGTTTTGTTTCACATTCTTTTACAACATCCTCCGGCTTATCTTCCCATACCAAACCAAATTTTTTCTGTTTCTTGAGCTTTTTTAATTCTTCGATTAGCTCTTCTTTTGTATAATCATCCCAACTTCGAGACATTGCAGAAACCTACTTTCTGCAATACATATTTAATGCTGATGATTTGAATCATGCTCCAAACAAAAAACGGGGCCCCATATCGGTTTGCAATACACCAACATCAGAATCAAATCCGCTGTCGGGCCGAATAGGACCCCGTCTCTGGATTTGATTCCAATGCAAGTGTATTGCACTGATTCTTAATGTTGATGTATTGCCCCTTAATTATAACATGTTTTGACATACACTACTCTTGCATTTTTATTATTTCTAAGATATAATAAGCATAAGAAAAGCGCGTCTAGGCACGCTCTTCACGGTTTGGTTGAGTTTAGGTTCTACCTAAACTCATTTTTTCTTCGTTTTGGATTTACGTTTCGAAATTATGACGCTTAGTAGACTAATCTGTATAGCCATTTTCGCGCCTCCTTTCTGGCAACCTAGTTATCCTAGACTAACTGTTTAATGGTTACCTCACCCGGCACGAACCATACGCTCCTGCACTATAAACCACTAAACCACGAAGCCAACCCGCGTAAATCTAAACACGCATTCAGTTTTTCTACAACCCCCACCGTCGCCATATTACGGTGGGGGTTGCAAATTTTAGCAAAAGCGGTACATATATAAGCATGAAGGGCATAGAGAAAGAAATCTTTGAGTCAAGTATTCAAAAATACAGAACACTCTATAATTCCCTGAACTTCACTAGGATTGTTTTTAGCTCGATTGGCTTTAAACATTTGTTGTATTCTGGCAGAAAAAGAAGGAACGCTAAAGATATACTATGCCGACTTAGCTTTATTCCGGAAATTCCAAATATACTTTTACAATGCCCAGAACCAGTAGAGATTCGCGGACAACAGGAATTGCATGGCGGAGAATATGTCCCGGTGAGATATTATGCTTTTGAGTCCGATACGCAGCTTGGCAGAGTTAGACTTATTACAAGGCAAGTACAAGAAGAAACGCCAAGATTCTTAAGTCTAATTAGAGTTTAGCTTTAGATTCATCAATCAACCTAAGTAATTCTCTAGCATCTTTCTCCGTGAAACTTTATCTCGTAGATCTATCGGTAATTCGTTTTTGTCAACAGTTGCATTTCTAAAACATCTATCCCACATCCACAATATAGCCACTTATCAGATCGTCATTATCCTCGCTAATTATCTTTTTCAATATACCACTAGCTCTCTCTAGATCCTCAAAGTACCACCCGTCATACATTTCGGCTCTTGGGACTTTTTCCAAATCTTCTTCTGTTTTAGTAATATATGCTTTTAATTCCTCATCATAGCATCTTTGTTTTGGGCGAACTAGTTTTAGATTATTTGGCACAGGTAGTAGTTTTTTGGCTAATTTGTGATTATTGAGAACTTTTTCTACAACATTTAATAACTTCTCCAGCTCATCAATATAGATATACTTTTCGTCTATCCATTCATACGTTAGATCTTTAGTTTCCTCCTCCGAATAGTTTTTACTCACTGTTTTTCTTAGCCATTCGTTTATCGCCCAAGTACTTTTTCCAAGATAAAACTCTTCTCTAATTGATACCGGATTCTCTAGCCCGATTTCTTTCTTTTCTTTAAATAGCTTAATTGAATATTTATCTGTATCCCATGGTCGAACAACTCTTTCACGATATATTGATGTATGTATCCCCATTTTTTCCTCCTTAAAACCTTTAAATGATAAAACCGGGTAGGAACTAACTCTCGCCAGGGTCCTACATAATGAGCTCCTAAGCTAAATACTTTTTCGATTTAACGGTAAGCTCACTTTTCATTCTGTAGCATTTCTGCGTTCTGCCTTTGGTTCATCGCCTCCCAGCAACAGGCCTCTCGGCCTACAGAATAGCCTTAACCGCTTAGGGGGATTTATTAGGCGACCGATTTTATCATTTAAAGGTTCTATACCTCCAACATAACGTACATTTTTCTAAATGTCAATATTTTTTACATTTTGTATTGACTTTTTACTTTTCCCTTCTTATAATTATATTAAGATTTAAAACTGGAGATTAAATGGAAGAGGCCAGCTATCCAAATAACATCGCAATGATCCGTCGCATGAGAGGCCTATCTCAGGCATACGTCGCGGAGTCTATCGGCGTTTCGCGCCCTAAATATATAGAGATTGAGCGCGGCTTAAAAGAATTGACCGTCTCGCAAGTCAACAAACTCAAAGAGATTCTAGATGTTTCTTTTGATGACCTATTAGGTATAGATTCTGGAGAATTAGATTATCATAAATTCTTGAAGCAAGGCAATTCTTCTAGTAATGCCCCAGCACAAGGTAAACATCCTGATAAAAAAGACACATTCAAACTATTCGAAGATAAGCTAGTACGCTCCGTATGGGATAGCAAAAATGAGAAATGGTGGTTCTCTATCGTAGATATTATAAGCATTCTCACAGAACAGTCCAACACTCGCGGGGCAACACTATACTGGGGAAAGCTAAAACAACGATTAAAGGGCGAGGGTGCATTTCAGTTGTTGACAAATTGTCAACAACTGAAAATGATGGCTTCTGATGGGAAATTCTATAAAACTGATGCAGCCGACACAGAACAGGTTTTTCGCATCATCCAATCTGTTCCCTCCAAAAAAGCAGAGCCGTTTAAACAATGGCTAGCAAAAGTTGGCTCTGAAAGAATTGATCAGATGATTGATCCGGAAAAATCTATTCAGCAATCTCTTATTGATTATAAGCGGCTAGGTTATACAGACGATTGGATCAATTTACGTCTTAAGAGTATCGAAATCCGCAAGGATCTAACCAACGAATGGAATAAACATGGAGTAAAGACTAATCAAGAATACGCAACCCTAACCGATATTATTTTGAAAACCTGGTCAGATAAAACCACAAGAGAATACAAAGATTATAAGGGTTTAAAAAAAGAAAACCTGCGCGACAATATGACGAATGAAGAAATCGTTTTAGGAATGTTGGCCGAGTTATCTACCACAAATATCACGAAGGCCCGTAATCCGCAGACTTTTTCGGAAAATGCTAGTTGTGCGGTAACGGGTGGCAATATCGCCAAGGACGCACGAGAAAAACTCGAGATGGAAACTGGAAGAAAAGTAGTCTCCAGAATCACCCCCTCAAAGCATCGAGAACTCCATGAATAGCTCTTGCGCGCTATAATGTGCTTATGGATATATTCGACATCATTGGCTGGACTGGAATGGTATTCGTGCTCGCCGCATACTTCTTATTATCAATGGGTAAAATCAAGAATGGCTGCATCTATCAGGTTCTCAACCTCGTGGCCGGAATCTTGATGGCCGTCGGTCTTTCCCCGAAGAACGCCTGGTTCTCTTTTACACTCCAGGTGGTTTGGTCCATAGTGACCATCGTCACAATCGCGAAGCTTGCCTGTACACCAAAGAAGAAAACCAGCAGAAAGAAATAGTTTAGTATAAAATTAAGCAACAAAAACCCCCGCATGGCGGGGTTTTTGGACATTTTCTGTCCTTTTGTTATTCATATTAGTCGTTGGTTTATGAGCTTCTTTTTTACAGAGATTAGTCTGCTTTAGTCTTAACTATTACGATATTCTTCGCCTGAACCATCAGGAAGAATATCCTCATATACTTCCATATGATAATCTTCGTCTTCTACGATACGACAAACATATTCATCAAATGTTTCACTATAAGCGTCCCATTCGTCATATTCATCATATCCTTCTTCATCATCAAGATCACATACTTCCATACCATCTTCGTCTTCGTCATCTTCATCATCAAGATCAACTAAAGATTCTATAGGAACTCCAGAATTACTATCATATACGCCATCTATCGTAATCATTTGATTGCATACATTTACGACGACTTTTACGCCGTCCACAGTTAATTCCTTTTTAATTGCTTCAATTACTTCATCGAGGCGTACTGGACATTCTGTTGGTACATAAAATGGTGTTTCCGATACATCAATTATTACTCTTCCGATAAAACCCTTGGTGACGCTTAATATCACAAGCAACGCTTTTACATTGATTTTATCGAGGTAATATCTTTTTGGTACCATAATCATATATATCACTCTCCTTTCAGTGAGTGCTGACTAAACTAGAATAACTTTTAAAGAACAAATATATTTATATTATATCACAAAAGTCTATAAAGTCAATCATTCTACGGTTTTTAGTGCTTCCCTCGCCTCAGCAACAGAGCGAGTTTCCATGAGTTTGACGCGGAGATCGGAGGCGCCTGGGAAGTTGTTGATATATATCTTGTAGTAGTGTTTCAATGGCTCGTATGGGAGACCGTGAAGGTTCATTTGTTCTTCATACAAATCAAGATGGAGATGCAATAGCTCCATTAATTCTTCACGTGTACCGATGTGGTTAGTAAAGCAATATGGGTTCGTGAAGACACCGCGGCCAATCATAAAGCCATCAATCTCCGGATATTGAGCATGGAGTTCGAGTGCGGCGGCGCGGTCTTTAATATCACCATTAATAATCAGCTTGGTTTCCGGAGAGATTTCGGCACGGAGCTTCAAAATCTCTGGAATAAGCTCATAGCGCGCAGCCACTTTGGACATTTCTTTGCGGGTGCGGAGATGAACCGTGAGTGCGGCCGGATGCTCAGCGAGCACGGTGGGGAGCCAGGTTTTATATTCATCAACATAGGTAAAACCAAGGCGAGTTTTGATAGAAACTGGCAAGTTTGTAGCGGCCTTAACCTTGCGATAGCAATCTACGGCGAGCTCCGGAGTCTTGATCATAGCGGCGCCACCACCAGCCTTATTTACGTGCTTGTCTGGACAGCCAAAATTAAGGTCAACACCGGCAAAACCGAGCGATTCAAGCGCCTGGCCTAGCTCCGAAAAATGATCCGGATTTTTGCCCCAAATTTGCGCAATAATTGGCTTATCGGCCTCCGTGATTGAGAGTCTTTCGAGCGCATTGTGGCGACCTTTTTCTGAAGCATAGCTAGAGACATTGGTAAATTCCGTATAAAAGAGGTCTGGGCGGCCAGCTCGCGAGATAACTTGGCGAAAAGCCAAATCAGTCACACCTTCCATTGGCGCTAAGATTAAAAACGGTTTTGGTAGCTCTTGCCAAATATTCATTTTTATATTATACCATCAAAATCCAAAGCGGTCGCAAAATCCCGCTCATCAAAAAGCCACTCCGTGCGGGGTGGCTTTTTTGTTATCGCTTCCAGGATTTCCTGATGCCAAATTTTGGTTTTGACACAGCGAAGTTAATTGCGTTCTTTTGGAAGCTCTTCACTGTCCAGCGAATTACGACCGCTGAACAGACGGCGAGATCGGCGATACCAATAACCATTTCAGGTGTTGAAATATTGCCCACTACATTACGGATAATGAGTGAAATTGGAGCAGTCATTGGGAAATATGATAGGAAGTAGACCGCTGCGCCCGGAGTTTCGGCAAAGAAGCCCGAGATCAAGAAGAGTGGAGCCATTAAACCAATCATCACAATGCCAAAGAAGTTATTAGCATCTCTTGCGGTTGGCACCATGGAGCTGACGAGTGTCGAGGAGGCCACAAAGAAGAAATAAGACGCAATCAAGAGTAAGATACTAAGAATTAGAGTCCATGGATTCACGCTGATTTGACTAATAACTTCGGCCACCATCGGGTTGTCGCGATAGATAATTAATGCCGCTACGGCTGGGATAATAAAGACGATCATCTGAATAAAGCCAAGTATGATTAAGCTGATGATCTTACCAATCACTAGGTCGCGTGCCGAGACGGAAGTTAAAATCATCTCGGAGATACGATTCTCTTTTTCCTCGGTAAGAGCGGCCACGAGGCGACTACCAAAGACACAGATCAGAATGTAGAAGATTACACCAATCACGATTGGAATAATCGCTTCGCCAAGCATGTTTTTAACTTTGCCATTGTTGTCCAGTGCGGTGTTTTGGAATTTAAGAGCGCCGGAAATCACCAGTTTATCCTCAATGCCAAGCTTGTCGATAGCCTGAGCTTTGAGAGCGTTCATAACTGGTGTGGCATAGTCGGTAACCAGGGTGCCGGCTGCAGCGCGGTAGTAGACGTTAATAGTGAGGCTCTCCACAAGGTTAGCTGGGAGGTGATAGTAAATATCCAAATTTCCCGCTACAACTTCGGATTTACCATCTTCAACAGAGGAAACGTTGACGATTTTTGGCGTTGCGTCACCAGCTGAAAATGACTTAGTGAGGTCGTTTTCGAAGTTAGCATAAAGATTGGACTCATTAGTATAACCAATCGTCTTACTAGTAATCTTTGAGCCATCCATAAGGTTGCTGCTAGTATTGTAGCTATCAAGCGCAGAAAGACCAATCATCGCAAAAACGCCGAGCGGCATCAAGAGTAAGAAAATCCAGAAGATCGGTTTCTTGACCTGGCGAATAACTTCAAATTTGGTAACGGTTTTAATTTTACTCATCGACACCTCCATAAACTTCTACGAAAATTTCATCGAGCGACTTGCCGCCGAATTCTTTCTTAATTTCTGGAATCGTGCCATAGGCATAGGCGATACCATCCTTGAGGAGAAGTGCGTGATCACAGAGGCGTTCAACTTCGTCCATGTAGTGAGTAATCATAATGATGGTCGTACCCTTTTCGTGAAGCTCGTCGATAATATTCATGAGGAGCTTGCGGTTGACCGGATCAAAGCCTTTGGTAGGCTCATCAAGAATCAATAGTTCCGGATCACCCATAATCGTAATACCGATTTGAACTTTTTGTTGCTGACCAGTAGAAAGTTTCTCGGTTTTTTCGTTGAGTTTTTCAAGTAGACCAACGCGTTTGAGATATTTCTCAGACCAGCCACGTGGATCCGGGAGTCCGGCAAGCTCGCCAAAGTAAACCATCGTATCGATGACGGTTTCCTTCTTATAAAGGCCGCGTTCCTCCGGGAGATAGCCAACTTTGATATCGCCGTTTGGATTAAATCTCTTACCGTTGATTAATAATTCGCCCGCAGTTGGGACGTAAAGATTAAGAAGAGAGCGAATTGTTGTGGTCTTGCCGGAGCCATTGGAACCGAGGAGACCGAAAATTTCACCCTTTTGAACTTCAAAATTGAGCTTTTTAATAACGGTTTTGCCATTAAAAGCAATCTTGAAGTCTTTGACTTGTATTAATGGTTCCATAAAAATTATTATAACAAAAAAGTAATCCCAAGGATGCGGGATTACTTTTTGAACGGAATTTTCCGCTAGTACTCAAATAGAATCATTTGAATCTAAGCGGCTTGTGTGAGATGCCAGGAAAGGTCGAGTGAGTTAAACTCAAGACGTGCCTTTTCCCGTCCAACCAAAACTTCGAAGATATGAATGGTGGCCTGACCCGCAAAGCGAATCTTGGTCATCAATAGCTCCGAGACTTCGGTTTCGGCTTCCCCTGGACGCTTAAAAGAAAGCGGCTGGCAGGGGGTCATCTCGTAACCAAAGAGAGCCATTACTTCGACCCGTTCAGTTTTGTTAATTTTATTAAAGTTTTTCATATAGACTCCTAAAATAATTAAATTTAAAGAGTCATCTATGTGAGCCCGATTTATTGGCTCCTGGCTACGGCTATAAATGACGATAACCGCAGCTTTTAATCTTTTCTCAATGCCAGTGACCGAAGTATGGCACGAGACACTTTAATTGTATCACAGTGGTATAATTGAGGTATGAAAATTGCATTATTAGGTTACGGAAAAGAAGGTCAAGCAGCGGAAAAATATTTCGGCAAGCTTGGCGCTGAGTTCAAAATAATGACGGATTTTGATCCGAAGGAAGTCGCAAAGGCAGATTATTCTGACTATGATTTGGTCTTGCGTAGCCCATCCGTTCATCCGTTCCCTGGCGCCACTAGCCTTACGCGCTATTTCTTTGAAAAGTGTCCGTGCCCAATTATTGGCGTGACTGCTACCAAGGGCAAAGGTACTACTTGTTCATTTATTAAGGCTTTGCTCGACGCAATGGGCGAGGATGCTTATCTTGTTGGCAATATTGGTACGCCATGTATTGAAGTACTTGACGATTTAAAACCTTCTTCCGTCGTAGTCTACGAGATGTCTTCATTTCAACTTTGGGATCTTGAACGTTCCCCACGCGTAGCTGTAGTAGGCACAATTGAACCAGATCATCTCAATGTCCATGATGGTTTTGATGACTATATTTCTGCCAAGGCAAATATTGGTCGCCACCAAAGTGCCGATGATTATCTTGTTTACTTTGCTAATAATCCAGACACTAAGCGCATCGCGGATGAATCTCCAGCAATTAAACTCACTTATCCAAACGCCGCTATTGATGACGACATCTTAAGTGCCGTAAAACTTCCTGGCAAACATAACCTCGAGAACGCTATGGCTGCAGTTCTCGCCGTAGCTAGCTTCTACAAGATGGATGTGGCCGATTTTATCGCCAAGCATCGCGAAGAAATTAAGAAGGGTTTGTCTTCCTTCCGCGGTTTACCACATCGTCTCGAATATTTGCGCGAAGTCAATAATGTCCGCTACTACGACGATAATTTCTCTACCAATCCAGCCTCTACCAAGGTTGCAATCAATGCATTTCCAGATAATCCAACGGTGATTATCGTGGGTGGTCGCGACAAGACTGATAATGAAGATATCCCAGAGATTTACGAAACGATTTCTGGTGCCGCCAATATCAAAAAGATTATCCTGATGGGCGAATCTGGTCACGAAATCTATAATCGTTACGCCAATGATAAGTTTATACTTGTCGAGAGCCTTGAAGAGGCCGTAAATACCGCCCGCAATGAAGCCGAAAAACTAGCTACCGCTGATATAAACTCTATCGTTCTTATGAGCCCTTCCGCCGCTAGCTTTGATATGTTCGAAAATGTCTATGATCGTGGCGATCAATTCAAATCTCTAGTTAATAAAATCTAAAAAGTTAAGTGTGTTTCTAGTGCCGAGATTAGAGCTTTTTCAGCACTTGAAACCGTAGCAAAAGCCTTGATGCCAGAGCCGGCGAATTCACGGGCTAATTCGATCATATTGCCTTTGTCGATAGCGGTGATCAGTTTTGGCGTATCATCGTAGCGATTGATAGCTTCGTTAAGGAAGTAGCTCTCGGCATAATAGTCGGCAATCTGACCAACAGTCTGGGCACCCATCTGGAAACGGCCAAGCGCATAAGACTTAGCAGATTCAAAATCTTTGTCAGAAATATCACCATTCAGAACCTTAGTGAGCTCGGTCTGAATTAGAGTAAAGAGAGCTTCGGCGTTTTCGAGGTTTACTTCACCCTCAAAATCCCAGTAGGAACTGTGCGCATTGGAAGCAACGGCGCTACCCATACCATACACGAGGCCGCGCTTTCTGGCAGTACCAAAAATCTTGGAGTTGGTAGTGCCATTCAAGATGTGATTAAGACAGTTCATCGCAAATACTTCGCTCAGCTCAAGGTGACGTGGAGTGATCAAAGAAAAACCAAAGGTAACATTCGTGGCATCCTTGCGGCGGATGGAGACAGCCTCGGAAGCGTGTAGGTCGTCACGTGGGATTTCGAATTTTTCACCTTCTTTAAGGCTCCAATCCTCGAGCATCTTAATAATCTCGCGACGGCGATGATGAGTTTTGCCAGCGATAATAAATAGCATATTTTTGGCAGTATGAGTGCGGCGATAATGTTCACGGATGTCTTTGAGCTCAATATTTGAGATAGTCTTGAGGCGATCTTGAAGATCTAGAATATCTTCCCCAACGGCTTTTTGGACGCGTGGCCAGAGTAAGCGATAATAATCGTTCATGTAGCCAGTAAGCTCAGAGCGGACGTTGCCTTTCTCGGAGCGAAGTTCCTCTTCGTTGAACTTTGGCTCACAAATGGAGAGACGTTGAAGCTCCATAATACGATCCCATTCAAAGTCTGCACATTCAGTCTCATAACAGACAGAGATATCAGAGGTCCAGGCGTTGTGATAGGCGCCATTTTTGGTAAACTCAGCTTCGAATTCCTGCTCATCTTTATATTTAGAGTTGGCACCAAAAGCCAGGTGTTCCACGACGTGTGGAATTTCATAGATGTCGTGGTTCTTGGCATAGCGCATGCCCGCGCGGAATTGGATACGCGTGGACATAACGCTGGCGCCAGGGATATCAATAAGAAGTCCCTTTGCCCCACTCTTCAGAGTAATTTCTTCAACTGAGTGTTTCATTTATCTGCGAGCGTTCTTCTTGTTCTGACGAGCCTGTTTTTTCTTCTTTTTAGCAATATTGGCTTTGCGTTTCTTAGCTTCTGCACCTACAGCAGCCTTAGATGCGCCGCCTTTACTAAATTCAGAGTCGAGATTCTTATCACCGGCAGAGATTTCGTTGACGCCCTTTTCGGTAGCGGTCTCAGCCATCTTGGTAAGCTCAGTATCATATTCTTCGCCATCATCAACTTCTTCGGCACGAGCTTCAGCTGGGGTGATGGAGAGAAGAATTTTGAGGACTTCTTCGCGGAGATTGCGCTGCAAGCCATCGAAGAGCTTTTGAGATTCAGCACGATATTCAACTAATGGATCACGCTGACCAACAGAGCGCCAGTGGATACCTTCACGGAGGTGTTGCATATTCTCAAGGTGTTGCATCCAGAGAGTATCGAGAACCTTGAGGTAAACTTCACGCTCAACTTTGCGCATAATTTCGTCGCCAAATTCGATCTCCTTGTTGTGGTAAGCTTGCTCGACAGCTTCAAGAGCGAGCTTAGCGCGATCTTTCTCTTTTCTAGCGATACCGATTTCATGAATTAGATCATCATCGAAGTCGAAGACAGATTTGAATTCTTCGTCGAAGTTCTTGTTGACGCGAGATGAAAACTCGGTTAAGGTCTTTACTTCGTCACGCATGAGGCGCTTGATTTCACCATAGATGTCTTCACCCATGAGAATCTTGCGGCGCATCATGTAAACAACGCGGCGGTGACGGTTGATAACGTTATCGTATTGAACGACGTTCTTGCGGGAGTCGAAGTTGAAGCCTTCGATGCGCTTTTGAGCGGATTCGAGAGTCTTGGAAATAGCGCGAGTTTGGATAGGAGTATCTTCATCTACACCGAGGCGAGTCATGAGCATCTTAATGCGATCGCCTTGGAAGATACGCATAAGGTCATCTTCACAAGAGACGAAGAATTGAGTAGTGCCAGGATCACCCTGACGGCCACCACGACCACGGAGCTGGTTATCAACACGGCGAGAATCATGACGAGCAGAACCAATCACTACGAGACCACCAAGTTCTTTGACGCCTTCGCCAAGCTTAATATCGGTACCACGACCCGCCATGTTGGTAGCGAGGGTAATGGCGCCTTTTTCACCGGCTTTGGCGATAATTGCGGCCTCGCGTTCGTTGTTCTTAGCATTCAAGATTTCGTACTGGATACCTTCTTTGTCGAGATAAGCAGCGATTTCCTCGTTGTTGGCGATAGAATCGGAACCGACGAGCACTGGCTGGCCTTTGGCATGATATTTCTTGATTTCTTCGGCGATGGCACGGATCTTGCCAGCCTTGGTCTTGAAGATGAGGTCATCTTTATCGACACGGGCAATTGGGCGGTTAGGTGGTATTTGAATTACATCAAGAGCATAGATCTGTTGGAATTCCTCAGCCTCAGTGAAGGCAGTACCAGTCATACCGGAAAGCTTCTTGTAAAGGCGGAAGAAGTTCTGGAAGGAGATGGTAGCAAGAGTCATAGATTCTTCCTTGACGGCTACACCTTCCTTAGCCTCGATAGCCTGGTGGAGGCCTTCGTTGTAGCGGCGGCCCTGCATCAAACGGCCGGTGTTTTCATCGACGATGATGACCTCGCCAGAGTTGGTAACGACGTAATCTTTATCACGCTTGAAGACGATTTCGGCACGGAGAGCTTGCTCCATGTGATAAACGAGGCGGGTATTCTTAGTAGAGTAAAGGTTATCGATACCAAGGATGTTTTGGACTTTCTCAATACCAGCATCGGTAAGAGTGACAGAGCGGCGCTTTTCGTCGAAGATGTAATCACCTTCGGTGAGACGGCTAGCGATCTTAGCGAACTGATAGTAGGATTCTGGATTATCAGCTGCTGGAGCAGAAATAATGAGTGGGGTACGAGCCTCATCGATCAAGATGGAGTCGACCTCATCGACGATGGCAAAGTGAAGTTCGCGTTGGCGGAGGTATTGAACCTCGGAGGTCATATTGTCGCGGAGGTAATCGAAGCCAAATTCGTTGTTGGTACCGTAGGTGATATCGGCATTGTAAGCTTCCTTACGGGTAGATGGGCGAAGATGACGGAAACGTTCATCGTCGTGCTCTTCATTCTCGTAGTTCTTATCATAAACGAAGGAAGCGTTGTTGATGATGACGCCAACGGAAAGACCGAGGAAGTCATAAACTGGGCCGTTCCAACCGGCATCGCGCTGTGCGAGATAATCGTTGACAGTAACAACATGTACGCCGTGACCAGTGAGCGCATTAAGATAGGCTGGAAGCATAGCAACGAGAGTTTTACCTTCACCAGTCTTCATCTCGGCGACGTTGCCTTCGTGGAGGGCGATACCACCGATGAGCTGAACATCAAATGGGCGAAGACCAAGGATACGACGAGAAGCTTCGCGTGCAACTGCAAAAGCGTCATTTAAGATTTCATTGAGGGCTTTTTCCTCACGATCGAAGTTGTCTTTGTGTGATTTTTTACCGGCTTTTTTGCCTTTTTTATCGGCTTTGACGGACTTTTCCTTAGCTTTTTCGGCAGCTTCAGCTTGTTTGGTGATTTTTGCAATGCGCTTCTTGAAGACGTCGGTTTGAGCGGCGAGTTCTTCGTCGTCCATTTCCTCATACTTGGACTCGAGAGCGTTAATCTCTTGAGCACGCTTCCACATACGCTTCAAAATCTTTTTCTGCGCATCACCAAAAATACCCTGCAAAAACTTAGTAAGGGGAGTTTTGTCAGCCAACTTATCGGTTGGCTTCTTTTCTTTAGTCTTAGTCGGTTTCTTCTCTTTGACAGCCTTCTCTGGCGCCTTCTGGGACTTAGCCATAAATAAATCACACCTCCAACAGGAATTAGTTTTCTTCCCCCTATATTATCATATTATTTTCTCTTAATAAAGAGATTCTTGAAGCTTTTCTTCTTTAGATGTGGGGTTGCATCAAGCTTGTAGCGGCGAATTTGACCGGTGAGTTTTGCCTCAACTAGATCGACGCCAGCAAAGAGATTTGTACAATCATCTTTGGCAGCGATAACCTTGCCGCCTGGAATATCCATAGCAACGGAAATTTCAAACTTTTCACCGTGAGCACGCTCGGCTTCGGTGACAACAATCTTTAAAACGACATCTTTTTTGGAGCCGCGTGGAAGATAGCGGTCGAGCTTGCCAAGACGCTTTTCGGCATATTTTTTGAATGAATCATCAATTTTGTAATTGCTTCCGCTGATTTCGATTTTGTCAATCATATTAGATTTCCTCCTTATTATTTAGATACGACTTCAAAACTTCTGGAACTTTGAGCTTACCATCCTTTGTAGCGTAATTTTCAATCACGGCAACCATGGTGCGAGCAAGCGAGACTGCAGTACCGTTAAGGGTATGCAAGACTTCGATCTTGCCGTTTTCGCGGCGGACGCGAATATTAAGGTTACGTGCTTGAAAATCAGTACAGTTGGAGCATGAAGTGAGCTCGCGATAGGTTTGGTCGATTGGAGACCAGTACTCGATGTCGTATTTCTTGGCAGCTGGTGCACCGAGGTCGCCAGCAGCGATGTTAATTACGTGATATGGAATGCCGAGCTCTTGCCAGATTTCCTCTTCGGTGGCGCGAATAAATTCGTGCATCTCCTTGGATTTTTCTGGAAGACAGAAAACATACATTTCGAGCTTGTTGAATTGGTGAACACGGAAAAGACCACGGGTGTGCTTACCAGCGGAACCAGCTTCCTTGCGGAAACAGGCAGAGTAGCCAGCGTACATAAGTGGCAAATCCTTTTCGTCAATAATTTCATCGGTATGATAGCCAGTGATTGGAATCTCGGCAGTAGCGATAAGAGCTAGATCTTCGCCATCAATATAATATTCATCGGATTGATCGGAAGTGCGTGGACAGAAACCGGTACCTTCAAGGGTCTTGGAAGATACTAAATCTGGTACGGTCATATAAGTAAAGCCTTTTTCGAGTACCTTCTTGATACCGAATTGGAGCAAAGCGTTTTCAAGTAATGCTAGTTCACCTTTAAGATAGTAGAATTTATTGCCGGCAACCTTGGCACCACGTTCAAAATCTACCCAGCCACGAGAAACAGCATAATCTAGGTGATCAACACCTTCTTCAGCTGGCTTTTGGCCACCCCAGGAACCAACCTCAACACTGCACTCTTCGCCACCTAGTGGAACATCCTCCAGGATGATGTTTGGCACAGTCTTCATGGCGGCCTTGTATTCGGATTCTACCTTGGTGAGGTCTTCTTCAAGAGTTGCAAGCTTGGTTTTGACTTCCTTACCCTCTTCGATGAGCTTTGGATCTGGCTTGCCACCTTTCATTTTGGCTGCTATTTCGTTGCGTTGCTGACGGAGGCTTTCGACTTCTTTTAGAACTGATTTTCGGGAGTCATCCAGCGCAATAACGTCTTTAATATTGATTTTGTAACCACGTTCCTTGGCCGATTTTTGGACCAAGTCGGTGTTTTCGCGGATGAAATTTATATCTAGCATAGTAGTTTTATTATAGCACAAGAATATGGGAGTGTACTATTACCTAAGATAAAAAAATGGGATCCGTCTGGATCCCGGTGGGACTCATTCGAATCCCGATAATAACCCCCTCTAGATAACATTTCGTAAACAGCAAACAAACAATTGGTTGCGTTATCTAAAAAGGGGGCGCCATCATACGATGGCTACGTTCTTATCGAGTAAACCTTCTGGCTCCCCTAATGGGCTGATCTGAGTATTTTAGGTCTCTGAACTCGACTGTCCTTTTATTATAGCATACTTTGAGTAAAAAGTCAATACTTTTTATGCTTTTAATCTGCTAGTGCAGCAAAAAGCTTATCCCAATCCTCTAGAGAGAGATCAGCCGGGCGGCAATCTGGGTTGAGATTTAGTTTATCGAAAACGTTTTTAAGCTCTTCTTTGGATTTGAGCGGAGTGAGATTACCAAGAAGCTTTTTGCGTGGAGCTGAGAAACCAAGTTTAATTAGAGAAAAAACTTCTTCTCTAATAACTGGGGCTTTTGGAGTCAAAATGATTACAGCGGAATCCACCTTCGGTGGTGGAGTAAATTCTTCCTTTGGTACGAGAGTGCCAAGTTCTACATCGGCATTATTCAGAACAAACAGAGATAATAAAGTTTGTTTAGTGTCAGCAATACGCTCTGCGACCTCTTTTTGAATCAACAAAACAATCTTCTCTGGACGATTCTTGGCGCGGAGTAGTTTCTCAATAATCGGCGAGGTGATGTAGTATGGAATATTTCCAATTGCTACGTATGGCCCCTGGACGGATTCTAGATCAAATTTTAGAAAATCAGCATTAATCACTTCAAGGTTCTTCCCTGGAAATGATTTTGGAAGGTTGGTGGCGAGTTTCTGGTCAAATTCCACAGCAATAACCTTGGGATAACGCTTTAAGAGGCTGGAGGTAAGAGTACCGAGACCTGGGCCAATCTCGAGACAGGTAGGTTGAGGGGTTACGAGATCGGCATTTTCATCTAAAATGAGACCACTTTCGGCGATTTCGTCAAGAATGGCGCGGTTTTTGAGCCAGTGTTGACCAAGGGATTTATTATTCTGTAACATTTTATACTCCGTTCCTATTAGTCCAGTCGGTAGCAATATCAAACTGTTCTGGATTGGTTAAGGCAAACGAACCAGTATCATAGACTTTGCCGAGGCCAAGTGAAGTTTCAACAATTGAACAGCGTGGATAGCGTGAGAGTTCGGCAGCCACCAAGATATAACCATCCTGATCAACCTTTACGCCATCTTCGCGAACATGATAGGAGCCGCCACCACAGAAGCCCATGACGCCGCGCATCGGGAGGTCATAGAAGGTTTCTTGGCGCTCAATAATGGTGCCGTCTTCTTTTTTAACTGTATAAGTATTACGGCCACGCATAGGAGTAAGTGGATTTCTCTCGATTTCATTAGCGCCTACCGCTACGATGCGGACTACCGGTTCAGATACGGTTTCCTCAGAGAGTAAAGTACGGGAAACCTCCTTACCCTCTACACTTAAAACATTGTAAGAAACTTTTTTACGTCCAACTTCCCCAAGCTGACGAACTTCGGTAGTGCCAGCCGGGATATTGTAATCTTTAATACGTTGCTCGCCAAATGGAATCTCTACCTCCTCGGTAATAGTTTGGCCACCATGACGGACTATCTCGTAAACTGTAGCGATACCGGCTTCAAGGAAGAAAGTATTTGGCGCCGGCTTGATTTCGTCGCCATCATAAACGGTAACGTTGAACTCTTTGGCAATAGTGAGTGGATCCTGGTTAGCCGTCATTTGATAGCTACGTTTAATGCCATCGATAATCATAACTGGGTACGCACGGTAAATATTAATAAAGAAATTATTGGCATTAATCTCAGTATCCGGGCTTGGTTCAACCTTATCGGCGACATTTAATTGGATATTTGCACGATTAATGGCGTCACCTACAGTTTTTGCGTCGGTTTTTACGATGAGCTTCTGACCTTGATCATAAAAAGTCACAAAGTGTGGACCGAAAGCGTCATCTAATTGACGAAGATTTCCATCCTCGTCGAAGTATTCTTCATCAACTGCAAAAGTAGCACGAGATTGCAGAGAAACAAAAACAGCAGCCAAAGCCGCTAACGATACAAACACAAACAAAACTAAATAGTAGTCAAGTTTCTTAGTTATTCTCATGCTAATGCATATTATAACGTAAGTTTAGTGAAATTTCTAGGCAGTTTCAAAATATAGTCTTTGTCCACCCATTTACTCTACGTTTTAGTCGATTTAAACTGCTCTCAACGATCGGTCCAGTTCAAATCTAATTCTATTTTAGCATAGGCAATATGTCTGTCAACATTGATTTTCGTGAATTTTATGTTTTAACTTATGGTTAGTTTAGGACTATTTTACAGGGGTAGAAAGGCTAAATCTATTGATTTTTTTGCATTTTATGTCGTAATTATATTACTGATTTTGTTAAAACTTGTGCTAAAATGAACATATAAAAACGTGGAGGAATATGAAAAAACCGAACATCCGTAAATGGCTTGATGGCTTTCCGTTGGCTGGCCGTGGCATTCTGCTCGCCACTCGCGAAAAAAGATTCATAATTAGCGCGATTATTGCTTTCTTGTTTTTTGGAACCTTAATGAATTTGCTCTCGGCTGGCTTCTCTAAGTTTCAGTTGATGGCTGCGCTTGGTTTTTCTGGTAGTATGGGAATCATCTGGGATTCATTTATAGGTGTTTTCGGCTGGAACCGTATTTTTATGGAATGGTTGCCAGTTTTTCTACTTGCCTTAATGCAGGGTATTTTAATCGGTTTGATCGTACTGCTTTGGAAGAAGAAGCAGGGCCAGAATTCTGCCAACGTACAGCGTGCTGGTATTGTGACGGGTTTAATCGCACTAGGTGCTGGTTGCCCAACTTGTGGCACTACTTTGATTGCGCCATTGCTCGGCACAATCTTCTCTTCTGGCGCCTCAATGGTTGGCACCGTCTCCATCTTGATCACAGTTATTGCGATCATCATCGCGATTCTGTCTTTGCGCCGCCTCGGTGAGGAAACCTATGTTATAATCGTTAATGAAAGATACCTGAAGAAAAAGGAGGAGTGTGAACAAAATAGGTAGAATTCTTGGCGTAATTGCCGTTGTTGGAGCGCTTGCCGCAGCCATTATTTTCAGTATGAAAGGCCCATCTACGGCCGAATTAATCTGGGATAAAGATACCGTAATTGGTAGTCCGGATGCCAAGAACCACTTCATTATTTATTCTGATCTTCTCTGCCCTTATTGTGTAGCCTTTGAAAATGCAATGGCTATGAATGAAGAATCCGTAGAAGAATACGCCGCCGAGCACGATGTGGCTATCGAGGTGCGCGTTTCCGAATTCTTATATCGCTACGGCGAATCTCGTCCGATTAACTCCCACTACTCCGCTGAGGCCGTCTTCTGTGCTAAGAAAGAGGGTAAATTCTGGGATTACTACAATACTGCAATCAAAAAAGTTTGGAGCGAATATTTTGCACAAATGGGCAAAGGCGCTTTTTCTGAAATGGCCCAACTCAATAAAGAATACTGGGTAAACATCGGCAAGGAGGTTGGTCTTGGTAATACTTTTGCAGACTGTGTATATTACGACCAAACTGCCGACGAAGTCTTAAAGGTTACCGAAAAGACCGCTAAACTCGTAAATGGTGGTATGCCATATTTCAAGTTTAATGAATGGACTACTTCTGGTTTTGACCTCTCCTGGGGCTACGAACATGTACTTCAGTACTTTGAGGCTGGGTTAAAGAGTAAAAAGTAATCAAACTATTATTCTCGGAAACTTCTAAAAATAAAAGTATTTCAACTATTATTCTCGGAAACTTCTAAAAAATAACGAAGCAAGCGCCTAAAAGGCGCTTCTTCATTATTTTTTTATGGGTTAGGTTTCCTCGTAATAATAGTTGAAATACTTCTCTACACCCTGGTTCCCGGCGATAATAGTTTGGTTATCCTTCTATTACTTCTTTAATCTTTTTGGCTTCGAAGAGTACCGTAGGGACGGCTGGAGGCGGAGTGAAGTCGGTATTCCTTAATGGATAGCGGATTTTAGTTTGGTAGTCTTTGATTAGCTGGAGACCTAGTTGTGAGGTGTAGTGGCGGTCTGTATTAAGGAGTTTTAGAGCGAATTGTTTCTGGAGAATTAGGTAGAAGGATTCTGGAGGATTATTGGATTCGATTAACTTATGAACGATGGCTGAACTGAGATGAAATGGTGGGTTCGAGAAGACTTTATAAGGTTCCGTAGGAAGTTCGTAGTCCATGAAGTCTTTTTCTACTACGGTAACATTTTCAATGCCGCGTTTTACGAGATTCTCGCGTAGCTTGGCGGCGGTAGCATGATCTGGTTCGATGGCAATCACCTGGCGGGCGCGCGCCGAAAGAGCGGAGGTGATCACGCCAGACCCAGCACCGATCTCCACTACGAGGTCGCGTTTTTTAAGATTGGAATGACCAATCAACATCAAAGCTAGCCTTGGCGAGCGGAGAAAGTGCTGAGAGAGATTTGGGTTTCGCATAATTAAAAGTTGGAGACTTCGCCGGTGGAGAAATCTTTGATTTTAAGATTACCAGAGGCAACTTCGGATTCGCCCACCACAATTCCCTTGTTGGCAACTTTAGCAGCATAAGTCATCTTATCGCCAAGTTTCTTATCCGTAAGAATAACATCTACCTTGGTATTGTGACCACGGAGACGAGCAGCGAGTGCCATTGAATATGCGATTTCATTTTCGGATACCGGAATAATGCAGATATCGAGTGGCTTTTTATCAGAATCTTTGACGAGGCCATACTCAGACAAGATGAAGAAGAGGCGAGTAAGACCAATAGAGCCGCCGACGCCTGGGAAGGCTTGATCAGTAAAGTGACCAGCAAGGTTCTCGTAGCGGCCACCGCCACCAACGGAGCCAATCTTATTATATTCTGGGAGACAGAATTCAAAGACGGTACCAGTGTAGTAGTCGAGACCACGGACAATCTTCATGTCGGCAGAAATCATATCACCGAGACCTTGAGCTTCGAGCAAACTCATAACCGTCTCAAGCTCAGCGAGACCTTCGTTAAATAATTCATTCTTAATCTTGATGCCACGGAGATTCTTCACGACGAATTCACGAGAACCGTGGAGATTCATAATAGCGACGAGTTTCGCGATCTTGGAATCAGCAATACCGTTGTCCTTGAGGAACTTCTTGGTTTCTTCTGGAGAAACCTTTTCGGAGTGGTCGATAGCACTATAGACAACGTCTTTCTTGTCTTCGAGACCGAGCTCAGCGATGAGGCCGGAGACGATTTTGCGGTTGTTCATACGGGCAATAACTGGGGTACCAAGCTCAAATGAGGCATAGGTCTCAAGCAAAGTGCCGAGCACATCTGCATCATAAGCGATAGGAAGGCTACCACGACCAATAATATCAATATCACACTGATAGAATTCACGGAAACGACCCTTTTGGGCACGTTCACCACGGTAGTTGCGGCCGATTTGAGTAGCTTTGAATGGGAAGGCGAGATTACTCTCGTGCTCCACAACATAGCGGGCTAGTGGCACGGTATGGTCGAAGCGGAGTGCTTGATCTGAATCATCAGCCGCCTCGGCAGTCTTTACGACTTTGTAAACTTGCTTTTCGGTGTCCCCGCCAGCCTTGGCAAAGAGAATTTC
>JAEEGL014930283.1_pt1 | contig 30813 bp, 28 predicted proteins | sample 9134231 | NCBI WGS metagenome assembly JAEEGL01 (sample SAMN16246548, study PRJNA631951) | gut metagenome | biome: gut microbiome; feature: rumen; material: fiber-attached | host: Bos | place: Iran: Karaj | collected 2018-10 | reverse complement strand
ATCGCCAGCTCCATTTCCTGGGTAGGTTCCCGAGTGGCCAAAGGGAGCAGACTGTAAATCTGCCGGCACCGCCTTCGATGGTTCGAATCCATCCCTGCCCACCAAAATCAGAAGCACCTGTAACAGGTGCTTTTGATTTTTTATTTCAAAGCAAACACTTCCGAGTGCTGCGACTTCTGGAAAAGGCGGTAAAGAAATGAATAAACAGGACATCATTCAGAAAGTGCATGCATTGGGGTTTTCCATTGAAGACTACTGGCTCGTTACCGGTGGTGCAATGGTACTCTATGGAATCAAGAATGAAACCCACGATATAGACCTTGGATGCAGCAAAAGGCTGGCTGACAGGCTTGAAGCCGAAGGATATCTTGCGAAGCGTTATCTGGATGGCACAAGGAAATTTGAGATGCCCGGTAATATAGAGCTGTTTGAAAACTGGCTGTTTGACCATGTTGATTCAATCGATGGCATTCCTATTATCTCTATCAAAGGCCTAATCATGATGAAAGAATCGCTTGGCCGGGCAAAAGACAAGGAAGACCTCACGCTCATCAGGGAATTTCTGACACATCAGCAGAAGCATGCCTAGTCAAATCATTAGTGCATTTATTTCATTCGTTTGACTTTCTTTCCCCTGTTCTTTTATAATGGTTATGAAATAATAATCGAGGAGGGTACTATGAGCAATTACATCCTCAGTTGCTGCTCGACAGCAGATTTAAGCGAACAGCATTTTTCCCAGCGGGATATTCATTATATCTGCTTTCACTTCTATCTGAACGGAAAGCCTTATGCCGATGACCTGGGCAAAAGTATTTCCTTTGATGATTTTTATCAGGCCATGGTGGACGGAGCGGACACCAAAACATCTCAAGTAAATGAAGACGAATTTGTCGCCTACTTCACTCCTTTTCTCGAGCAGGGCAAAGATATCCTACACGTCTGCCTGTCCAGTGGCATTTCCGGTGTATATAACTCCGCAACGCTGGCACAGCAGCAGCTTCAGGAAAAATACCCGGAACGAAAGATCCTGATCATCGATTCTCTGGGTGCTTCCTCCGGTTACGGCTTATTCATGGACACGTTGGCTGATAAGCGTGACAATGGCATGGCGCTGACAGATCTTTATCAGTGGGCATTGGATAATCGTCTGCGTCTGCACCACTGGTTCTTCTCAACCGATCTGACCTTTTATGTACGCGGTGGACGTATTTCAAAAGCTTCCGGCTTCTTCGGTACACTTCTGCAGATCTGCCCTCTTCTGAACATGGATGCAGAAGGGCACTTGATCCCCCGTGAAAAGATCCGCACTAAAAAGCGTGTCATTGCTCGCATTGTCGAGCAGATGGAAGCTCACGCAGAAGGTGGCTTGGACTATAATGGCAAATGCTATATTTCTCAATCTGCCTGTCTGGCAGATGCACAAGCAGTAGCTGCGTTGGTTGAAGAACGTTTCCCCCATCTGAATGGTAAAGTACTGATCAATTCCGTAGGCACTACAATAGGCAGTCATACTGGCCCTGGTACCGTAGCCCTGTTCTTCTGGGGAGACGAAAGGCAATAATCCCGTAAAAAACGACTGGCGGCAGATCACTTTGATCTGCCGCCGGTCTTATTTTTTCTGAACCTTATTCTGCTTTCTCAGCAAATGCAGTCAGATCCAGATCACACATATTCAAAATCTCGACTGTGCCATCCAATTTCTCGTAGAGGTATACCAACGTATATACAGGCTGTGCGCCGGGATAAACAACAGTGCGCTGGCACAGGATGCAATGGTTTGTACCGGCTACAATCTGGGAACCCAGGTAAGCAACAGGCTCAAAGTCAGAACCAACAAATCCCTCCAGGGCCTTCTCAAGCAATGCGCGGATCTCGTCGGTAACCGTCGTTTCTTCAGCAACACTCCAGCCGCCAATCATCGGTGTCTCTGCAAGGGCAGGAGCAGCGAGGGTAATCAGTACAAGCAACATTGCAATCAGCTTTTTCATTTCATTTACCTTCTTTCTTTTTCCCGCCTTTGTCTGGCGGCATATATACTGACGCAGATTTCCGCAAAAAGTTCCACAAAAGCAAAATTATTTTTGCAGTTCGATTCGCGTCACTGTCAGCACATCCCCAGAAACCCTGAACCCAATATCAAATTCAGCAAAAGCCAGTCCATACTCCACATCAGGATTGTCTTCATAACCCGGTCGTGGATCACATGCCAATACTCCGAGCAAGGCATCACGCTTTTCTTCAGGCACACATTCCAGCATCTGTTCATTATACTTAACATGCAGTTTATGTTCGATTGTCTCAGCCGTATAGCCCGGAGTCGCTTCCGGGTGGCAGTCAGTAAAAGGCAGATAAGGTTTGATATCAAAAATCGGTGTTCCGTCCAGCAAATCAGCACCTGCAACATGCAATACGGGGCCCTCAGGGCTTTCCTCCACAGCCAGCAGGCGAACACAACTGAGCCCAAGCCCATTCGGACGATATGGCGCACGGCTTGCAAACACTCCTACGCGGCGATTGCCTCCCAGACGCGGTGGCCGAACTGTCGGCCGGAACTCGTTTATCAGCGCTTCGCTGAACTGCCAGATCAGCCACAGATGTGAAAACCCCTCAATACTGCGAAGTGCATCGCGGTTACGGAAGGGTTCTTCAAAAACTATGCATGCAGTCAGCTGCTCAACCAAACCGCTCTGGCGTGGTATACCGAACTTTTGTGAAAAATCACTGTGAATATGAGCGATTGGCGTCAGAATGGCCTGTGACACGTTTTCCCTCCTGCAACAGGTTTAGCAGCAAAGTCTATACTGTTTACTTTTTGATATTTTCACTTCCGCCTTCCAGCACGACGCCGGTAGGCACATAAGTCAATCCGCGTTCCACACGATACTCAGTCAGCGGCGGCAGCGTTCCGCCATTGGCACGTGTAGTAGGATAATACAGATAACGGCGCTCACGTTCCTGGGTTGGATCTATCTCGTACACGGCTTCTCCTTCCGTTTCCAAGCCGCACAGTTTCAGCAGTGTAGCATGCAGATCGCTGACAGAAACCATGGCATTATTATAAGTGATTTCCCCGTGTGCCCCAGCCGGTTTAAGCAGGAAAATAGGCGCGGATGGGCCTTCATCAAAGCGCCCATGGTCTGCAGTGATAATGATATTGGCATCATCATATATGCCAAGTGCTTTCATTTGTTTCAGATACGGTCCAATCATAGTGCGGAACACACCAATTGTCTGCTCCAAGGCAGTCGTATTCCAACTCCCTGCGTTCTCGCCGTCAGTTGTCATACTGCAGGGCAGGTGACTGCCGTTCAAGTGGTACACAATAAACGCTTTGCCTTCTCGCTGTGAAAGCCCAAGAGCATACATGCGGTCACGATAAATATAGTTATCTTTATAATACGGTTGTGCTTCAGTAGAAGCAGCACGTTCAAATTCAAGGTCACCGCTATAGAATACCAAGCACGGCTTTAGCAAATGCGGCGCATAACGATAGCCAGCAAAACGCATCATACGTGCGAACAAACGCGGATATGAACCAACCGTCGTCTCCGCATTGATTACATTGCGGAATACGCCAATCGCCGAAGGTGCCAAATATGCATTTGAGCTGTATACCCGCACATCCCACTGGTCAGCAGCTAACTGGTTGTACAATGGCACATCTGTGTACGCACGATTCAGATAATTCTCAACTGTCTCATCGTTTTCATACCAACGCTGGGTCAGCGTATAGGGTAAGCCCATCTTCGTTTTGCTGTATGCGCCGGCATAATCCGAATAATAGGTAAACCCATCCAGTTCTGACAACGCGTCTGGATCATTTTCCAGAATCAGTGGCAAATATGTGGAATCGCATGCATCAGCCACAAATATCACGGTATTGGCTTTAGTTCCCAGTGTAAACTGATCCAGGTCAGAAGCCACCCAATTCTCATGATTCTCCACTGGTGGATGTATTATTAACGCAGTACAAAGCGTAACAGCTTGTATAATCAGCAGCACAGCTGCCAACGCACGTACTACAGTCACAAAGACTTTGCGCCTTTTCACCGCCAACACGATCAGTATGGCAGGAATAATAATCCAGAAAACTGTATTCCATATAGCGTATCCGGTAAAATGATTCCACTTAACAGCACGGCCATCCAACTCACCATAATCGGGGTTTAGGAAGTTCCCCTGTAAATATAGACAAAGTGTCAGGCCCACAATTAATGCCATTCCGATTCTGCGTACCTTTGCCGGAACAATACACAGTAAGCCGCCAAGGAAAGCCGCACACAGTACAAAAGCCGGGAGCAAAGTTGGCAACAAATCAGACAGATCGAACCAGACTTCCGACTCATTCTGGCTCAGTAAATATTGCTCTACAGGTGCAAATATGAATACAGTAAAAGCAAAAGCAACAGCAATCAGTATCGCTGTCAATCTTGCGCGTTTCTTTCCAGAGCCCTTAGGCATCGAATTCGCCTCCGTTGCAGGAATTGCCTTCTTATTATAGCATGCCCCATCTGCTCTGGCAACGCGGCCCGCTGATCGTCTCTGATCGTTTGTGATCGTCTTTCTGTGTCACTTGATCGTTTCGTCATCCTGCACGGAAAACTGCCAGAAAATAGCCAAAAAAATAGTAATTCTGCCTTATATTTGCTTGAATGCATATGTCCATTATGCTATAATCAATCTGCTTGAGGACCTGTTCTTCTATGGGTCCGGAGGAATGAATTGAAAGGAATGGGAATCATGTACGACGCAATCATCATTGGCGCCGGCGTGGTCGGCTGTGCAGTAGCACAGCAGATGGCCAAGTACGGCGGCAAGCTGCTGGTCGTGGACCGTATGGAAGACGTAGCCGACGGTGCCAGCAAGGCCAACAGCGGCATCGTTCACGCCGGTTTCGACGCACATCCCGGCACAGAAAAAGCTCGCCTGAATGTAAAGGGCAGCAAGATGTACGGCGCGTTGGCGCGCGAACTGGGCGTACCTTACGGTCAGCCTGGCGCTCTGGTGCTTGGCTTCTCCGAAGAAGACCGCGAGACCCTGAAAAAGCTGCTTGCGCAGGCTGAGGCCAATGAGGTCGAAGGCTGCCGCATCATCGAACGGGATGAGATTCTGGAAATGGAGCCCAACACCAACCCTGAAGTGGTCTGTGCTCTGTACGCTCCCACCAGCGGTCTGGTCAGTCCTTATGAAATGACATGTGCCCTGGCCGACAGTGCTGCCGAAAACGGCGCTGAATTCAGTCTGGCTAACCCCGTGCTGGAGATCAAGCCCACTTCTGACGGCAACTGGCTGGTTCTCACCGAGCGCGACGAATACAAAGCCCGTGCTATCGTCAACTGCGCCGGCATTGGCAGTGGAGTACTGCACAACATGATCTCCACCCGCAAGGTAAAGCTGATCGCCCGTCGCGGCGAATATTACCTGCTGGATCACATGGCCGACATTCCCTTCACGATGACCATGTTCCAGTGCCCCACCAAGATGGGCAAGGGCGTGCTGGTTTCCCCCACCACCCATGGCAACATCCTGCTGGGCCCGACCGCTGACGATATTGATAACGGCTATGATGTGGCCACCACCCGCAAGGGGCTGGATACCGTGATGGACAAAGTCCGTCTGACCTGGCCCAAAGTCAATCTTCGTCAGGTTATCACCACCTTCTCCGGCATTCGTGCTCATGAAGAGAACGGTGATTTCATCATCGGCAAAGTCGAAGGTGCGCCTGCCGGCGCCTATGAAGCTGTCGGCGTAGAAAGCCCCGGCTTGTCCGCTGCTCCGGCCATTGGCCAGGAGCTGGGCGACGAAGTCGCTGCCTTCCTCGGTCTTGAGAAAAAGGCTGACTGGAAGAAGCCTACTCCTCTCCCGCGTGCTTTCCGCAATATGACGGATGCCGAACGCGAAGAAGCATATAAGAAGGATCCTGAATACGGCGTGCTGGTATGCCGCTGTGAGCAGGTGACTGAGGCAGAGATCCGCGCGGCTATCCGGCGTCCCGTCGGAGCACGCAGCATTGATGGCGTGAAACGCCGCACGCGTGCAGGCATGGGTCGTTGCCAGGGTGGTTTCTGCAGCCCGCGTGTAATGGAGATTCTGTGTGAAGAGCTGGGCGTCAGCCCATTGGAGATCACTAAGTGCGGTGGCGAGAGCAAACTGCTCGTAGGCACGCTGCACCAGATCGCAAAGGAGGCGCGCCCTGATGAAAACTGAACTTCCCGCCATCCAAGTGGATATCCTCATCGTCGGCGCCGGCCCTGCGGGCCTTGCCGCCGCCATCGCCGCCAAGAAGGCCGGTGTTGACAGCCTGATCGTACTGGAACGCGAAGACAATGCCGGCGGCATTCTTCGTCAGTGCATTCATAACGGTTTTGGCCTGCACCGCTTCAAGGAAGAGCTGACCGGTCCTGAGTACGCACAGCGCGATATCGACACTGCCAATGAAATGGAAATCGATGTACGTACCGGTGTCACTGTACTCTCTGTCACCAAGGACAAAGTCGTCACTGCCATTAGCAAAAAGTACGGTCTCCAGATCTTCCAGGCCAAGGCCGTCGTGCTGGCCATGGGCTGCCGCGAGCGTCCTCGCGGTGCACTGGCTATTCCCGGAACCCGTTGCGCCGGTATCTACAGCGCCGGTACTGCTCAGAAATTCGTCAACCTTGAAGGCTATATGCCCGGCCGCACCTGCGTCATCCTGGGCAGCGGCGATATCGGTCTGATTATGGCCCGCCGCATGACCTTGCAGGGCGCAAAGGTCCTTGCCTGCGTCGAGCTGATGCCCTTCTCCAGCGGTCTGAACCGTAATATCGTGCAGTGCCTGCATGACTACAACATTCCGCTGTATCTCAGCCACACTGTAACTGATATCCACGGAAAAGAACGCGTAACCGGCGTTACCGTCTCTCAGGTGGACGAAAACCGTCGCCCCATTCCTGGCACCGAAATCGAATTCGAATGCGACACCCTGCTGCTCTCCGTCGGTCTGATCCCCGAGAACGAGCTGACCATCGGTGCTGGCGTCGAAATGAGCCCGGCAACCAGCGGCGCAGTGGTAGATGATCATCTGCAAACCAGTATCCCCGGTATTTTTGCCTGCGGCAACGTGCTTCACGTGCATGACCTAGTTGACTTCGTCTCCAACGAATCATTCAAAGCCGGTCAGGCTGCAGCGGACTTTGTACAGGGCAAACAGGCCAACGGCCGTGTCATTCCCGTCAAGGACGGCGCCGGCGTACGTGGCGCTGTTCCCCAGCAGATCCGTCTCGAAAAGGGTGCTGAACACGAGAATGTGGATGTGATGTTCCGTCCCGACCGCGTATACCAGAATCCTTATGTCGTGGTCAAAGCTGACGGCAAAGCCATCTTCTCTCAGAAGAAGATGATCATGGCGCCTGGTGAAATGGCCAACATCACCCTGAATGCCAAGCAGCTGGCAGCATGTGAGGATGCGGAAGCTATCGAAATCAGCATCTCCATGGAAAAGCCGGTTCTCGCCTGACAAAATCGAATCCCGAGGCCTGCGGAATAGCCGCAGGCCTCTTTCATATCATCAGTTATAGGTTTTATCTATAATTTAATATACTTTTATCGTATTGGACAAATGCTGAAACAGTCTTTATAATGGCCTCATCAAATCAAGGAGGAAACCAAGATGAAGTGCTGCAGCGGAATGCGAATGTGTCGCCAGGTTTGGACGATGTATTATCCATAACTTTTTTGAGCGTCTACTGACGATGTGTCCGCGGGTTACAGCCCTTCACATCCGCAGTACGCGGGTGTTTTTCTTATTTTGAAAGGAGAAAAGAAAATGAAAAAGCTGATTGCGATCGTATTGTCCCTGATTCTGACCCTGACCTGTGCATCCGCTCTGGCTGATATAACTATCGGTGTTCCCGATGATACCACCAACGAAGCCCGTGCCCTGCAGCTGCTGGCCGACAACGGCATCATCCAGCTGAAGGAAGGTGCAGGCGAAACTGCGACCAAGGCCGACGTCATCGCTGAGGGAATCGAAATCGTAGAAGTGCAGGCTGATCAGCTGGTCAACCAGTTGCCTGACCTGGACTACGCGGTCATCAACTCCAACTTCGTGCTGGATGCATTGGATGCCGGTTTTGAGATTAACACTGCTTTGCTGGTTGAAATCGAGGAAGTATATCTGCCCCGCGCCAATGTAATCGCCGTGCATAGTGACAATGTCGATGCTCCTCTGACCAAAGCCCTGGTTGCCGCAGCTAAGAGCCAGCAGGTCAAGGATTATATCATCAACACTTATGCAGGTGCTGTTCTCAGTGTAGTAGACGAGCCAACTGCCGGTTATGATCCTGATGTAGACTATGCCGCCCTGGCCGGAAGCAAGATTGTGGTTGCAGCCACTCCCGCACCGCACGCTCAGATTTTGGAAATCGTCAAGGAAATCCTGGCTGCCAAGGATATCACACTCGAAATCGCAGTATTCACTGGCTACACCGAAGAGAACCCCGCCGTGGATGCAGGTGATGCCTTTGCCAACTACTTCCAGCATCAGCCTTACCTGGATGATTATGTCGCTCAAACCGGTGGCAACGTAGTCTCCGTAGGTATCATCCATACCGAGCCCATGGGTCTTTACGGCGGCCGTCAGGCAGATCTCGGTGCATTAGGCAAGTAAGCATTTCCCTCAAGACTTTTGGACACACCGGATTTATCGGTGTGTCCCTTTGCACGTTTAGGTCTTTGACTTCAAGATTGCATGTTTAGTAAACCGTGAGGAAAAATCATGATTGAACTTCGTAACCTTTCCAAGAGTTTTATTACCTCAAGCGGGCAGGTAGATGCCTTGCAGCATGTCAGTCTTACCGTAAACGACGGTGATATTTATGGTATCATCGGTATGAGCGGGGCAGGAAAAAGCACTCTGGTCCGTTGTATCAACATGCTTGAGCGTCCTACTGAAGGCAGTGTGCTGCTGAACGGCCGTGATTTGGGTGCGCTGAATAAAAAAGAAATCCAGCTCATGCGCCGCAAAGTGACAATGATCTTTCAGTCATTTAACCTGCTCATGCAGCGCACCTGCCTGCAGAATATCCTTTTCCCGCTCAAGTTAGCCCACATGCCTCGCCAGGAAGCGGAAACACGTGCCCGGAAACTGTTGGAAACAGTAGGATTGCCTGATAAAGCAAACGCTTATCCCGCTCAATTATCTGGCGGACAGCAGCAACGTGTTGCTATCGCTCGCGCACTGGCCACTGATCCTGAAGTATTGCTCTGTGATGAAGCCACAAGTGCTTTGGATCCCAAGACCACACATTCTATCCTTGAATTGATTCGGCAAATCAACCGTGATACTGGAATCACAGTCATTGTCATTACGCATCAGATGAGTGTCGTTCAGGAAATCTGCAACCGGGTAGCCATTCTTGAGAACGGCACTGTAGTGGAAGAAGGCGACGTCAGTCGCGTATTCTCCCGTCCGCAAGCAGCTGCCACACGTGCTCTGGTCTTTCCGGAAGCAGAACAGGACGAGCTCTTGCTGGGCGCTCAGGGCAACCAGTTAATACGTCTGGTCTTTGATGGTTCAGATACCACCAATACACCGTTGATTGCCTCCATGGCCATTGACTGCGGAATTGCGGCCAGCATCATCAGCGCTTCTACCAGAACCCTTTCTGGGCGCGTATACGGATATATGCTTCTTGAAATTCCCGGTGGCCCGGATGAGTTGGCGCAGGCTGTCAAGTATCTGTCAGGGACCCCGGGCATAACAGTACAGGTAGATGTGGAATACAGGGCAAAGGAGGCAGCGCAATGAGCCAGTTCACACGTGCATTTACTCCCGAAAAGCTGCAGGAAGCCTGGCATGTCTTCCTGACTGAGTTTCCCATGGGCTTATGGGAGACCCTGTATGTAACGATTCTATCGACATTTTTCGCTATTCTATTGGGTCTTCCGCTTGGTATTCTGCTTGTAACAGGTGATGAAAAGGGAATCCGCCCGCTCCCACAAGCGCTTATGAAAGTTATCAATGTACTGATTAATTTTCTGCGCAGTGTTCCTTTTCTGATTCTCATCGTGATGGTCATTCCTCTAACCCGCGCCATTATCGGCACTTCCATCGGCTCAGTAGCTTCCATCGTACCGCTTGTAGTAGCTGCTTTCCCATTTGTCGCGCGCCTGGTGGAATCATCACTGCGCGAACTGGATCCCAACATCATTGAGATGGCACAAAGCATGGGCGCTTCTACATGGCAGATTATCTTCCGCACCATGCTGCCGGAAAGTGTACCATCGCTTGTGACTAACTTTACATTGGCTATTACCACAATTCTAGGCTATACTGCCATGAGCGGCGCAATGGGCGGTGGCGGTCTTGGCAAAATTGCAATCAACTATGGCTACAGCCGCTATAAGTATGCAGTGTTGTATCTGGCTGTCATCGTACTGGTGCTTTTAGTACAGGTATTTCAGAGCATCGGAACACATTTGGCAGCAAGACTCGATAAACGTATAAAGAAGTAGCATTGTAAAAGATTCTTTGCGTCATGGCGCATTTCGTGGTATAGTATAAAATGGATTAATATCCCGGAGGATGCCTATGCGCCGTGTTTTTTGTTTTTTACTTTTGCTGCTGTTCATCGTCCCTGTCTTTGCTGAAGGTCTCCCTGCAGTAGAAGATGCAATACTGGCCGATGATGGCAGTATAGAGATCAGTTATACGATTCCTCAGACCTGTGAAGCCTCATTGATCCTGCTGGATTCCCAGGGACATGAGACACATACAATCTTTACACCGCGCACACTGCTTGCCGGGCGCCACGTGCTGCAGCTGCCCGCAGGCTTTTTTGTGCCTGCGCTCGATGATGGTTCATATACCTTGTTCCTGCGGACAGCGAACGGGGAAGCCCGTTCCGTGCTGACTGTCGGCAATCCTTCCGTGCAGGAGCCGGAGTCAGTTGAGCAGCCAACGCCTATTGAGCAACCGATCGAGTCAGGCATAGCCATTACGCCATCCCTGCGCAGCAGTTATCGTCCGCAACACGAAAACTGCTACTGGTGTACTCCTATGGACATCACCGATGAGACTGCTGTGTGGAACATGCTGACCGCACCCATGACAGTAGTCAATCTGAACCAGCGTGATCACACAGTTCTCTATGCCGCACCAGACGAAAGCAGTGAGCAGATTGCCATGATCACCGGTGATTCTCAAGGTGTACATGTGCTGGAAACTTTGGATAATGGCTGGTCCTTGGTAGAAACCTATTCCACAAGTTTTTTTGACAGCAAGGTCAAAAACTGGAATGCATTCGAGACTGGTTATATCCGTACTGACAAGCTGAAGCAAGTCAAAGTCAACCAACAATACGGCATCGTAGTCGACAAGCTGACGCAGCGGATGTATCTGTTCAAAGACGGTCACCTGGAAACCACACTAGTCTGTTCCACCGGCCTGTATAATTCAAAACAGCCATATAATGAAACACGCTCAGGTGAGTTTCTTATCATATCCTTCACCGGACAGATCACAAGCGATAATCTGATCTGTGATTATGCTCTGCGCTATAACGATGATGATTATCTGCATGAAGTTCCGCATATAAAAAATGCCGACGGCTCTAAAAACTTCAAAAACGGAGAAGCCAAACTGGGCATTCGCGCCAGCCATGGCTGTATCCGTGTACAGCGCCGAACGAACGCTGAAGGCTATACGATGAAAAAGGTATACGAACTGCTGAAGGAAAGCACTCGTACCACAAGGCTGAACGTGAAACTAGTCATTTGGGAAGATTATCAGGGACGGCAAATCCCCATTCCTGCAAACAGCACCCCGCTGTACTACAATCCGAATGGCGGTGTGAATTATCATAGGATTGCAGATTGTCCCGGTGTAAAGAAACAATATCTGCCAATGATGGCTTTTACCTATGGCGAACTTGAAAATGCGCCCTATTCAAAGCTGACACCCTGCGAAAACTGCTGGCCGGACCTGAGAGTAGCAGACATTGAAAAAATCAATGCTGAGCATCTTACGCAATCACCTGGGGAAATTATGACACTGATTGGGAAATAATCCCAATATTACTTCATCTGCGCTCTGGGCGCTTATCCCGGAGCGCTTTTGCAAGCCAACACCAAGGAGAGGACACATGAAGAAAAACGTTATCGACAAACGTACACTGTTTGCCGAAACGCCCGTACCCCGAGCCTTATTTACAATGGCAGTACCCACCATTATCAGCCAGCTAATCAATCTGATCTATAATATGGTGGATGCTTTCTTTATCGGCCGTACAGGCAATTCCTATATGATGGCAGCCACAACGATCACTCTGACAATGGTCATGATGAATGTGGCTCTGTCCAACCTGTTTGGCATTGGCGGCGGCAGCCTTGTCGCTCGCCTGATGGGTGCTGACCGGCCTGATCAGGCAAAGCGTGTCAGTGCTTTCAGCGTATATGGAGCAGCCGCTGTTGCTCTGTTGTATTCGCTGCTTGTTGGGCTGTTTCTAACACCGTTGCTTCGCTTTCTGGGGGCTTCGGATGCCACCATCGGATATGCACGCAGTTATGCACTTATCGTTATCGTCATAGGTAGCCTCCCGTCTATTCTGTCCATGGCACTGGCACACCTGCTCCGCAACGCAGGTTTCTCCACCCAAGCCAGTATCGGCTTGAGCGGCGGCGGTATTCTTAATGTGATCCTCGACCCGATTTTCATGTTCGTGCTGATGCCCCGTGGCCAAGAAGTAACTGGCGCAGCTATTGCTACTGCTCTGTCCAATACCGTTGCTTGTCTGTATTTGCTATATGCTTTCAGCAAAGCTTCCGCGAATGCGCCGCTGAGTCTTCACATTCAGGATGCACGTCGCATAGAGCGTGCCAACATCAAAGGAGTATTTTCTGTAGGTGTACCTTCTGCTGTACTGACAGGATTATTTGATCTGGCCAACATCTGTGTCAATATCATCGCCTCCGCTCACAGTGATCTGGTCCTGGCCGGCATGGGCATCGTTATGAAAGTGGAGCGTGTCCCAAACGCGATCAATCTCGGTATCTGCCAGGGAATGCTGCCCATCGTGGCCTATAACTATTCATCCGGTAATCACGCCCGCATGAGGTCTACCATCCGCACAGCACGCATGGTCGGTCTTGCTGTAGCTGGTGCAAGCATTATCCTGTTCCAATTCTTTGCCGGCCCCGCTTCACGTCTTTTCCTGAGTACATCTGCCGGTGATGCCGAAACGGCTCTGATCACGGTAGGATATGCTGCATTGTTCCTACGGATTCGCAGTGTCGCATCTCCGGTACAGTTTATCAACTACCATACTTCATATTGCATGCAGGCTATCGGTAATGGCAAAAGCACACTGCTGCACGCATTTGTCCGTGAACTTGTGTTTTATATACCGTTTATGTTCCTGCTCGACCGCCTGTTTGGCGAAACCGGTCTTGCAGCCGCACTGCCTGTCGGTGAAGCATGCGGAGCCGCTTTTGCACTGTTCCTACTGCACCGGGCACTGAAAAAGGCGCATTCACAACTGTAAACACGCCCTAACAAGCAACGCAACAGATTATTAGCGGGTTATTCCCGCTTTTTTTCATAACTGAACAGTCGTGCTTGAGAAACATCTACTTCCCCTAGATAAGCGGTAACATCCATCCCCAGCTCTTCAGCAATACTCTTCATTTCCGCTACAGTGGAGATGTTCAGGGGTATCCCGTTGCGCATGCGCTCCGCATAACATATTTGTTCCTTTTCACCATGGGTATAGATTGGTACGTTTTCATCTGCTCGCTGTGCAGAACGTAGCTCTTCCAGCAGAGCAGATAGCCGGCCCTTCATAGCTTGTGCATCGCCGAAGATAGCCGGATCAATTACTATAAACGCATGGCACGTTCCTGATCCCTGCCCCTGCCGCCGTTCACGATGATGATTTGAAGTCAGTCCTCCAGATGTAATCGCTGTCATCATTTCAGCAATCATGGCATATCCATACCCCTTATGGCTTCCCATTTCTTCAGTGCTTCCACCAACCGGCAATATGCCACCAAGATGAACTTCATTGATGATGCAATTCAGCACATGCGACGCATCCGTGCAGACACTTCCGTTTTCGTCCACCGCCCAGTCTTCCTTTAACGGTTTATCCAGTTTATTGTATACCTCCAATTTACCTCTTGGAACGACTGTCGTCGCAGCATCAAACCAAAAGGGATATGGTTCAGCAGGTGCAGCAACAGCAATAGGATTTGTTCCCAGTAGTGGTTGTCTGGAATGTGTATGTACCATCAACGCTTCCGTATTTGTACTGGAAATACCGATCAACCCCTCGTCACATGCCATTTTCGTATAGTATCCCGCTATCCCATAATGTGTAGAATTACGCACCGTCACAAAAGCAATGCCGGTTCTTCTGGCTTTTTCAATCGCCATTTTTGTTGCAAACACACCAACCAGCTGTCCAATGCCATCATGCCCGTCAATTACCGCAGAAACCGGAGTTTCAAATACGACTTCTGGCTTAGCATCTATTTTCATAGACCCACGCCGGATGCTGTTTCGATATCGGATCAGACGGTGCATTCCGTGGGATGTAATACCATACAAATCAGCCAGCAGGAGTACATCTGTGATCTGCCCTGCTTCCTCAGAAGAAAAACCTAAGTGTATAAAAACATCCCGACAGAAACGCTCCAGTTGCTCATAACGATAGGTTACAGTGTTCATTGCTGTTCCCCCGTATAGTTGAGATTTGTTATATTCGTCTATTAGAACTTTTCCTGATCCCGCTGTATATGTACAGTCGGAAAACCTGCTATGATCTTATGGCGGCATGGGCAGTCTGATGCATGATCATTAATAATGCCACATGCCTGAAGATGCGAATAGATGGTCACTGGCCCGACATAAAGAAAGCCGTACTCTTTCAGTTCCCTTGCAATCTGCGCAGACAAGCCATTGCTTACAGGCACATTTCCATCCGCATGCCCATCATACAGAATCGTTTTTCCATCGCTGTGCGCCCACAACCAATTGCAAAAGCTACCATGTTCCTGACGTACCCTCTGATAACAGCGGGCATTATGTATAACCGCCTCAATCTTCCTTCGTGAACGGATCATACCCTCAGTATTCAGGATTCTTTCTATATCTTTCGCATCATAGGCAGCAATTCGGTCATAGTCAAAACAATCAAAGCAGATATGGAAAATCTTTCTTTTTTTCAGTATCAGGCTCCAGCTCAGACCGCACTGCAGCACTTCCATCATCAGGTGCTCGAACATCACCCGATCATCATGAATAGGTACGCCCCATTCACTATCATGATAGGTTTTCAATGCATCAAATGTAAATCCCCAATCACAGTATCCCATTCATATTTCTCCCGGCATTCATTCTAGTCGGAAAAAGCAGAACGAGGCATGAATGTCATGCCCCGTCCAGCAGGAATTAAGCCCTGCCTGTTTTTTTATTCAACGCCAGCAGGCGTTCCGCTAGTTCGTCCGTCAGTAGTTTGCCGCGAAGGCGATACCTCCAGTTACTGCCACCAACTGTACCCGGCAGGTTCATGCGTGCTTCCGTATCCAGGGAGAGTATGTCCTGCATAGGTGCAACAGCTGTTGCTGCCTTACTGGAAAACACCGTTTCGATCATTCGCTGTACAATCGTGTCATCATTCACTTCACCCAGTGCACGACATACAACATCCTGCTGTTCCGCTGTACGGCTGTGCCACCAGCCCAGTGATGTGTCATTATCATGCGTTCCGGTATAAGCTACGCAGTTCTCTGTAAATCTATGCAGTGCATGAGGATTTTCATCGCCGCCATCAAAGGAGAATTGCAGCACCTTCATGCCTGGATATCCGCAGAATTTCAGCAGGTCTGTTACACGCTCATTGACCGCACCTAAATCTTCCGCTATGATATCCGCCTCCGGCACCTTTTTCTTTACCTGCTCAAAAAACGCCTTACCCGGGCCGATTACCCAATGGCCGCGACGTGCTGTCTTTTCACCAGCACGGATAGAATAATAATTTGCAAATCCAATAAAGTGGTCAATGCGCACGCAGTCATACAATTCGCTTACCCCATGGAGACGGTTCATCCAGAAGGCATAGCCATGCTGACGCAGGCGGCTCCAATGGTACAGCGGATTACCCCATAGCTGGCCATCCTCACTAAAATAATCAGGTGGAACACCAGCCACACGGCGCGGATGACGTGTCTCATCCATCTGGAAATACTGCGCGTTAGCCCATACATCGCTGCTATCCTCAGCCACATAAATAGGCATATCGCCAAAGATCCGCACATCATGCAGCTTGGCATAATCATGCAAACGCTGCCACTGTGAACGGAACAGGAACTGCAGGAATTCAAAATACTGTATGTCCTCGCGCAGCAACCGTTCATACCTTGCCATTGCCTCAGGCACACGCATACGAATAGCCTCATCCGGCCATTCCATCCAGGAGATACGGTTAAAATGCTGCTTAATCGCCATGAACAGCGCATAATCATGCAGCCATGGCCAACGCTTGCACCATGAGTCAAACGCTTTCTGTCGCTGCAACCGCTGTCTGTTCTCCTTGAATGCCTGCCGCAGCCAACGCTCTTTTACAGCGCGGACAGCTTCAAAATCGACCTGATCACTTTCCGGGACTTCTTCAGGCTGGTAATCTTTCAGCCAGCCCTCCTCATGCAGCAGCGCCAGATCAATCATATCCGAGTCACCCGCCAGTGCACAGGCGCTCTGGTAGGGGGATTCGCCATAGCCGGTTGGTCCTACAGGTAAGACCTGCCACAGTGTCATTCCCGATTTTTCCAAAAAATCGATCCATGCATATGCGCCTTTGCCCAGGGTTCCGATTCCTTCCGGTCCGGGAAGTGAGGTCACATGCAGCAAAACACCGCCGCGACGGATATTTTTCCCTTCCATTTCTATTCCCCCGTTCTATTCGCTGTTCATGCCTATTATAGCACAAAGATATACTTATCGCCATGTCTGAATGCGTTTTCTTGTAAGGCGGTTTTCCTTGCTTTATTTTTCACAATGTAGTATATTGAACTATATTAAAGGAGGCGGTAACCCCCTATGGCACTCAAAAAAAGCAGTATGGACTTAACGCAGGGCAGTATTCCGCGTTTGATTGCCATATTTGCATTACCGCTTCTGCTAAGCCAATTGTTCCAAAACCTATACAACAGTGTTGATTCCATCATTGTAGGGCGTTTCGTAGGCACTACAGCATTGGCAGCTGTCAGTTCCTGCGGAGATATTTCAATCCTGCTGGTGGGTTTTTTTAATGGTCTTGCTGCCGGCTCAGGTGTACTGTTCTCACGCTATTTTGGTGCCAAGAACGAAGAACTGCTTCACAAATCCATACACACTGCTGTGACCTTCTGCGTGATTCTAGGACTGATTATGATGACTGTCGGGATAGTACTGACTCCAGCTTTGCTACGGCTGGTTAAGTGTCCAGATGATGTATATACTCAGGCCGAAAGCTATCTGCGCGTATACTTTGTCGGAATGCTCTTCCTCTCGCTGTATAATGTAGGCGCTGGGGTCCTGCGTGCAGTGGGTGACTCCCGCAGTCCTTTCATTTATCTTGTTATTTCCAGCATCATCAATGTTTTGTTGAATCTCTTCTTTGTTGTCGTCCTGCATCTCGACGTGCTGGGTGTAGCTATCGCTACAGTTATCTCGCAACTTTGCAGTGTTGCACTGGTCCTTCGTCGGCTGATCGGCACTCAAGATGTTTATCGTCTTGTATTGAAAGATCTGAAGATAGACAGAAAAATCCTTGGAGAAGTCATCGATTTGGGGCTGCCTTCTGCCATTCAATCTGCCATCGTCTCCAGTTCTAATCTTTTCGTGCAACGCTATGTCAACAGTTTCGGTTCTGCTGCTATGGCCGGTATTGGTGCCGCCAAGAAAGTAGATAAATTCCTGATGATGATCAGCCAATCCCTGAACTGGTCTACAACAACATTTGTAAGTCAGAATCTTGGTGCCGGAAAACGCGACCGCGCTTTCAGCTGTATTCGCACCTGTCTTCTAGGTGGCGCTGCGATTCTGATTGTGATTGGGATCCCTGTATTCATCTTTGCACCGGAGGTCATCGAGCTGTTCACCACCGATACAGCTGCTATCATCTTTGGTGTCGGCATGGTGCGAGTCATGGCGCCTTTCTACTCTGTACATCTGATAAACAATGTATTATCCGGCGCTGTACGCGGATTTGGTCGTTCCCGTGCAGTCATGTTCTTCTCCATCGCCGGCATGGTAGTCATGCGCCAGATTTTCCTGGCCATCACCATGAGCATCGATCACAATGTACAATTTGTATACTATGGCTATCCCTTCGGATGGACTTGTTCAGCAATTTTGGTCGTAATCTATTATTTCATCGTCATACGAAAAGATAAGGGCAAAGAAGCTGTCACAGCATAAGAAGCTGAATAATTCAAGTAAAAAGGCCGTCGGATCGCATTCCGATGGCCCTTTCCATTTGTATGCTTTATCCTTTGACGCCACCGCTGGTTAAACCAGTTACCAAGTGCTTTTCTATGCACAGGAAGAGAATAACCACAGGAATTGTTGCCAGCAGCGCAGATGCAAACAGGTATTGCCATTCAATCATATTAAAAGACGAAAACTGAGTAATACCTACCGTAATCGGACGTCTGGATGAAGTAGAGATCAGGACTGTAGAAATCGTATACTCGTTCCATGCGTTAATGAACACGAAAATAAGCGTTGTCACAATACCCGGTGCAGCCATCGGCAGAAGCACACGCGTAAGGGCGCCAAAGACATTACATCCATCAATACAAGCAGCCTGTTCCATTTCCGAAGAAATAGATACAAATGTGCCGCGCAATAGCCAGATGGCAAATGCCTGATTGAAAGCTGCATTGATCAGCATAAGTCCTGCCACAGTATCATTCAGTTTCAGGGCACTCATCAGGCGGGCAATTCCGACCAGCAGCACAACCGGTGAAAACATCTGGCTCATGATCACAAATCCAAGGAAAGCTTTCTTCCCACGAAATTTCATGCGCGCCATAGCGTAGGCAGCAGGGATACCACATACCAGGCCAATCAGCGTGGCACCGCTGGATAACAGCAGGCTGTTGCCCAAATAGCGTAGCACACCGCGTTGCACGATATCATAGAAGTTGCTCCACACCCATTTTACTGGCAGCATATGCAGAAAATACATGTCATTTGTTTCCGCAATACTGCGCAAGCCAGTTATGAACATAACATAATAAGGATAGAGAATAACGATGCACAGCGCAATGACAAAGCAATACAAAGCCCCACGTGCCAGCGCTGACCCCAGACGTGCGTTCTGCATCAGCAGCACTCCACAAAGAAGCAGCATTCCAGCAGGAAGCAAACCCCACAGTGCAAATGTATAATTATATGTCATCCCGCCAAGGAGCTTCGCTATATCCTCACCAGCTTTTTCGCCATACAGTAGCCGATCGGCAGATGCAAGAAGTGCGCTAATATCCGCCTCGCGTGCTCCGCTCAGAACCGTTCCGATACTACGGCTGAAAATACGCGTATTCAACATGGCAAAAGCCGGAACAAGCAGTAGCGTACACAAAGCGAAAGCAACAGCAACACCGCCGCTTATTCTGCTTCGTCCCAGAAAGCCTGCCAAGAAAGAAATCAATACACAGACAAGAAGTATTGCCAGGATAGAACCCGAAGGCAAACCACTTGTGATGATCTCCCAGGCATTATTCCATCCCTGCGAAGTCACGCTGAAAGTCACCATACTGGACTGGCTTCCGTCTGACTTAGTGCGCAGTGTTACATCTTCACGGACTTCTGTCTTATTAAATCCAGCATACTGAGCAGCCGCCTGTTCTACCTCTGCACGTACGCTCTGGTATTTTTCATCTCCAACAAATGTATTTGCTGATTTCTTGCTAAACAGCACCGTATCTGTACGGAAAATCGGCATTGAAAAGAGCATTATGGTCAAGGCCAATGCTGTCAGCACCAGTATCAAACCTGTTTTCCGGTTTTTAGGCGCCGCTTCAGGGATCTGCTTTTTCACAGTTCTTCCTCCCCTCGCATGGATATGACCATATACAGTCCGGCCGCTATGCACAAAATTACAAATCCGATTACAGACATTGCTGTAGCCGCGCCTTTCTTTTGGTCATAGAATGCACGCATATACAGCAGCGTAATCAGCGTATCCGTCTTGTTTGCAGGAGCGCCTTTAGTAATTGTATATACAATAGGGAATGAGTTGAAAACATAAATGATATTCAAAACAGTACTGACAGTTAGGCTCGGACGCACAAGAGGCAGCGTGACATGACGCAGCTTCTTCCAAAAGCCAGCCCCATCTACAGTTGCTGCCTCATAATATGCAGCATCGATTGACTGCAATCCTGCCAGCACACAGAAAGTCACAAACGGAATAGTAACAAAAATGCCGACTCCACACTCCCACGCAAATTCAATCTGATAGGTAGTGCGCCAGTTGACAGCATTTTTTAGTATGCCAAGATTGAGTAGCACATTATTCAGATTGCCATATTCATATTTGATAATATAATTCCACACCGATGCCTGGATGACCAGCGAAGTTGCCCACGGAAAAACAACAATGGAGCGGGCAATCTTACGTCCATGAAAATCCGCATTCAGCACCATTGCAACAATAAAGCCAAACAAGGTAGACAGCCCCACAACGCTCACTACCCATACAGCAGTGTTCTTCATGACCGTCCCGAAGGCTTTATCGTTCACGGCATCGATAAAGTTTTTAAATCCGGCAAAACCACCCATAACACCGGAACGGCTGATTTCGCTGAAGGACATGCGAAATACAATCAATATAGGAAATACGACAAACACCGTCATCAGCAGCAGGCTGGGCAAAAGCCACAGATAAGGCTCCCATTTATGCCGTATGAGGATCGTGTTCATAAAAAAGTTCCTTTCGTGCCGAAAAGGGGCCGGCAAATACCGGCCCCTTTTCAAAATGGATTACTTGGTCAGTTCGGCCTGCAGCTCGTCCAGCAGCGTCTTCACATCGCCGCCAATCAGAGCATTCTGCTCAACATTGATGACGCCAACACGCATGGCATCCCACTTTTCGTTTGCAGTCGGATAGAACTGGCAGCTGTCCAGTACCTTCAGCCAACCAGCAAAGCTCTCGTCAGAAGCAACCAGTGCTTCAACCGCGGAGTTCACAGCGGGCAGGAAGCCTTCCATGCTGACCCAGCCAACATAGTTCTCAGGAGTATAGAAGAACGTCAGGAACTTGCCGATAGCTTCGTTGCGCTTGGCATTCTCTTCCTCAGACAAGGTGGTATCCTTGAAAGCCATGATACGGTCCATAACACCGGTAGCACCGGGCTTGGCACCTTCATTGGTGGGCAAAGCGGCGGTATTGTAATGAACGTCAGTATAACCTTTCTCAGCCAGGTAGGAAGGCAGGTTGTTAGGAGCGATTACCATCGCCAGCTTGCCTGCACCAAACATATCCTGCAGATCATAGCGGGTCTGGGTGGCGGGGTTGGGGTTGGTGTATCCATTCTTGTACAAGCCGATAGCAAACTCAATGGCTTCCACGTTCTTTTCGCTATTGATGGCGATATTGCCTTCATCATCCAGGAAGCCACCGTCATTGTTCCAAACATAGTAAGAGAACGCGGCCTGGCCTTCATCAGTAGTCATATCAAGGCCCCAGCCATAGACTTCGCCATTATAGAAGTCCTTGATGGCCTGGCAGGCATCTTCCAGCTCAGCCCAGGTCTCGGGAACCTTCTCAACGCCAGCTTCGGCCAGAATGTCCACATTATAATACAGAGCACGAGCAGAAGCCAGGTCCGGCACCGCCCACACAGTGTCATCAACAACAGACTCAGCAATGAAAGAGGGGAAGAAATCATTGAACAGTTCTTCCGGGCAGTAATCCTTGACAGGCATCAGCAGGCCATCGCCCTGATAGCCAGAGAACCAGTCGATATTCAGGATATCAGGCTGCTTGTTGTTAGTGATGCGGGTAGAAACTTCAGAACGTACATCGTCCCAGGAAACAACTTCCAGGTTCAGCTTGATGCCCGGGTTCTCAGTCTCAAACTTGTTTACAAAGCTTGTGCCGTTCATACCGGTACCTAGGAACCAGTTTTCGGTGTTGTTGCCGTACTGGCAGATAATCACATCCAGGGTGATCTCATCCTCGGCCATGGCAACACCGGCGCAGGATACGACCAGCAGCAGAGCTGCCAGCAGCGCTACGAGTTTCTTCATGTGTCTTTCCTCCGATTTTGTTTTTTATTTTACCCTTACGGGCGGGTCACTATATTCATTGTACCAAATATGATAATGTGCGTCAATTTTCGATCGGTGCCGACGCTTCTTCGGCGGTTTCCTCTTCGGGTTTTTCCTTCTCTGTTTTCGGTTCTTCGGGTGATTTGCGCACGCCTGTAACATCTTCCACATTCAGGAGCATCAGCATCTCGCGAGTGATCTCACCTTCAGTTTCCCCAAGGCGGTCAGCCTGACGCGCTATGATCGTTTCAAAAAGATTACGCACGCCGCGTGCATTGCCGAAGCCTTTCACATCCAGACGTTCAACATCGATGATCTCACGCAATGCAGCCCGCGCCTCATCATCCATCGTATAACCAGCCTTTTCCATGCGCATGTCGAAGATTCCCATTAGCTCGTCCAGCGTATAATCGGGGAAATCGATAAAGCGGTTGAAACGGCTTTCCAAACCCGGATTACTGTGCAAGAACTTCTGCATCGGCTCGATATATCCAGCCACAATAACAATCAGGTCATCACGGTGATCTTCCATTGCTTTAAGCAGTGTATCTACCGCTTCAGCACCGTAATCATTTTCTCCACGGTTGGTCAGAGAATATGCTTCATCGATAAACAGAACACCACCCATGGCCTTTTTTATTGCATCTTTGGTCTTGATCGCAGTCTGGCCTACATAGCCTGCTACAAGATCACCACGGTCCACTTCCACCAGCTGGCCCTTACTGAGAATGCCCAGCGAATGAAAGATGCGAGACAGGAAACGAGCTATTGTCGTCTTGCCTGTTCCGGGGTTTCCGCTGAATACCATATGTAGAGACAAATCACTCTGCGGCAAACCGTGTTCTTTGCGTAGCTGCTCGATCTGAATCCAGTGCACCAGCATGTCCACTTCTTCCTTCACGGTATTCAGACCAATATAGCTGTTCAGTTCCTTAAGCAGGTCATCTATGTTCTCTTTCGGCATTTCAGCCGCTTTGGCATCAGTGGTCGTTTTACCATTACCATCTGATTTTGCAGTCGCATCCGGTGCAGCGGCATTGTTCAGTATTTCATCGCTCGGGCTGAGCGAAGACGGCTTTTTGTCCTGTGGTTCCAGTCTGGAAACAGGAAAAAAGTCGTTATAAACCGATTGCAGGTTGCGTTTTGCCATCGATTGGATAATCTCGTTCTGCAAGCGGATGATCTCATCCTTGCGGCTGGTACTCATGATGCTTTCCCCTTCTCAACGGCGGATTTCCGCCTTATTCTTCCTCTTCAATCTCTGAACCGACGCCCCCGACTTCGTTCTCAAGCGTCTCAATGAACTCCTCATCAACTTCGTTTTCATCATCAACCGTTATGTCCGGTTCCTGCGGTTCCGTCTCTGCAGGCTTATGTCCGCCACCGATACGCTGGATATCTGCCAGCGCGTAGTCATTCACTTCATTGCTGTCGCCCTTGGTAATGCGAACACGGACCGTTTCTTTCAGAACGTTGATCTCCTGGACCGTACCAATCCCATCAGGTGTGATCACATCACGGCCTACGCGTGGCATACGCTTGCGTGTCGCTTCATAATGATCCTGTTCATATTTCAGGCAACACATCAAGCGGCCACACACACCACTGATTTTGGTAGGATTCAGTGACAGATTCTGTTCTTTTGCCATTTTGATGGATACAGGCTGAAAATCACCGAGAAACTGGGAACAGCATACTGGGCGGCCACAGAGGCCCAGTCCCCCCATCATCTTGGCTTCGTCACGTACGCCGATCTGCTTAAGCTCGATCCTCGTTTTAAATACCGCTGCCAGGTCCTTCACCAATGCACGGAAGTCCACGCGCCCATTCGCGGTAAAATAGAACAGGATTTTGCTTCCATCAATGGTATATTCCACGCTGACCAGCTTCATTTCCAGATTATGCTCCTGGATCTTAGTTTGGCAGACAGCGTATGCTTCCTTTTCCTTGACACGGTTTTCCGCACGCCGACGTGCATCTTCTGCGGTAGCAATGCGTACAACGGGACGCAACGGCGGCACGATTTGTTCATCTGCCACTTCTGTCACGCCGGTTACCACTTCACCGTATTCCAGGCCTCGTGCCGTTTCCACGATTACCGCATCGCCCGCTGAAGGCCATAGCCTGCCCGGATCAAAATAATACAGTTTGCCTGCGTTATGAAAACGCACGCCAATTACAGTTGCCATTAATTTATTTCCTCCGCAGTTGTATACAATAGTTTCTCGACCACAGCCTGCAATGACACGTTAGCTGTGCGATAGCGACGCGCATCCAGCACGGCAGAAAGTACATGTTCCAGATGCACAGGTTCTGCACGTAGCCAAATTTCATGACAGCGTGTTTGCGAAACAGCCGCCGGTTCCGATCCGGCTTTCATGGAATACAGCAGATATTCGCGTACGCGCTGCTCAAAAACATCCAACAACGCATCAGCATCGTCCCGGCACTCACGCAATTTAACGGCGGCCTCGGGTACATCCCGTACAGAAGAAAGAGAAAAGAAGGTCTCCTCGCACAGGGTCCGTACACGCATCAGGTCGTTATCCTCAAGCATAGCCAGCGCAGTACCGATACTGCCGCCACTGAGCACCGCAATTTCCCGCGCCTGCTCCGGCTTTGTGCCCCGGCGGATCAGTTCATCCGCCACCTGCTTTGTTGGCCACAATGGCAGCCGTGCTGTGCGGCACCGGGAGCGTACAGTGGGCAGTAATCCCACATCACCTGAAGCTGTGAGCAGAAAACGAGTAGCGCCATCAGGCTCCTCCAGGGATTTAAGCAATGCATTCTGTGCCTGAACTGTCATGCGCTGCGCATTTTCCAGTAACACTACGCGTTCGCCGCCTTCAACAGAATGCATGGACAAAGCATGAATGATTTCGCGCAGGTGCTCCACTTTGACAGAACGTTCTTTTTCACTGCAAGTAGGCATCAGCAGATCAGGATGTGTACCGTTCATCACGCGCCGGCAGCCTTTGCACTGCATGCACGGTCTCTGTGTACTGCTTGTACATAAAAAATAACAAGCCAATAAGCGGGCGAGGGTGCGCTTTCCCGTTCCAACCGTCCCGGTCAGCAGCACCGCATGGGACACTCGTCCGCTGCGCACATCTTCAATCAGCGTGGCCAGGCCTTCGCTCTGTGCAGCAAAATCATCCAGCGATACCAAAGCCCGCTCCTTCTTCTTCGTTCATTCAGAAAATCAATACTTGTGGAACTGTTCTACATCCAAAACAAAGACTGTCGCGCCACCTACCGTAACTTCAATAGGCATCTGCGCATAAACACCGGCTATTCCTCCGGCCATGGGCGAGGCTGTCATCTGACGGCGGCTTTTGCACAGTTTTTCAATAATGCTTAGGCAGCCTGCCAATCGATCATCCTCTACGCCAGCTAACAGCGTAGTATTGCCAGCACGCAGAAAACCGCCTGTCGTCGCCAGCTTTGTCACACTGTAGCCGTCGTTCATAAGCGCGGAGATCACACGCGAAGAATCCTCGTCCTGAATAATAGCAATCACTAGTTTCATCGGGCTAGACCTCCTTTGTCTGAAAACTAATTCTAACCAATTAATTATACATTAATTCCTGCTCAATAGCAAGCAGAGCGACTTTTCTCAGCGCTTACCAAGCTTTTTCAGGATCCTTATTGCTTCCTTCGGATCATTGCTTGTAAACATCAAGCATCCCAGCTGAATCTGCCTGCTCATGATTTCCTCGGTATCCGGTAGACAAATACACGGCTTTATGCCTAAAGCCAGGCATTCAGCGTATTCTTTTTCATCCGGATATGTCCCTTTTTCAATCGGATACACGCAAGCCCAGTCCCAGTATTCAGTGATGTCGCGCGTTACCGGTCCGCGCATTTTGCTGGTACTGCCTACACCCTGCCCGTGAATCTGAATCTTCCCCTGGCTGAGATGTGCCGCATATTCCAGCACCGGGCTGGAAAAGCTATTTAACATGCTCCGTTCTTCCAAATGATAACGGAAAATACCTTCTATTGTCTGCCGCACAGTCCGAAAAGCCATTTCTTCACCGACTATTTCCGGATAGTCTTTCAGTTCCCAGTTGACCCATAATCCCGGCGTGTCTGCCGCCAACTTCAGTGTATCCTCCAGTGTGGGCACACGTGTACCTGCAAATTCCGGTGCATACCATGCACCGGCATCCAGAGCGGTGATTTCTTCCCAGCACTTTTCGTGTGTAGCCCCGCTGCCATTTGTTGTACGATCGAAACTATGATCATGCATCATAAATGTCACGCCATCCAAAGATGTATGAAGGTCCACTTCCAGGCCATCCACACCCAGAGCAATCGCAGCTTTATATGCAGGCAATGTATTTTCCGGCGCATGGGCACGATCGCCGCGATGAGCAGCAAGAATGATCTTTTCCATTTTTAGCGGTCCTTTCGCTTATTCTTATACAGTATAACACGATTTGAAATGTACAACACACTTTTTTCACTCTTGCTTGAAAATGCCTTTTCCCCGCGCTATAATGGCGGATGAAAAAACAAAAGGAGGCAATCCCGGTGGAACTTTGGGACGCATATGACGCTCTTGGCGCCAAATTGAACTGTTCATTGGTTCGTGAAGAACCGCTGCCTGCAAATTATCTGCATGTGGTTGCAACAATCGCTGTGCGTCACCACGATGGCACTTGGCTGCTGACCCGCCGTGATCTAAATAAGCCATCCTATCCCGGTTGCTGGGAGCTGAGCTGTGGTGGCAGCATTTTAAAGGACGAAACCTGGTATAATGGCGCATGCCGAGAGCTCCTGGAAGAAACCGGCATCCACGCAAAGTCTCTCGTCCTGCATCATACGCTGATTTCTCCAGAGACTCACAGCATCCATGCAGGATATCTTTGCGATTATACCGGTGACAAAGACGCCATACAGTTGCAAGAAAATGAAACCATAGACTACTGCTGGCTGACCGCAAAAGAACTGCTGCGATTTTCACAGGAGCCGCAGTTTGTTGATGTGCAGCGAGTCCGCTGGCAGCGTCTTCTTTGTCGTCTTAAAGCAGAAAACAGCTGATTATCTCCACACAGTAAAAAGTGCAGATCTGTTACATTTTCAGATCTGCACTTTTTTATATTCAATTCAGCTGCGTATCAGCGTATTTCTCCGTTCCAAATCAGGCGATAATCTCCACTGTGCAACACCTGCAGCAATGTCTTGTTGTCACAGATTCGCTCATTGGTTGCGATACCACTGCAAATCGGGTCATTCGGCTTATGGAAGTCACTTCCGCTGGTCATGATTTTGCCATTCTGCCGTGCCCACTCATAAGCTAACTCATTATGAGAATTATGGTTATGGTTTCCGTTGAACACTTCATAACCATCATACAGATCCGGATTCATCACACGTGTTCCTACACGGAATGGATGCGCATGCACAATCAGGAAACCCGCATCGCGTGCGCTCTGACTTAGCTCTTCCATAGTCATATAACGCATATCGCCGGTCTTGATCAGCCAATCCTCAGTCACGCCGTAGATTAGATAATCATTAGGAATATAGCGTTGCCATCCATGCTCTACCTGCTCATTTGTAAGCGATACCATTGGCGTCAAGTTGATCTCGCAACCTAACAGAACATCGAAATCATTCCCGGCGGCTGCTTTCAATGCTTCCCAGCCGCGAATAAAATGCTCCGCTTTTTTCTCCCACGGCCACTCCTCCATAGCCTGATAGGTGCCGCGGTTGATATGGTTTGTTGACACAATCCCGCTATAGCCGGCAGCTTTATACTGAGCAATCAGCTGTTCTGCAGGGCAGGTGGAACAAACGCTGACTTCAGCAGAATGACAATGCAGTTCCAGTCGATGCATAAACGCAGTTCCTCGCTTTCCTCAGATGGGCGATAACCGCACATAGTGTACGCCTGCAGGGAACTCCTGTCAAGCTAACGGCACGCTTTCAGAAGTGCGCAACAGGAAAGAAAAATCGCTGCCATGGCCGATCTCACTATGAACAAGAATATGCAGATTCAAACGTTGTGCGATTTCACGAGCAATCGCCAGACCCAAACCGCTGCCAGCTGCACCATGGCTAGGATCTGCCTGATGGAAACGGTCAAAAGCATGCCTCACTGTATATGCATCCATGCCTGTACCGGTGTCACGCACAGACAGGCGTACGTAACGTCCTTCCCTCGCGGCTGTCAATGTTACCGTTCCCCCAGCAGGTGTAAACTTAACAGCATTGTCCAGAAAAATTGTCAGGATCTGCAGCAGTCGATCCTCATTCGTGATCACTGTCGGCAAATTCTCTTCTGCGTCCAGAACCAACTCCTCGCCTTTTTTCTTTGTCAATGGCTGCATACGGCCATGAAGCTCATACAATATCTCTGTCAAATCCACTTCTTCAGTTTCAAATGCTGCCGGATTTGCCTGCAAACTACTCAGTTCCAGCAGGTCGTTAACCAGACGCGAAAGCCTCATCACTTCATTGAGCAGCATCCCGTAATATCTCTGCCGTTCTTCCTCTTTTTCCACCAGCCCATCTCTCAGCGCTTCTGTCAGGCCACGCATACTGCTCAGCGGAGTACGCAGCTCATGTGATACATTTGCAACATAGTCACGCCGCGTGCGTTCCAGACGTTCTGCCTCTGTCACATCACGCATCACAGCCAGCGCTCCATCAGCCAGCGGCCGGAACAAGATCAGCAATGTACGTTCATCCAACTGTATCTGTAAAGGTTCCCGATCCGGTGTCCCACGCAGGCATTCCAATACGGTCCCGTATTCCTTAGAACCGCGTCCGCCTAAAAGCCGCACGGCGGCCTGATTTTCCCGCAGCACATCGCCTGAACGGTCCACAGCCAGAACGCCTTCATCCAATCCTTCCAGCACCTGTGACAGCGTATCGCGCTCACGTGTCAGTTCACCCATAGAACGTGCCAAGCGCTGTGACGACTGATTGAAAGCTCGCCCAAGCGGCCGTAGTTCCACCGGCAGCTTCTCACTGATCTCTACCATCTCACCCTCGCTTAACCGCTCTGCTGCGTTCACGAGCGTATCCACCGGCTGCACGATACGCACAGTCAGAAGCAACAGTGCTACTGCCAGCACGGCCGCTGCCAGCAATGCATACTGTAGCAACAGTGATCGGAAGCCCACCGCCGCCCTCATGCTTGCGCGCAGCGACTTACCGGCTATTGCAATCCCAGAATCGCCATGTTTCGCAGTGATCAGTATGCCGTTTTGCACACGTACATATGTATCATTCGTTTTCGGCACAGCCCCTATCAGAGAAGCAATATCCGCCTGTTCCAGATATGCCTCAGCACGTTCCGCAGCAGCAAGCACATTCCCTTCCGTGTCCAGCAGCACCAGAAAGACCTCGCTCGGATTCAGTTCCGGATTAACAGCTTTCTCCAGCGCTTCGCTGTCCATTCCATACCTGTCCAGCAGACGCAGTCCATCCTGTACGCCCTGATTCGCTTCATTTTCAGCAAGACGCTGTAATGCTGCCCTTGCAAGTCCACTGGATACCGCATACAACGTAACAGCGAACAGAAGCAGACATACGCCCAACGTGATCGACATTGTTTTAGTAAAGCGCTTCAGCTTACGCATCGGTATTTTCCTCCAGTTTATAACCCACACCGTATACCGATTTCAGCTGTACACTGCTGTCTGGCGGCAGCTTTTTGCGAATGCGTTTAACAGAAGTATCCACAACACGGCTATCACCATCAAAATCAAAACCCCAGATAGAATCAAGCAACTGCTCGCGTGTAAACACCTGTCCCAGGTGTGCCGCCAACAAATGTAGTATTTCAACTTCCTTAGGTGATACAGCCAGGCGCTCACCTGCTACGCTTACTTCATAACGTGCAAGATTGATCTCCGTATTTCCTACAGAGATACGCCCCATTTCCGGAGCTGCCGCAAGCGTATTCAGCCTGCGGAAAATTACCTGGATGCGTGATACAAGCTCACGCGGGCTGAAAGGTTTAACAACATAGTCATCTGCTCCAAGTGCAAAGCCAAGCAAGCGGTCCGTCTCTTCACCGCGGGCTGTCAGAAGAATAATAGGCACATTGCTCACTGCCCGAATATCACTGCACACCTGTGTGCCACTTCGTCCAGGCATCATGATATCCAAGATGACCAGATCCGGCCGCAGCCGCGTAAAAGCATCCATCACATCACTGCCATTGTATACCGAACAGGTATCATACCCATCACGGCTCAGATATATCCGCAACGATTCATGGATACCAACCTCGTCATCAGCGATCAGGATCAGCTTATTATGCGCCATATTCATCCTCTCCAAGCATGAAATGAAAGGGGCCCTGCAGCCCCTTTTCATCTGCCGTGCGCGGCAGTCTTTTCATCATAAAACGGGGCTGTGCCCCGTTTCAAAAATTACTTATTGATTTCTTCTTTAAGGCTCTTGCCGGCTTTGAAAGCGATTGCCTTGGAAGCAGCGATTTCGATTTCTTCGCCAGTACGCGGATTGCGAGCTTTGCGGGCGGCATGCTCTTTGAT
>JAEEGL013538047.1_pt1 | contig 30814 bp, 22 predicted proteins | sample 9134231 | NCBI WGS metagenome assembly JAEEGL01 (sample SAMN16246548, study PRJNA631951) | gut metagenome | biome: gut microbiome; feature: rumen; material: fiber-attached | host: Bos | place: Iran: Karaj | collected 2018-10 | reverse complement strand
TTATTAATATTTTTTTCATAATTTTCTTTTGATAAATCTTCTATATTATCCATTACATTTTCTCCTATCATTTTTTTATAATATTCTTTTTTCTTTTGATAATTAATATCATTATAATCTTTTTCTTCTTCCATTTCTTTTTTTATTATTGGTTCTTTTATTTTATTAATTTTATTAAATAATCTATTTCTATCAATATAATCTAAACCTTCATATTTTTTATTTTTTTCTATTTTATTTATTTTATCTTTATAATAATAATAATCAAAAGTTTCTTTATTAAAAATTACATTTTTATCTTTATTAAAATCACTATATTTTTTACTATTTAATAAACAAGTTTTATGTCTTTTATGTGGAGGTACATTTACAATTACATTACCTTCATTTAAATTATATATTATTTCATCATAATTTCCTTCATTTATTATTTTATCACAAAAACTAACATCCCATTTCATTTTTTTATTTATAACAAAAATTAAAACAAAATTATAATAAAATTATAATAAAAAATATAAAAAATATTAAAAAAAAATTAAAATATGTTAGATTTTAGCATAAAAATAATAATAACTAAATAACTTAAAATTTATTCTTTCATAAAATAAAAACTAAAAAAAAAGAAGAAAAAAAAAAGAAAAAAAAAAAAACTAAAATATCAAATTATTTTTTAATCTTCTTTTTTTCCCTTATGTTTAATAACAGGACCATCTAATTTTTTTAATTGACTTGCAAATTGATTTTTAATTGTATTATTAATAGTTTCATCTTCTTGTTCATCTTCATCTTCTTCTTTAATTTTATCATGAAATTCAAGTGCCATTTTAAATTCTCCATTTAAATTTTTTTTTCTTTTTTCTTTAAATTCTTTATTTTCTTTTTCAGAATATTTAATTTTTTCTTTTTTAATATTTCCTTTCTCATCAATTATTTCAACATAATTTTGATCATTAAAAAAATTAAATTTTTTACTAAAGTTTATTGTATTTGGATTAAATACTGAATTATGTCTTTTTGATTGAATTGGAATATTAAATAAAGGATCTTTTTGTGGTATTTTTTTTGGAATTTTTTTTTCTATTTCATCATCTTTTTTCTCTTCTTCAATTAATTTTACTTTTTTTTCATGTGATGTTTCTTTTTTATGTTGATTCTCATTTTTTAATAAAGATACTGGTTTTGTTTCAGAGTCTTTTTCTGAAGACATTGATTATTTTAATTATAAATTTTTTTAATTTTTTTTTATTTTTTTATTATAGTAAATTATGTAATTAGAGGATTTTTTTTTTTGCGTTTTTTTTTTTATATTTTTGGTTTATTTTTTTTATTTGATTATTTTATATATTTTTTTTTAATAATAAAAACTTTTTTTACCTTTTTTATTTTTAATTAACATTATTTATAATATATTTAATTATAAATAAAATAAAATAAAATAATATATAACTTAAAAATATTAATACATATATAAAATAAATATCAAATATATTTTCACATTTTACTTTCTCTTATTTTAACTCTAGAAGGAGAAAATGTAAAAATTGATGATGATTTTTTACATATTTCATTATTATACTCTACTAAATAATTTCCTAATTTTTTTTGTCTTTTTTGTATTTTGTTTATTTTTTTAATACATTCTTTTTGACTTTTATTAATATTTTGAGCAATTAAATTAATATTTTGTAACAAAAGAATATTATTACAAATTTTATCATAATTTTCATTAATTTCACTAAAAATTATTTTAAAAGTTTGATCAATAGGTAAATTCATACTAGAAGCAATTTTAAAATCATTTTTAAAAACATGAATTCCTTGTTTTAATTTCATAATATAAACAAATCTTTCACTTAAACTACATTTTTTTTCTAAAAGTTTTAATCTTAAAATACAAATAGAACTAATAACTTGAGCAGCTTTTAAAAAAACATTATTATCAGCATTTAATTTTTTAATAATAGAATAGCATTTTTTTTCTCTTTCTGAAAATTCACTAATAATTGCTAATGAAACAACAGTTAAAGAGACTAAAATACAACCAATTAAATAAGATAAAATACAAATTAATCTTCCATAATTTTCACTTGGAAAAAAGTCACCATAACCAACTGTAGTCATTGTAATTATAGTCATCCAAATTGAATTAATTAAATATTTTAAATGATCTTGATCATTCCCTTCTCCTTTAAAAGTACCATAAATAAAGTTTTTTGGTATTGAAAAATATTCAAAATTTCTTAAAGAAAAACCTAAAATTAATACAGTTGATATTAATATTATAAATAATATTGTATAAGGACGATTTTTTAACTCACATTTTAATGAAAAATGTATTCCTGAATTTGTCTTTGAATCATTACATAAATATTTTGCAGTATCTGTCATATATTTTGAAAAATATGTGTAAAGTCTTATTATTATGTAACTTTTAAACATTGTTTCTATACAAATTAATCCTCCTAATGAAAAGGCAAAAATATTATTTTCCATTGTTCCTGTAAAAAAAAAATTTAAATTTGGTGGATTAAATATTATTAATATTAATGTTTCTAATATAAAAAATTTCCATTTACCTGTTGTTAATAAATTGTCTTTTTCTGTTATTAAATATTGTTTTATTTGTAATTTTATATTTAATTTATAATGAATGTAATTAAATATTAATAATGTTATTACTATTAATAAATTTATATAACGTAAAAAATTTTCTTTATTTGTTATTTTTCTTTCTTCACATTTTTTATATATTTCTATTGTTAATTCTTTATTTTCTTTATTTGAAAAATAGTCTTTTAAAAATTGTTTTGTTTCTTTGTAAAATAATTCATTTTCTAAAAGTGAAAAAAGTATATTTGCAGATACTAAAATTGCCATTATTATATCAATAAATTTCATTAAATTTAATATTTTTCCTTTTTCTGAATTTTTTATTGAATCTTTTAATATTTTATCTAAATTTGTTGGAGTTATATTTTCTATTTCTTTCTTTTTTTTATTTGATAAATTTGCCATATTTGAACTTGCTATTAATAAAATTGAACTTCTTCTTTTTACTATATTTTGCTTTTTTTTATTTTCAATATATGATTTTAATGAGATTTTTGAATTTTTATAATTTAATTTTGATGAATTTAATAAATTTGAAGATGATATTTTATTATTTTGTCTTTTTTTTGATTTCTTTATTTCAGTCCTAAATTTTTTATATTTATTTATTGTTTGATTTTCTATATCATTTAATTCTTTTAAATCAAACAAACTTGTATTTGAATCTGTATTTAAACGAATTTTCTTTATTAGACTATTTGTAACTAAAATTGATTATTTTTTATTTACTTTCATTAATTTCTTCACTTGATGTATAATTAGATTCTGAATCCATGTGACAATATTTATTTATTTAAATTAATTTTAATTTTTAGAAATTTTTGATTTTAAAAAATTCCATTTTAATTATTTTTGATTATAAAAATATCTTTTAATTTTTTACTTTATGAAACAATTTTATTCAATAAATAATCAAAATAAAATATATTGGAAATTAATTTTCTTTTAATTATTAAATTTTTATTATTTTTTATCATAAAACATTAATGTACTTTATTGATATAAATAAAATGATTAAAAAAAATTAAGTTTGATTTAAATTATTCTATTTTCTTTATTTATACAATTTATTTAATAGATTTATTAAATTTTCAAATTAATTTTTACGAAAATATTAATTTTAATTGGTTTTTACTTTGTTTTCATTTCTTTTTTTCACATATTTATTTGATAAAATATTATTTTATTTTATATCATTATAAAATAGATTTATTAAAAAATAATTTGAATAAAAATATTAGAAAATAAATTAAAATATACAATATTTTTAATAATGAATTAATAAAAAATGGGCAATTGTAATTATAAAGAGCCCATAAAAAAAGAAGAAACTAGTAAAAAATAATTAATATAACCATAAAAAAACTATATTTTCAAAATAGAATTAACTATAAATAACTTTAAAAAACTTTATCCAATAGGAAGAGGTGGATTTGGAAAAGTATGGAAAGTAGAATATAAAAAGGGTAATAATAAAATAATATATGCAATGAAAGAAATGAACAAAGCAAAAATATATATAAAAAAATCAATGAAATCAATATTAAACGAAAAAAAATTTTTAGAAAAAATAAACTATCCATTATTATCAAATATGTATTATGCATTTCAAAACAAAGAATATTTATTTATAATATTAGATTATTTACCAGGAGGAGATTTAAGATATCATTTATCAAAAAAGAAAAAATATTCAGAAAACGAAATAAAATTTTTAACTTCAAATTTAATTTTAAGTTTAGAATATTTACATAATAAAAATATTATTCATAGAGATATTAAACCAGAAAATTTAGTATTTGATTTAAATGGTTATATTCACTTAACTGATTTAGGAATAAGTTGTGAAATTATTAAAGGAAAAAAAATATTAAATTCAAGTGGAACTCCTTCTTATATGGCGCCTGAAGTTTTAATAAAAAAAAATAATAATTTTACTATTGATTTTTATGCTCTTGGAATTATTATTTATGAATTAATTTTTGGTAAAAGACCTTATAAAGGAAATAATAAAAATGAAATTAAAGAAAATATTTTATGTAAAGAAATTACAGTTAAAAAAAATGATTTAAATAAAAATTTATTTTTTGATTTTTCTATTTGTAATTTTGTTAATTTGTTATTAAAAAGAAAACCAAATTTAAGATTAGGTTATTATGGAATTTTTGAAATTAAAGAACATGATTTTTTAAAAGATGTTAATTGGAAAAAAATAGAAAAAAAAGAAATTAAATCACCTTTTCATATTAATGAAAATAATGATAATTTTAATATTAAATATGTTAATCAAGAAGATGATGAAAGTATTTTTGATAATAAAAAAGAATATTATATTAATATTGTAAATGAATCTAATTTCTTTAAAAATTTTTATTTTAATAGAGATGATGATAATATTAATTTATCAAATCATAAAAATATTAAAATTTATAATAAAAATAGAAAAAGTGATTCAAGTGAAATTTATTCTAAAATTACTACTCAAAAAATAAATTCAAATGAAAATTTACATAATATTATATTTCATAAAGGAAGAAAAAGTTGTCATAATATTGAACCAATTAAATTTAGAAATCAATTTGATAAAAATGAAAAAGAATATTCTATTATTAATGAAATTAATGAAGAAATAAGTAATCATAATAATATAAGAGATAATATAGAAAGTCAAAATATTTCTTCTTTAGATATTTCTTAAATAGAAATGTATAAAAAATTTACAAATTATTATTTATAAATAAATAAAAATAAATTATTTTATAATAAATTTTGATTATTTTTTTAATTTAATTAAAAATTTTATTTATAATAAAAGAAAGATAAAATATATTTATATACATTAAAAAAAAAATTTTACAAATTAAAAAATTTTATAATTTTTAAAAATAATTATTAAATGGGTTGTTGTTTGGTATCTGAAACAAAAGATGATTATAAAGTATATAGAATAATAAAAAAAGAAGGAAAAAAATTTGAATTAGAACAAATCTCAAATCAAAATTTAAAAAATCAAAATAACGAAAACAAAAATATACAAAACTCATTAAATCAACAAAATATAAAAATACAAAATCCGCGTTTAAAATTATTAAATATTCAAAAAATTAAAAATTTTGAAAAAAATAGATATTCAAATATAAAAACAAATTCAAAAAATAATCAAAATCAAATAAATTATACTGAAACATTTCAATATTCAAATCCTTTATGTGAAACACAACAATTTTATACTCATAATGACTTTATTAAAGGAGAAATAAAAGGAAAAGGAAGATTTGGAATAGTATATTGTGGATTAAATTGTAATTCAGGTGAAATTGTTGCAATTAAAATATATGATAATATATCAAATTTAAAAGTAGAAAAAATTTGTGATAAAATTAAAGAATTATATTATTTAAATCATCCAAATTTAATTAGAGCAATTCCTTTGATTGATTCATCTAATTTAATTAATTTTAATGAGAAAAAAACTTTTTCTATAATATATGAAATTAGTAATGGTGATAATTTAAAAGATTTAATTAATAAATTTGGTGAATTAAGTGAAGCTATTATACAAAAATATTCTTTTGAAATTTTACAAGGTTTACAATATTTACATTCAAAAAATATTATTCATAAAAATATTAAAAGTAGTAATATTTTAGTTGATAGTAATGGAACAATAAGAATAAGTGATTCTTTAATTGATAATATAATTTTAGGTGATGGAAAAGAAATTTATGATAATTTATTAAATAATAAAAATAAAAATAATAATTATATTGATTTTAATATTCCAAATTTTTTTATTCAAAATTGTAAAAATAATAATTTTGAAATTAATCAAAGTTATGATTTATGGTCTTTAGGTTGTGTTATAATAGAATGTTTTACTGGAAAAAATCCTTATTCAGAAAATAAATTTAATAATCAAATTGATTTTATTAATTTTTTAATAAAAAATCCAAATTTTATTCCTCAAATTCCAAATAAATTATCAAATCAATGTAAACAATTATTAAATATATTATTTGATTATAATCAAACATCAGATAAAGATATTTATAATAAATTATTTAATTTAGATTTTTTTAAAATGAATAATAATTTAAATTTAACTAATTCATTAGAACAAAGTAGTAGTATTAAAGGAAGTTCAATTGCAGTAAATAATATATTTAATGTTAATGTTAATTGTAATAAAAAAAGAAAAAATTCAAATCTTGGTCAAAAACTTCAAAAACTTCAAGTTGTTAATATTTTAAATTCAAATGAGAATCCAACTTTTAGTATTACAATAAGTGGAATTTCTAGTAAAAATTCGAATTTTTTTTTAAATCAAAGCCAAAAATCAAGTTTTTTATATCAAAGTAATATAAAAGGAAAAAATTTAAATAATGGAAATAATAATAATTTAAAAATGGATGAAGTACCTGAAGCAAATGTCGAACAATCACCTGTTACTATTAAAGATAATGAAAAGAATATTTATAATTTTGATGAAGATAATTTAATTATTAGAAAAAGTGTTTTTGATGAATAAAAAAAATAGAAAAAGAAATTATTTGAATTACAATGACTTTATTATTTTAATTTTTTATGGTTTTTTTCCCATTTTATTATCTAGTTTTAATTCATATATACACAGTTTGTGCTTTCTTTATAATTTGAATTAATATTTATAAGTGATAAAAAAATATTGTTTATTTTATATTTTTAATATATACATAATATTTTAAATAATTAATAAAAACTTCATTTATATAATAATATATATTTACTTAATATAAAATTAATAAATATTATTTAATTTTTTTTGATAAAAATTAAATGTTATGATTAAATTTTTTTTATTAAGAATTTTTTTATTAAATTAAAACAAGTGATTTATCACCATATTGAACCATAAATTTATATCTATTAATAAATGAAAATTATATAAATTACCGACTAAATAATATAATTTATTATTTATTACCAACTTATAAAAAATTTTAATTAAAATATACCTTCTGTTTGTTTATAAAAATTATATATTTTACTTGCTAAAATATTAAATATTTTAAATACCAACTAATTTAAAATTATATTTTATATTTTACTAACTTAACATTAATATTTGTTTTTACTTACTAAAGATTAAATTATTATATAATACTATCTAATTTAATATTAAAATTTTAATTACACACTATTTTTTATTTTAATTTTTAAACATTCTACTTTTATATATATATTTTACGCTCTAAAAAAATTAATTTTTATCTGACATACTAAAATATAAAATATTATATTTTTACTAACTTATAAAATATTAATTTATTATTTTACTCACTAAAAATAAAAAATATATATAATACTCACTAAAAATTAAAATTTATTACTAACTATAATTTTATTCAAATTATATACTCACTAAAATTATGAATTAATTTTTACCGACTAAAATTATATTTTGTTTTACAAATAACTAAATTTAAAAATTAGAATTATAATTTTTACCGACTTATTTTATATAATTTTTTTTTACTCTCTATTTAATTATTGAAAAATTATTACTTTCTTCAATATTTATTTTTTTTAATTTTACCCCCTAATTTGTAAAATATTTATTTTACATTCTAAATATTAATTTATATTATTACATTCTAGATTTAATATTTATCATTTTACTGACTAAAAATTATCTAAAAATTAAATTTATACTCACTATTTATTATTTTATAATTATATACTATCTTTATTTTATTAATATTTTTACTCACTGAATTTAAATTATATTTACCGACTTTTTTTATAATTAATTTTTTACTATCTAATTGTTTTATAATAATTTTTACGTACTATTAAATTATTTTTTGATTCTTACTGGCTATAATTATTAATTTTTAATTACCTTCTTTATAATTAATTTTTTAATTTTTTACTCTCTTTTTTGTCAATAATTTATTTTTACTTACTGAATAAATATTATATTAAATTTACTCATATCTAAATAAATAGATTATATATTCTATTTTACATTCTTAAAAATTAAATAATATTTTTTACACACTAATAATAATCATTAATGTTTATTACTAACTAATAAGTTTATTAAATATTTAACTCACTATATTTCATAATTGAAAATTGTACTAACTTTAATAATATTTTTATTAAATTTATTTACTGTCTATTTTTATAAATTAATTATTTATACAAACTAGATTAATATTATTTTTACTAACTAATAAATTATTAAATATTTATTTTACTCTCTAATAATTTACAAAATATTATACAGACTAATAATTAAAAAAATAATTATACTAACTTATAATTTAAATATTATTTTTACTAACTAGAATTTTATTTATATAATATATTTTAATTTTACCGTCTATTTTTTTTATTATTTTTATATACCCTCTTTTAATTATTTATAATATTGTACCGACTATTTAAATATTATATTTTATTATTTACATACTATATTTATAATTTATTATTTTTATTATACACTCTAAAATTTATTCATATTTTTTACCGACTAAAATTATTTTTTTATTTTACCGACTAATTAATAATAATTATTATATTTTAATTAATTACTCACTAATAATAATTATTATTTTTCATACATACTAATATTTTTAATTTATATTTTACTATCTATAACCTTATTATTTAAATAATTTACGAACTAAATAAAAATTTAAATTTATTTTACACACTAAAAATAATTATTATTATTAACCGTCTATATTTTCAATATTTTTAAATACAAACTATATAACATATTTAATTAATATACTCTCTAAAATAAAAAAAATAATTATACTTTCCTCCACATCTAAATTATAAAACCAAATTTTACTTACTAAAAAAAACCCAATTAAAAAAAATAAAGCTAACAAACTTAAAATAAAAATATAAAAAAATACCATTTTTCTTTATATTCTTCAAATTGAATTTTAGTAAACAAATCATAAATTTTTCCCTTAAAAGAATATTGACTAATAGGTTTAAATTTAGTCGAAATATGTTTTTGTTTTTCAATATCAATAATAATATCTTTAAATAAAATTCCTATATCATCTCTTAAACTTCCACAATGAATCCCAATAACACTATAATTTCTTAAAGGCAAAATAATTGGACTACCTGAAGAATTTCTTATTGATTTAATAGTATGAAAAATTTCATTATTTTTAATTTCTTTAATATGACCTTCACAATAAATAATTTGATCTTTTGGATATTGAATTATATTTATTTCTTCATTTTGATATTCTAAATTAGGATCATTTGAATTTATATTTGAATCAATTTCAAAAAAATTTTCTATTTTATCTTCATCAAATATTTCAATACAAGTATAATTTAAATCTTCATTTGTACAAGTAAATCTTTTATATGTTATTTCAATATAACGTAATTCATTATTATAATTTATTTTTATTCTTGAACCATTTATTAATTGATTTTCATTTATTACTGTATTATTTGTTAATAAGAATTTAAATTGCTTTTTTTTTAAAGTAATTTTACAAAAAAATCCTGTCCCATATCCAGTTATTAATTTACATGTTGCATTATATTTTTTTTCTATTGGAAGTAAAGTACTTTTTCTTTTAATTGAAGTTTCTAATATTTCAGAATTAGTATTTTCCATTTTTTTATTTTTTTTTGTATTTTTTCAATTTTTAAAAATTCAAATTTTACTTTTGTTTTTTTTTTCAAATTAAATATAATTTTTATATAATTGATTATTTAAAAAAATAAATATAAAAAAAAACAAAATTTAAATTTAAATAAAAATATATTTATTTATTTTCATTCTCTTTAATATCAACTTTATTTTCTTTTTCATTATTATTATTACTATTATCTTTTTCACTATCATCAACAGAATGATTATTAGAATCTTCATCTAATTTAGTAACATTTTCATTATTATTTCTAACATTATTATTTTCATTATTATTTTGATTAACTTTAATTCCAACACTTTGATTTAATTCTTTATCTAAAATATAAACTGGATTATCATTCGGTTTTAAAATATAACATAATAAAGTAAATAAACCTAAAGAAATACTTTGTTTTAATAAATCAGTTATCCATTTTATATAACATAATGCCATAGTATTACTTAAAACTTTACAAAAAAAAAACATAATTGAATATGCACAACAAATAATTAATAAAATATATAATGAATTTGTTATTAAATCAATTATTTTTTTTTCTTTTGTAAATTTTTTTTTTTCATATTCATTTGATAAATTTAATAATGGAATATATATTAAATAATACCAAATATAACCATTTATTCCTAATAAAAAAAAACCAAATAAAGGTAAAAATCCAAAATTATGATTAATAAAATCACTTTCATATAAAACTAAAGTAATTTCATAACCAACTGCAAAAAAAAAATATAAAATAAAAGCCAAAGCAAATAAACCAATTTTTTTAAATTCAAATTTAAATCTATTTGTTGCAATAAATCCAGTTGTAATTATATAAAAAATAATTCTAATTATAGAATTTTTAATTAATCTAAAAAATATTTCTGCTGATTTAAAAGAAAAACTATATTTACCAATATTTTTAAAAGTAACAAAAAATTCTAATCTCATAATATTTTCTAATAAAATTATAGGTACATTTATACTAAATAAAGTCATTAATAAATTTATTTTTTCATGATTTAAAACCATTTTTATAATCCAAAAAATATTCCAAATTACATAATAAAATAATAAAAAAGAATATAATGTAACTCTATAAAAATTTTCTGCTGAATCATAACTGTTTGTATTAAAAAACCAAATTGAACCAGAAATTGAAATTGAAGAACTTTCTTTTATTAATTGTTTACTTTTTAATTTATAATTACAATATAAAAGATAAGCTTTTGCTAAACCTTTTATATAAAAAGTATTTCCATTTTTTAAATATAAACTATTATTTTCATTATCTTTTTTTTTATTTAATATTACTTCATCAAAATATAATATTTTATCATATAATTTTGATTTATTTTTTAAACTTTCTATTCCATCAATACATAAATCGTCTATTAATTTTGATTTAATATTAAAATTTGATTGAGATAATATAATGTTTATTTTTGAGATTGAATATTCTTCATATGAATTATCTTTTGGTATATCAATTGAGTAATTAAATCCTTGTTTTATTGGAGCATTATCTTTTGAATAATTGTTATATATAAATGAATGAAAATATTTTAATTTGTTTGAATTAAGTTTATATTTTGAAAATGTTATATTTTCTGTTAATATTAAAGGAAAGATTATTAGAAAGATAATAAAAATTATTTTCATTTTTTAATTTTTTATTTTTAATAAATATTATAATTATAATTTAATTTATTAAATTCTTTTTTTTAGTAATTATTAATCTTTTAAGTTTAATTTTATATTTTCAAATTTAATTTTTATAGATGATTTTATTTAAAATATCTTATTTATTATAGAATTATTATTTAAAAATATTATAAATAATATAAATATATTAATTATTAAAAATCAAAAGCTTTTAATTGTTTTTCAAAATTATCAAACATATCATCTTGTTTTTTAATTTCTTTTTTTTCAATTTCTTCTAATTTGTTTTCATTTATATCAAACTTTTTCTTATTATTTATTTTATTATTATTATTATTATTTTTATTTTCTCCTTTATTTTCTTTATTATCATTTATATTGTCAGAAAATCCAAAATTGTTCATTTGTTTTTGTAATTCTTTCATTCTATTATCAAAATTATCAGTATGTTTTCTTTCAAATTGATTTACATCATTAATTACCTTTTCATGTTTATTTATATCACTTTTTTCTTTTTTTGAAGAAGATTTATCTTTTTGTGAAGTACAAATTCCCATTTTAAAAAAAAAGTAAATTTAAAAAATATTTTTAAAAAAAAAAAAAATAATTGATAAAATAACATATTTTAAACAATTCAATAAGAAAAAATATTTTAAATAAAAATTGTTTAAAAATAACCAAACTTAAAATTAAATAATCATAGTAATAAGGATAAAAAATATACTTTTCAAATAGTATATTTCTTCATAATTAATAATTATTATTAAGTAATAAGAATTATTAATACAAGAATACTCTATTTTTCCAAATGCATTTCTTCATCAGAAACAATAATAGAATCTTCTTTATAATCAATTTCTTTATGTTTCATAAAGAATTTAACATAAGTTTTTGCTTTAATTAAATATTCATTAATATAATCTTCATTTTCTTTTTCATGTCTTAATTTATTAATTGAATGTTCAAATTCTTGAGATAAAAAATATTCTTTTAATATTTCTGCATAAGTCATCTTTGAAATAAAAGTAAATCCAGAATTATTTGCAATATGAATATTATTATCTAAATATTTTAAAACATTTAAATTTTTTTCATATTTTACTTTATCAACTTTTATTTTATTTAACTTATTTTCTTTTAATTCAATAGTAAAATCTTTTTCTAAAATTTGTCTATATGTTAATTTCATTACTTCTTTATTTTTTTCTTTTGAAATATTACTTAAGAAACTTTGAGGTAAAAAGTCAAAAAATTCTAATGATCCCGCTTTTTTTAATTTATCATTTATAATATTTTTTAATATTTTATGAAATCTTGCTTTTATTTTTTTTCTTATATCATCTGGTTTAAATTTTCTTTTTCTTTTATTTTTTTCTCTTTTAGCTTTTTTTTTTCTTCTTTGATTTTCTGTTTTTATTTCTTCAATTTGTGTTTCTGAAATTATAAAAGGAGATCTTTTTTTTTCAATTTTTATTTCTTTTAATCTTTTCATTAATTCCATTGATCCTTGTTTAAATATTTTAAAAGTATATTTTGATTTTTCTTTTATTTTTTTTTCTTCTTTTTTTTCAATTTGTTTATTTTCTTTTAATATAATTTCTTTTTTTTTTTTCTTTTATATTTTCTTTTTCATTTTCTTTTATTTCTTTTTGAATTACTTTTTGTAATTCTTTTTTTCTATTTTCTTCTTTTAATTTATCTCCTTTTTCTTTTATTTCAAGCATTTGTTTTTCAAACATTTTTTCACTTTGTTCTTCATTAATTTCAATTTTAAATTTTGGATTTTTTTTATCTTCTTCTTCTTTAATATAAAAATCATCTAAATCTTTTTGAATTTTAAATTTATTATTTGTTTTAGAAACAATTTCTTTTAGATAAATATTTTCAATAATTTGTTTATTTTCTTTTGGTATTCTGAAAATTCCTTTTTGGAAAAAATATCCATTATCATTATCAAATTGTTGATCCTTTAATTTTATATTAAAAACTTTATTAAAACAATCTTCAAAACTTCTTTGATTTGATAATAAATCATCAAATTCTAAGTCTTGTTGATTTGAATAAATTTGTGTATTATATGATGAGAAAATTGTTTCATTTTGGATATTAATATTGTCCATTTAATTTTATAATTAAATTTTGATTTATATACTTTGATTTCGTTAGATTTATATTATTATTTTTAGTTTATGAAATGGATTTTATCAATTAATAAATGTAATATATATTTTTTTTTGAAAATAAATTAATTAAGATTATTCATATTATATTATTTAATTAAAAATACTTTACTAAAAAAACAAAGTTAAAAAATCGGAAAAAACAATAAAAAAAAACTAAAATTCATAAAAAAACAAAAATAAATAAAAACATTAAAATAATATTTCATAAAAACAATAAAATAAAAAACAAAATAACTTAATTCATAATTTCAAAAAATTCATTAAACATAATTTCTTTACCATTTTTAGAAACAGTTTTAATAATATCTTCAATCTCTTTATCATCCATATGATCACCAATATCATTTAAAATTTTTTTAATATCTTCAAATCCAATTCCTTCAGAATTAGGATTAATTTTAAATAAATGAAAAATTCTTTTTAAATTATCTTTTGATTCTCTTGAAATAATTTCATTATTTACTAATTCAATAAATTCTTCAAATTTAATTCCTTCTTTATATAAATCATTATCTTTAATATTTCCTATAAATTCATATATAACTGGATTTTTTGACTCTAAACCTAAAGTTTTCATTGCTTCATATATTTCATTTGGAGAAATTTTTTCTGTTTTATCATCTATAAATAAATCAAATGCTAGTTTTAAATCATCAATTTCATCTTGAATTAGACATTTATTTTTCATTTTGTTTCATTTTTTTTTTAAAATATTTATATTCTCTTTTTTTTAAATAAATTCAATTTATTTATATGAAATTATTATATATTTTATATATATATATATTTTTTTTTTATTTTTTTAATTTCATTGAACTTCTATTTTTTTGATTTTTTTCTTTATTTTGATAATTTGTATTATTAAATGAAGAATGTTTTATTAAATTTTTATAATCATCTTTTTCAAAAATATCATTAATTAAATTTGTATATATTAAATTATTATTTCTATTTCTATTTTTATTTTTAATTTCTTTTTTATAAAAACCAGTTGGATAAGATGTAGAAAAATTTTTATTTTTTTTTCTTAAATTATTACTACTATTTCTTGGAGAATTAATTTTAATATTTGAATTTTTACTTTTTAATTTATTTATTAATAAATTTTCATCTTTTTTTTCTGTAATTTTATTTTTTTCAATATATTTTATTTTTTTTAAATGTTTACAAGAATTACATCTTTCATTTATAATACTTTTATTTTCATCATTATTATAATTATTATTATCATAATTAATAATTAGATTATTATTATTTAAACTAATATTTCCTAAATCTAAACCAGTTTTAATTAATAATTCATTTTTTCCAATTTGCATACTTTTAATACTTTTTCTTTTTTCTTTATTTATCATATTATTATTTATATTTTTATTATTTTGATTTTTAATTTCTTTAATACTAATTTTTTCCTTTAAATAATTTCTTAAATCTAAATCTTCAAGAAAAGGAATTTTTTCTTCAATCCATCCATTACCAAAAGATAAAATATCTAAATATTTCATAGGATTATAAATATGATTTAATATAATAGGATTATTTAATATTTGAGTAATATTAGGTCTACTTAACTTATTATTTTTTAACATTAAAGAAATAATTTCATATAATTCAAAAGAATAAATTTCATTATTAATTTGATTAATTTTACCTTTTAAAATATTTGAATAAATATCAACTTGACAAAAATCACAAGAAGAAAAACACATTTCATAAATACACATTCCAATACTCCAAATATCACAATTTGATTCATATGATTGTTTATTTATAATTTCTGGAGGTGAATAAAAATAATTTAAAGATGAATATAAATCTTTTAATAAAGATTCTTTTTGATATTCACATAAATTAAATCCTCCTAATTTTATTTTGTTATTATCATATAAATAAAAATTTCCATTTTTTATATTATGATGTATTATATTATTCATATGTAAAGGATAAATTGAATATAACATTTGAATTAAAAATTCCCAAATTAAATTTTCTTCAAATGGAGAATTGTTTTTTATTATTAATTGATGTAAAGTCTTTTTTTCAAAGTAATCTACTATTAAATAATAAAACTCATCTTCAATTATTATATCGTAACAATGAATTAAATTTTCATGATATGGTAAAGTTGATAATATTCTTATTTCATTTATTTCAAAGTCTGTTAATTTTTCTGATATTCCAATATTTCTATTAAAACGTATCATACAATATTTTTGTTTTGTTTCTTTATCAATTACTTTTGATATTGTTTTATTCTTTGTTTGTTCTATTATTTCTATTAATTCATATTTAATTGGTCCTAATAATTCAAATGTTAATGTATTCAACATTTAATTTAATTAAAGAATTAAATATTAAAATTTAAAAAAAATTTTTAAATATTATTTATATTTATTTATATTATATTAAGAGTTTCTCATTTTTTTCAATATTTAATTTTTTTAAAATAGATATTTATTTTAACTTAATAAATTTATTGTTTTAACAATATTTAAATAATTTTTTAAAATAAAAAAAATTAGTCTTTTTAAGTTTTTAATTTAATAAATATTTAAATAAAACAAATTTATGAAATTAATTATATAATATAAAAATAATACAAAAAAAAATAAAAAACCCAAATTATTTTTTCTTTTTTTTCCATTTTTTTCCTTTTCCTTTTTTCCCATAATCTTCATTATTATCATAATTATTTTTTTTTCCTTTTTTTCCTTTTCCTTTATCATTATCATCATCATTATCATAATTATAATTATCATTATTATCTTCATTTTTTTTTTCAAAAGATTCAACACATTTATTCATAACATCATAATATTCATCATGTTCAAAAATATTACCAATAATTTCTAAATTATAAGCAAAATTTTTTAAATAATTATACAATTTATTTAAAAAATCATCTTCTTTACAAGTTTCAAAATCTCCAATAATAATTAATAATCTTTTTGGTCTCGTAATAGCAACATTTAATCTTCTTTTATCACTTAAAAATCCAATTTGATGTTTTAAATTACTTCTAACTAAACTTAATATAATAATTTCTTTTTCTCTTCCCTGAAAACCATCAACAGTAGAAATTTCAATATTTTCATATTTTTCAAAGGGAAAATTTTCATTTAAAAAACTAACTTGTGCAGAATAAGGAGTAATTATTCCAATATCAGAATTATTAACTTTAATAACATTTATTAAATAATCAACAACTTTTTTACAAATTTCAACTTCGCCAAAATTAAATCTTGATAAAGTTTCATTATCAACAGTTTCAAAAAATTTTAATCCATCAGTATTAATCATAATTAAACTTTTATCAAAAATTTTCCATAAATCATTATTTTCAATATCTTCAATTAAATTTTTATCAAAATTAAATCTTTCATTAATTAAATCTTTTAAATTATAATTTTTAACACTCTCATCAGCACTTAATTCATTATTATATAATTCTTTAGAAGAAAAATTCATAATAATTTCATTCATTCTATATTGAATTTTAAGCATTTTACAACATTTTTCTCCATAAATATTAATTAATCTATCAAATAAAGTATAAGATAAAATATATTCTGCTTCTTTACTTTTTATTGTTGGTGGTAATTGTAAATGATCGCCTGCTAAAATTAATTTTTTTCCTTGTAAAATTGATATCCAACATAAAGACTCAGTTGCTTGTGCACATTCATCAATTATTATATAATCAAAAGGATTTTTTTCTGATATTTCTCTATTTAAAAAATTATCTCCACTTCCAACACAAGTTGATAATATTATATTCATTTTTGAATATATATTTATTACTTCTTTTTTATATGATCCTTTTATATCTTCTCTTAATGACTTTAATTCTGATTTTAATTCTTTTATTTTTTCTTTTTCTTTATATGATAATTTATTTAATTTTTCTTTTTTTTCTTTAATATCTCTTTTTATTTTTTTTACTTCTTTTAAATTTTTCGAATTTTCCATTTTTGAATCTAAACATTCTTCAATGACACTTGGTAATAATCTTGCAGGATGACCAATTCTTACTAAATCAAAATCTAAATTAAATTTATTTTTATTTTTTTCTTTATTAAAAATATTTTTATATTTAATTAATTTTTCACCAATATTATCAACTGCAATATTACTTGGAGCAACCACTAAAATTTTATTTCCTAATTTTAATAATTGTAAAATTACTTCTACAATTGTTGTTGTTTTACCAGTTCCAGGCGGACCATGAATTAAACCAATTTCATTTACTTTTAAAGCAAATTTAATTGCATCTTTTTGACTATTATTTAAATTTTCGTTATAAAATGTTAAATTATTTATTATTTTTAATTTTTCTTCACTATTATCAAAAGTTGGTTCATCATTTATTTCAAATAATGTATTTATTAAAGGATAACTTTTATCAGAAAAATTTAATTCTTTTAATTTTTCTAAACCTTTTTTTATTCTATCATAAGTTACTTGATTGACTAATTGAATTAAACATAAATTATTTGGTAAATTATTTGAGTCAATTTCGTCATCAAAGGCAATTATAATTTTTTTACTATTAAATTGAGATACTATTCCTTTATATAAAGGTTCTTTATTTATTTTATCACCATAAGAAAATAAACCGACAACATCGCCATTATCAAATTTATATTTTGATATTTTATTTTGAAAATTTTCTGTTGTTTTAATAAATTCTATTAAATATTTTCCATATGAAGATAATGTTATATTTTCTATTTTTAATTTTCTTATACATACTCCAAGAGATTCTAATTGTTTTGCTGAATAATTTGATATTCTACTTAAAATCTCGTTTTCTTCTTCTTTTTTTTCTAAATCTAAATTGTAAAGTTGGTCTTTTACAAAATCTGATATCATTGTCTTTAAATCTGGCTTTGGTCCTCGTTTTTTTTGTTCTTTTTCCATATTTTATTGGTTTTAAAATGATTGTTTTTTTTATTTTTTATTTTTTTTTTTATTATTTTTAAATTATGTTTTTATTTTAGTTTGTAAAATAAAAAAAATATTTATATTGTAATAAATATATTTATAAAGTTTTTTTTTTAATTTACAATTTTTTATTTTTTTTATTCTTTTTGATTATTATTAATAATTGATAATAATTTTTGCTCTAATAATAAAAAATCTATTATATTATCTTCTGTACATTTTTCATTTTTAAATTTTGTTTTTAATTCTTCTTCTTCTTCATTATTTAAAGTTATTTCATTTTTATTTAAAAAATCTAATAAATCATTAATTAAAATTCCTGTCATTTTATTATTATCATTTAAATTAATTATAACTTTATTTACATTAGAAAAAAAATCTAATGGGGTTAAATTTTTAGTTTTGATTTTTTCTGCTAAATTTATTAATTTATCATTTAAATTATTATCTTCTTCTTTATCAATAGCAGAACTTTTTTCTTCATTTTCTTCAAATTTATATTCTTCTTCAGTTTCTTTTTTTTCTTCAGTTTCTTTTTTTTCTTCTTTTTCTTCTTTTTTATTATCATTTATACTATTTTTATCATCACTTTCATTTTTATTTAAATTATTATTTAGATTATTTTTATCTTCATTTTCATTTTTATTTAAATTATCATTTAGATTATTTTTATCATCATTTTCATTTTTATTAAAATTATCATTTAGACTATTTTTATCATTATCTTCATTTTTATTTAAATTATTGTTATTTTCAATAATCTTTTTATCATCATCATTTTTTTTTGAATAAATTTTAAAAGTTTTATTAAGAGATTCTTCTTTAGAATTATCATTATTAATTCTATGTAAAATTTCAAAATATTTCATACAATTAAAAATATCTTTATCTTTAGTTAAAAGTAAAATTTCTTCTTCAATTTCATTTAAATCTAATTCACTAATTGCTTTTCTCATATTTTCAAAACTAACAATTCCATTTCTTTTTAAATCATATTTATCAAAAATATCTTTAACTTTATCTAAATCTAATTTATATAAAATATTATCAATTTCATTTTCTTCTTTTAATTTTTTTTCTTCTTTAAATATTTCATTCATAATATAAGTTTGTTTTTCTTTTAATAAATTTATATTTTTTACATTTTTAAAAAATTTATTTGCATAATCTAAAACAATACTTCTTTCTTCTTTTGTTTTAATTCCTAATAATTTAATAATTCCATCTGCATAAATAAGAATATTTTCATCAATTGATAAATTTTCTGATAAAGTATTAATTGAATTAGAAAAAAAAGAATCTGGTGAATTAATTCCTTTTTTTTTCATTTCAATATATAAATGATAAAATTCTTCAATTCCTTTAAATCTTTCAATTTTATTTTTATTAATATTCTCATCATTTTTTTTTCCTTCTCTTATTATTTGTAATTCTTTATTTAATTGAATTTCTTTTTTTTTATTATTAATATTTATTATTTCTTTTATTTCTTTTTCTTCTTTATCTGATAATTCTCTTTTACTATTTAAAGTATTATTTTTACTTTTTTCATTCATATATAATTTTTTTATTATATTTTCTTGATTTAATATTTTTTTACTTTTTAATTCATTATCTCTTTGAAGTTCATTTATTATACTTTCATATTGATTTACTAATTTATTATTTTCTTGTTCAAGAATATTTATTTTTTTATCTTTCTTTTTTAATTGTTCAAATAATAATTTCATTTGACTTTCTTTTTTTTCATAATAATAAATTTTATCAAAAGCTTCAAATAATTTATTTTTCATTTTTTGTATTTCATTTTCATAAATTGTATTTTCTTTTTGTAATTCATTTATATTTGATAATTTCATATTTTTCTTCATATCTTTAATTATTTCATCTTTTTCTTTATTTTCTTTTGTTAATTGTTTACAACGAATTTTTAAATTTGAAATTAAAGTTTCTCCTGCAATTTTTATTTTTAATATTTGATTTTTTTTCATTTGATTTATTTTAATTTTTGTATTATAAAAATCACTTTGACTTTTTTTCAAAATTTTTTTATTTGAACCATCTTTTTCTTTATCTAAATAATTATTAATTTTTGGTGAATTACTTTTTATTTTTTGTATATTTTCATCAATTATATTTTCAATTTCCATATTTTCTTTATCAATTTTATTATTTAATTCGCTATTATTATTATCTTCATTATTAATATTATTATTCAGTTTTTCATTTTCTAAAATATTAGGTCTATAAAAATTATTTGAAATATTATTATATTTATTCAAAATTACATTTTGTTTTTTAATTATTAAATTTTGTTTTTTATTTTCAACTTTTTGGAATTTGTATTGTTGATTAAGAAAATTTAATTCATTTTGTAATTTCATACATTTATCAAATAAATTTTCTTTATCCAAAAAATAGTAATTGGTATTTGTAAAATTTTTAAAAAAATTATTATTATTATTATTATTAAATTGAATGACTTGTTTTTGTCTATAAATTGAAGGGAAAAAATTTTTAGAAGAAGCAGAAAATCTTCTTTGTTTACTGGATTTCAAATTTTTATTATATGTTGTTTTTGGTCTTTGAGAATTATTCATTCCATTTTCCATATTTTATTTTATTATATTATACTTATTATTTTTTTTTTATCAAAGAAAAAAAATAAAAATTAATAAAACATTATTTATTACTTATTTTATTAATTATTAAAAACTCATTTTTTAATGGCATCAATTGATGAAAAAAAAAATATTAATAAAAAATCAAAATTTTTAAAATCTTATACTCATTATAAATCAAATTCATCAGTTCAAAATACTTATAAATCAAATTCTTCTTCTAATAAAGATGAACCATTAATTTATATAACTGAAAAAAAAAGTCAAGATAGTAATTTACCATTTTATATTCTTTTTAATAAACCATCAAAAAAAAATAAATTTAATCAAAATCTTGAATTAACTACTTTTGAAAAGATATTATATTTTATTTTAATAATATTAGGAACAATTCAATTTGGAATATTTTTAAAGTATTTTGATTTTGTAAATGATAAGAATTTATTTTTTAAAAAATTACCTTATTTTATTCAAGTAATTACTATTTTATTATGGAAATTTCAAATGATTTTATTATTTTTTATGATTTATTATTTTTATTTTGGGTTTATTTATCAAACTGAATTTTCTCAAATAGTAGAATATGAAAATAATGATTCTTTAAATATTTCATTATTTTCTTATTATTTAGAATCTTCAAATTTATATAGAGCAATTCAATTATCAATTGAAGGGAATTTTATTTATTCAATTTTAGGTTTTTTACAATCTTTTATTTTAATGATTTCTTGTTTTTATAATACTTTTGGTTTATGTTATTTATTTAATTCATTATCTAATATTATTCCTTTTTTTTTAGGAGATTTAATTTCAAAAAGTTTTAAAGATAAAAAGAAAATATATTTGTTTTTTTCATTTATATTAATTTTATTAGGTTTAATTTTTTTATTTACTACAATTAATAATATTTATTCTATTGTTATATTAATAATTTTATTTTTTGTATCATTTCTTTCACAAAAATTAAACCAAAGTTATTATTATCAAAAATTTCAAGATGAATCACCTTTTAATTTAATATTTAGTAATTACTTTAATTATTCAATAATAATTTCAATTATTTTATCAATATATTGTTTATATAAAAAAAAATGTTATATATTTTTATTTTTTGGTTATTTATTAAATATTAAATTATTTTCATTTGCTTTTATTGATTTTGGAATTTTAGGAGCAGTATATATTCAATTAATGATATTTACTTCTTTTTCAAATAGAAAAATCAGAGTTTTAAAAATATTAAAATATTATGAATTAATATTAATAGATTTACTTGGTGTATATTTATTTAAAAGATATAAAAATCCTTATAATATAACATATATATTTGGATTATTACAATGTTCATTAGGTATGATAATAATTGATTATATTGATAAAGTAAAATTAATAATAAAAAAGTATTTTTAAAATATTAAAAATAATGTTAGTAAAATATATATTATAATTAAGTTATTTATTTATAATAAAACAAATAGTAATAAAAAATAAAAATATTTTCATTTTTTTATTATATAAAATATGGATTATCATCATCTTCAGCTTTTTCACTGAAAGTGACTTCAGGTTCTTTTTTTCTTTGAAAAAATTTAAAATCTAAATCTGGTTCTTCTTCAGAACTTGATATTGATTCTTCTGGTTCTCCTTTTTTTATATTATTTATTATTTTATAAATATCATTTTCTTCATATGGATTTTTTTTCTTTGAATTTATTAGTTTTAAATCATCTTCTTTTAATTTTGATTCAAAATCTATTTTTTTATTTAATTGTTCATTATATAAATCTGAATTTATTATTTTTTTTTCTTTTTTTTTTTCAATTTTAAAATTGCTTTCATATAAATCTTGTTTTATTATATTTTCTTTTATTTCTTTATTTAATTTTCTTTCTTTTTCTTTTAATTCATTATTTATTCTTTCTTTTTCTAATTCTTTTTTAGATTTTTTTTTCTTATTTTTATTTTGTAAATTTAAATTTAATTCATTTGTTGAATTCTTTATTTTTTCCATATTTTCCTTATCTATTGTTATTATTTTTCCCTCATTAGTTTCATTAATATTTAATAGTCTTTCATTATTTATTTGAGAAATATTGTTTTTTTTTTTTGATTTAGACTTATCATAATTTATCATATAGTCAGTATATAATTCATTTTCTTCATTATTATAATCATCAAAATAATTTTCTTTAACTTTAACTCTTTCTTTTTTAGGTACAATTTCATTTAATTTTAATTGAATATCTCTTAATTCTTTATTAATTTCAATTTCTTTTCTATCTAAAACATTTAATCTTGCATTAATTCCATTAACAGTATTATAATTATTAATAGTTCCCATAATAAAAAAAAACAAATTATTTATATAAAAAAAATTATAAAAATAATTAACAATAAATAAAATAAAAATATTCTTATAAAAAAAATATATATAATAATTTATACTTTTATTTTAATAAAATATAGAAAGAGTTCTATGATGAGGTTTAATTTTATCTTTTATTTTTTCTCCTTCTTCCCATAAATAAGTATCAATTTCTAAAGACAAAACATTAAATCCATTATTAATTAATTCTTTTTTAATTTCTTCAACAGAAACAATTGTAGCAGATCTAATTTCAATTTCTTCATTTGAAGAATGCATAATTTCTTTTTTATTATCAATAATATCACAAAGTTCTTTTGAATATTCTAAAATATTTAATTCTCTTAAAATTTGAGGAACTCTATAATCAGCAAACATTGTAATTTCTTTAATTGAATTAATATCAAAATTTAATATTTCATTTTCTTCATTTTTACCTTTTTCTCTTATTAAATCTCTATATGCTAAATGTAAATCAGAAACTAAAATTTGTGCTCTTTTATAAAAAAATATTTGTTCACCTTTATAAATACTTTGATCTCTAAAACAATAAAAATTATCTTGTATTTGTTTTACTAATAAAACTGCATTTTTATTACATTTTTTAATAAAATTTATACATGAACCAAAATTATTTTTTATTATTGTAAAAACTTCATTTATCATTCTTTTTCTTTCTTCAATTAAATTAAAATCAGTTTTAAAAATATTTTCTTTTAAATCATTTGTTGTAATATTTATTAAATTTTCTAAATCAAAAAAACTTTTTTTATTTAATAATGTTTCATATAAATTTTTTGCTAAATTATTATATTCAAAAGGTGGATTTGGCCAAAAACAAAAATTTAAAGTATCAATTATAAAAATATATCTTAAAAATATTTCAAAATCTACATTTATTGGATTAAAATGAGATTCTGACCAATTTGGGAATGTTAATTTTTTTTTACCTGTTATTATTTCTTTTGTAAATTCTTTTATTTTATCTTTGTTTATTTTTACATTTTTTGATTTTGACATTACTTTATAACATGTTTGTTTTACATATTCACATGGATTTGGAAAAATTTTTAAATCCATTAATTTTGGATAAAGAATAATTTATTTTTTAAATATATTTTTTATTTATTTAATTTTTTTTTCTTTAAATTAAACTTTATTAAAGTTTATGTAAGATAATCATTATGGAAATTAAAGATGAAAATTTAAAATCATTTTTATTTTTTACTATGATTAGTTTAGGTTGTGATTTTATTGTTATTTTTTTATTTAATAGAAAAGATTCAAATTATATTATTCTTTTGAAAACAATTACTATTATTGAAAGTGCTTTTATTTTTTCTAAATTTTTATTTTGTATTACTATAACAAAGAAAAATATATTTGAAAAAATTCAAAAATTTTTTACTAAATTAACTTTTAAAGAAATTGATTATATACATTTTTCAAATATAAATGAAAAATTTTATTTTTCTTCAAAATTATCTTGTATAATTTTAAATATTTTTTTAAGTATTGAAACAATTCAATTATTAAAAAATCCTTTTAGTCAAGTTAAAAAAAGAAGATTTTCATATGAAACAATTGGATTTATTTTAATTATTATTATTTTTGTTATATATTCAATATTTTCTAAAAAATTTGAAATTTATTTTTTATTAATTGAAAAAATTCTTTATATAATTTTAATTTTGACAGGTTGTATTTCTTTAATTTTATTATTTATTAGATTTTGTTTAAATAATCCATTATTTAGAACTTTTAGAAAAATGTTTTTCTTTAGACAATGTTCATATGTTTTAATAAATTCTTTTTTATTTTTTTTAGAAATATTTAATAAATTTAATGAATCAAAAGAAATAAATTCTTTTTCAACAATTTTAGTATTATCAATTGGATTTATATTATTTCTTTCAAGATTAACTGAAGTATTTTTAAGTAAAAAAAAAACATTTCAAACAAATGACAAATTTGTAAGAATATTTTTATATAATTAAAAATAAAAAAAATAGAAAAAAGAAATAGAACAAAATATAACAACTGTAATAACATCAAATTTAAATGTTGAATTAACATGTAGTATATTATATGGTTTAACTGACATTTTAAAGAAAAAATCAAATAATAAAAATAAAATAATTCATAATATTAAATATCAAAATATAATAGAAAATGAAGACTTATCTTATACAGAAAATGATACTCAATTAAAAAATTTAGATGATGATTTAAATTTAAATTATGAATTAAAAAAAAAGAAAAAACATAATATTTTAAGAGAAGCAACTTTAATAGAATATTATCAAAAAATATTTAAAGAAATAAGAAATGATGATGAAATTTCAGATGAGAATTTAATTAAAAGTTTTTCACCAAAAAAACATAAAAATTTAATAGAAAAAATGAATGAATCAGAAGGAAAAAGTGGAAGTTTCTTTTTTTATTCACATGATAGAAAATATTTAGTAAAAACAATAACAAATGATGAATTAAATACTTTTATAAAAATATTAGATTCATATTCAAATTATATATCAAAAAATAAAGATACATTAATTACAAAAATTTATGGTTTATTTTCAATAGAAATTAATATTTCTAAAATTAATTTTATTCTAATGCAAAATTTAATTAATTGTAAACCAAGTCATATAATTAGAATTTTTGATTTAAAAGGAAGTACAATTTCAAGAACAACACCAAATGTAGAAAATTGGAAAAAAACTCAAACTTTAAAAGATTGTGATTATCAATGGTTAATTAAAGTAGATAAAAATTTAGTTAATTTTAATTTTGATCAAAGAAATGTTTTATTAGATGTTTTAGAAAATGATTTGAATTTTTTTAAAAAATTAAATTTAATGGATTATTCTCTTTTATTTATTATTATTGATTTTCCTAAACAAAATGAAAGTGATTATTTACAAATATTAAATTTTTTAGGTGATTCTAAATATTTTGGTCATGTTTTTAAATCAAAAAATATGAAATATATTTATATTGTTGGAATTATTGATTATTTACAAGAATATAATATTAAAAAAATAGTTGAAAATAAATATAAAAAATTTATTTATGGAGAAGATATTGTACATGTTTCTTCAGTTGAACCAATATTTTATGCTAAAAGATTTTATAATTTTATGAAAAATTATTTGTTTATTTATGGTGAAGAATAATAAAATAAAAATTTTTATATTAAAATTATTCAAAATATTTATGAAAATTAATTTAAAAATTAAATTTTTTTTACAATTTCAAAACCAAAAAATAAAACATTTTTTTTAGTAAATGTTAATATATATTTTAAAATAAAAATAAAATTAATTTCCTTCAAATGTCCAATAATGAAAATATAATATATACAAAATTTTTAGATCCAAATTTATTTATAGATAAATCAAAAGAAATAATTGAAAATTATATTTGTCCAATTTGTAAAGGAGTATTAAATTATCCTTCAATGTTAAAAAATGGAGAAGTGACATGTAAAAATTGTTTAATTAAAAAATATAATTTAAATGAATCAAAAGAACAAAATATAATTTCAGTAAATACAATATTTGAAATAATAGAAAAACAAAAATTAAATTGTAAAAATAAATTTTTAGGATGTGAATTTGAAGGAAATGTAAAAGAATATAGAAATCATATTTTAAATGATTGTAATAATGAAATGATAAATTGTCCTTTTAAAAATTGTAATGAAAAAATATTTAGAAGTGATTTAGAAGATCATAAATCACTTTGTGATTATAGAATAATAAAATGTCCAAAATGTGAAAAAATAATGAAATATAAAGAAATAATAAATCATAAAAATTATATTTGTAGTGAAGAAGAAATATTTTGTCCTAAAAAATGTGGTGAAAAATTTAAAAGAAAGTTATTAAATGAACATTATAAAAAATTTTGTGATAATTATATTATTAATTGTCCTTATTGTAAATATGGTTGTAGATATCCAAAAAGAATTAGAAAAGAAATTAAAAGACATATGAAAGATGCTTTAGAAGAACATAATGAATTATTACTTATTTATATTAATGAAAGTGAAAATGAAAATAAAAAAAAAAATTAATGAAATAGAAAATAAAATTTATGAGTTGGAAAATATTATTAAAGAAAATAATATTTTTATTAAGAAAAAAAGAAAAATTCAAAATAATAAATTATTTAATGATTTTAATGAAAATAATACAACAAATGAAAATGAAGATTATTATATTAATGATGATTTTAAAAATTATTCAAATAATAATAATAATAATGAATATTATTTAAATGATAATAATAATAATAATAAAGATAATGATTCACCAATTTCTTTAAATGATGATTCAGAATATTATTAAATTATATTGTTATTGTATAAAAATAATATAATAATATATTAATTAAAAAATTTATTACATAAACTTTTTTATTTTTATAAATTATTTTTATTCTAATAAATAAATATATTATTAGATTTAAAGTAATAAATATTAAAATTTTAATTAATAAATAAAGAAAAATATATTTATTACAAATTATTAGTTGATTTAAAAGTTGATCTTGATTCTTCATCAATTCTAGTTAATAATTTATCAATTTCTTGTTGTATTAAAATTTTTAATTTATTTCTCATTTTATCATCTAAACCATTTTCAATAGAAAAATCATTTGCTAATTTTTCTGCAGTATCTCCTTCATAAACATAAACTTTTTTTTTTAAACCATGTTTTAAATTAACATCAATTTGTAAAATTGGATTTTCATTTTCTCTTACAATTTTAATATTATTATTATTATTATTATTATTATTATTATTATTATTATTATTAATATTATTAATATTATTATTATTTTCATATTCATTTATTTTATTACTATTAATATTATTAAAACTAGTATTATTACTATTAACTTTATTTTTACTTTTATTTAATTTATTATTATTTTTATTTTTACTATTACTTTTATATTTTATTATATTTTTAATTGGTGTTTTACTTAAATTATGATTAGAACTTTCAATAAAACTTCTTTTATTTTGTTTATTATCATTTCTTTTTTTATTATAATCAAATCTATTATTACTTTTTTTTTCTGAAAAATTTCTTGGATTTTGAATTAAAAATTCTCCTCTTTCAAACGCACTTTCTCTTATTTCTCTTTCTACTCTTCCATTTTGTAATCTTTGATTAAATTTTTGTATATCATAATCATCAATATCATTATTTTTTTTAAAAACATCATAATTAACATTATTAATTTGAGGTTTAAATGTTAATTCATTTTTATATTTTTCAACTTCAATTTCATCTAAAGTTTTATCTTTCTTATTTAATATTTGTTCAGTTCCTTTTTTATGTAAAAAATCCATTCTTTGTTCTAATATTGAAGAATTACCAATTGGAATTATATTATTTTTATATTGTGCATTCGCATTTATTTTTGGTTTAAATGTACAATTTTTTTTCTCATCTTTTTCTTTTTGTTCTAAATATTTTTCTTTTTCTTTTTCTATATTCATTTTCTTTTTTACATTATCTAAATATAATTGTTCAATTCTTCCTAAATTTGTATTTGATTTATTTCTTTTTTGTTTATTTACATTTCGATTTATGTAATTATTACTATCTGTATTATTTTGAATTAAATTATTACTATTTCTTTCATATATTTTTTGTTTATTTGATTTACAACTATTAACTACTGAATTTGATGTTGATGCTCTTAACATTTGTTTTTTTTTTATATTTTCTTTTGAAAATTCATTATTTGGATTTTCTTTATAAATATTTGGATTACTATAATTTTGATAAAAAATTAAAAAGTTTTTAAAAATTAATTTTGCATGATTACAAGATATAATAAAATTATTATCTATATCAAATCCACCATATTTCATATTTTTAATTATTCTATTTTGTAATTCTTTATTTATAAAATCTAATTTTGAAAATTTATTCTCAACTGAATTAACATATTTAACTGAATTATTTTTTTGTAATAATTTATTAGAATTACTTATTTTTAAATCTTTTTGACTAACAGAATTAGTAATTTCTTTATTATTATTATTATTATTATTTTCAACTGATTCATTTTGTATTGTAGTTAAATTACTTATTTGATAATTTGATAAAATATAATATTCAAATAATTTTAAAATTGATATACAAAAAATAAATATATGATCTATATTCATTAAACCTTTTGAATCTTTTAAATTTTCATATATTTCATTTATTAAATTATTTATATTTTCATTATCAGATTGAGATTTTGGAATAAAATTTAAATTAATAAATAGATTTTTTAATTGAGTTAAATTTAATTTTGTATTTTTATCTGATTCAGTTAATATTTTTTCTATTTCTTTTTTATATGCATTTTTAAATTTATTATATAAATATTTATTAGAAGTTGATCTTGCTTGATAATTTAATGCATCTTTTATTTTTTTATTTTCTAAATCTTCTTTTTCTTTATTTTTCTTTTCTCTTAATTTATAATCTTGATATAAATTATTTAAATATTCCTCATTTATATTATTATTCATTGTTTTATAAGTTTTCTCATTTTTTTCATTTTTTTTTAAATTTTCTTTTTCAATTGTTTTTTTTGTATTTTGATTATATAATCTACTAAAAACTTCTTCACCTTTATATTTTTCTTGTGCCATTTTTTCAGAAGTACTTTGTATTTTTGGTTTTAATTTTAATTCTTCTTCTTCTTTTTTAGATTGAGTATCTTTTATATTTGAAATTTTTT